>Ga0307513_10001159_pt1 | contig 38162 bp, 45 predicted proteins | sample 15_EM_MG_FD_202174 | JGI IMG/M metagenome (GOLD analysis project Ga0307513, IMG submission 202174) | Populus trichocarpa ectomycorrhiza microbial communities from riparian zone in the Pacific Northwest, United States - 15_EM | ecosystem: Host-associated > Plants > Roots > Unclassified | place...
GGATCGGGGGATTGGATCGAGATCGGGCCTGATGACATCAGAAGTAGGTCGCGTAAGCATACCGCGGTCTGAGCGTCTCGAATTACCGGCGGACTGAGTGCGGGTGATCAATTGAGGTCAGGCCCGGTGGTTGGGTGGAACGGGATGTAACAGGTGGCAGGCCTCGGAACTCCCTGTATTCAGCATTCTGCTACATTCTATTGTACTCATTTATTTTGTGAGGCACGGGGTGAACCCGTCCACCACCAAGTACCTTCTGGCGCGCGGCTTTCCAGTACCTGTGCGATTCTAGTGTGGAACGCCGTGCTCTGACGGGAGGACGGCCCTTACATTGTTCCTTACCTATTCAACCTCGATGACCTGGTCTTCCTTTCTATTTCGAACTCCAACACCACATCCGCACGCCGCGCGCCTTCGCCACCCTCCGCTTTGCAACACTACTGGCTTAAGTGCATAGCCATACATTGGTTTCTTATTGTCCTAGTACAGTCTCCCATAAAAAGGATTAATTCTATTCGCTCCTCAGGATTTCCTATTTACATCCCGCCCCTCCCTCTATCAAGTTAAGATGCTTTGTGGCTCGTAATGCCCTGCAACTCCCATCCCCTTTCCTTGTCGTGTTGCGTGGTCAGCTACTGTCCTGCCTTTTTAACTCCAACGTGCTTCCAGATTCATGGCATGGCACAGAGTAACTCATGTCCGAAAAGTCGTGAAATTTCCGCAAAGCAATAGAAAGTCATCTAAACATCAATTCAGACAGCTCGATTCCTTTTTTTTGAGCAAACCGTCCAGTACAGAGAGCGCCGATGAAGGAGAAACAGCGCCATGCTGCATCAAAGTTGCACCCAGGTCGATCTCCAATTTCTGCCCCTTGCCACTTTGTAGAGTGCATGTTACATCGATGCAAACCAATTTTCCTACACTCCCATTGGCGTCCTGAAGCATATCGAATGCATCCTCGCATCGATCAAACCACACGCTGTTCAACACGAGCTCCCGTAATCCAGCATTCAACAAACGGGTGAGTTGGTCCCGCCCTCCAGCCATAGTTCTCGACCACCGCTTCTCTAAACCAGAGGGACTCAGATCTACCTCGAGTGTCTGCAGAGCAAGGAGTTTGATGCTCCCTAATCGTGACTGCAGTGAATTTGTTCCGCCGACGAGGATGAGGGTCTGCACCGAAGGCAAGTCGAGGGGCAGGTTGAGCATGGTCCAGGTATCGTCGGAGTGAACGGAGTGAACGGGCTTGAGGATGAGCGTGTGAATGCTTTTAAATTGGGTTATTGTATTTAGCCAGTTCGGAAGTTCGGCAATTCGGATCGAGGCTATCGTCACAGATGTGCAGAGCGAGAGTGGAAGAGGACCGATGCTCGGCATATCGATTTCGAGGAACTTCAGATTTGGAGTTTCAGGTAAAATTTCAGAGAGACCCTTTAAAGCGCGGATGGGGGACCGTATAACCACCTCACGAAGATTCGGAGTGGAAGCGGCGAGATGTTGGATGGTAATGCACGCAGCGATGTCGTAATATTTGAGGTAATAAAGTAGTCGTTCCCAGCGAGACATTGTTGTTACCAAGTAGTAGTACGCCTTCAAGTATCCGAGACGCTTGATCAGATCCGGATCGTTATTGATGGAAATATGCAATAGCTGCGTTCGACTTCGAATTGATCTAACTTTGGTGTATGAGTGAAGTGATTTGTAAGGCGTTACAAGGGCGATTTCAGGGTCCAGGATGATTTCCCGCCAGAGTGAACCATCGGCTGTTGCTGCATCGTGCCAAGATTTACAAACGAGGAGGAGATGTTCTGCTAAGCAACTTTGTCGTAACCTCTGCGCTGGCTCTGGGTTATATGGTGTGCTGAGTTGCAAGTAATAGCGGAATATTTGGCTGAGCAGCTCTGACGGAAGAGGAGGGGATTGTGGAGTGTTTCTGGAGGATGGAAGCACCCCTTCAGTGTTCGTAGCTTGCATCTCGTAGAGATCTGATAGCGAAATCGAGGTAGCAGGGTGCAACTTTCGTACCCTCTTCCTCGTCCTTCCTCATCGAGAAGAGATAAATGAACGTCGGCCGTCAAGCGTATGTTACCACCTTGAATTCTTTGTTCATTATTGATACACAGGTCTACGATTTTGCTGCCAGAAGGCAACTAGCTCATTCGCTTGCCCACCACAGGGATGAAGGAACGCAAGAGGCTTACCGAGTGTTCTGTTCTAAGTTTGTTCCAAGATTATAGGTGATCCGAGTTGTTGCCCAGACAGAACGATCGTCCGCAGCCAACGCCTTCTGAGACGATTTCACTCAAGTCGGTACTGTAGTCACGTTATTGACCTGCCGTACTAACGTGACTACATCTCGTAGTAGAGTGATGAGAATTATTAATGACTCATATATTCACCCAATCTCTCTTTGCCGCCGACGCAGCAGGACCAGATCCTCGCGGTCGATATCATCGACAATGCAGTGCCCGAGTACAGGAAATATCAGAGGATCCTTGAGCAACGTCACGTAGTCCGGTTCATTGGGCCTCTCTGGGGTTCGCCATGCATTTATCCAATCCCCCCCCCACTCCAAGTTCAATATTGGGACCGTCTGATCCTCCAAGGTCGGATCCTCGTATGCCCCATACGTGATACCCTTCATCGTCAACCTCTTTACTTTAGGCGCAGCAACTAGAATACTCTCAAGATGATCCTCATTGTCAAAGTGCAAGGACTCGAGACGCAAGGTCTCCAGTTTACTCCCAATAGATCTGAAAGCATCACGATTATCCAGCACGTTTTTCCTTTCATCAGCTTTCCTTCCGCCGATGACGATCAACCGCACCAAAGCGGGCAATAGTATGGCGGAAAACACGACGCATACCGGACCTCGTGCATTCAAGGACAAGGACCGCACAGTCGGAAGCGTGACGGGTGCTCTCTGGGAGATATGGTTCCAGGTTCCAGTGAGTTCGAGATTTGTCAGTCGCTGCGTTTTAACAAATCTCTCCAAGATGGATACGCAGGTGAAAATACTGAATCCTGCCAGCTGAAGATTGTCGAGGGTTACAGAGGTAGAGGCAGGAAGGTGGAGATAATAAATGCTGGCCTTCCCCGTGAGAGAAAGGACTTGTAGTTTGGGGGCCACTGGGAATAAACCGGCAAGATCGTGCCCGTAACTTTGGGTCAGTGCCATCCGATGAAGGATAGGTGTTGGGTGTTTGAGCCGTGCTAGAAGGTATGGATGGGCTGTGGCATTGAGGGTCCCCCACCGACGGGTATGAAGACCCCCTCCGACGACAGCATCTATCGCATCCCTTATATCCTTCTGGAGAAAGTTTGGACTCCCCATCCATTCGGGCGAGACAGGACAGATTATCACATCGAGTGGATAGTGGTGACTGAGTTTGAGTCGTGTGTTTACATAACTTTTCGTCGTTGTATAAACGGTTGACCTGTATAAATCAGGCTCAATTCGAATGATGCTCCACGGCCGCCCATAGCCCGTGACGATTTGGTACCAGAGTTTGCAAACGAGGGCAAGCATCTCGACGCCATAGTGTGCAATAGTCTCTGAGAATGCTTGGTCGCAAATATAGTAGAGGATGTCTGGGGGAACATTGGCCCAAAGGCCAGTCTGGTTCGGGGGAATTCGATTTTCCTCGTCCGCGCGTGCTTCCGAAGTATCAAGGGGACGGAAATGCCGCTTGAAATGATTACTAATCCGTTGAGCTGGTGTACGCCAAAAGGGCATGGCTTTGGCTAGCTCGTGGTGAGGGAGCGATAAGGGCGGCTGACTGCGTTTTCAGTTGGAGGATGGATTAAGAGTGACTCTTGAGTTGACTGGATGTCGAAGTCGGCGGTCCGGCTCCGCTGGGAACCGCAGGCGCCGACACTTGAACTGTGACTGATGGGCGCGGACAATAAGGCTTGCGCTGCTGCTAATTGCTAATTAAGCTGCTACTCCGTAAATTCATCGTAAATTCAATCTCACCCTTGCTTGACACTGCGCCGGTGCCGCAGCCCAAAGTTAGCTTCGCCCGCACCCGTCGAGAAAACCTAAAAGGCAGCAGGGTGAACACGCGAAGAACACCGTCAGCTCCTAGCCAACTCTCGGTTCTATGACGACCCCCAATTCGTTTTCGGGTTCTTCCTCTACGCCAGAACAACGACCCGATGCTCTTATTGCGAGTCTCCCGCCTGAGCTATTGGGGGGCATATTTCAGTTTTACATTGAATCTTTTAACCTCTGCGAGCCCGAAAATCTCGCCTTGGTATGTCGTTTGTGGTACGACATCGCTATTGGCCAAGGGATGCTCTGGCGATTCATCATCCTTGACCCCGCGGTACTCCGACGAACTCCCTACCAATCCCTCCATGCATACGTCCGCAATCGCCTAGTTCGCTCCCGGGCTTGTCCACTCGCCATTTGCTTGACGGGCTATATGGACGACCCAGATGACTACGAAGCGGCTTTTCGCCTTCTCTTGGAAACAGCAAGCCGCTGGGAAGAACTCTGGTTAACGTACAAGAATTCCGCTCGAGAAAAGCCCATAAATCTGCTTTTGACACTCACTTCACCAACCCCAGTCCTTCGCACGGTACAATGGAGGTCTGGTTATCCGATGAGCGACAACTATACGATTATTCTCCCGTCCACACCTTGCCTCTCTCGAGTCGACATCGAGGTCAATGACCGTTTCCATCCACCCCAGTCGATTTGCTCATCCGCAACCACGGTCTCAATCATATCTCAAAGCCTCGCCATATTCCAAGACACACTTTCACAGTTCCAAAATCTCCGACATCTCATACTTCCTTCGCTGGACCGTCTTCAAGGGCCGCTTACATCTCGCAATCCAACAACCCTTGCCTCTGTCCAGAAGCTCACTATCAAGGCCCTTCGATCCACTGCTCCCCGCATCATGGCACTAAAGTTGCCATCGCTTGGGACGCTGGAGGTGGATATTAACCCCGAAGCACCCTGGCCAGTTCAACGCAGTGTATTTATACGCAACCTGCGAGAATTGCTACCAACCGTCCATACGTTCATCCTGCGGAATATCAACTTTGAAGCACCATACGAGTTAAGAGCCTTGTTGGAGGGTGGCTCGCAAGTGAAACGCCTAGTGTGTTCTGGCGTTGGACGGTGGGACTGGGTGAAAACGAAGAACACAAAACTCGGATGGGTATTTGCTTTTCAAGAAGACTTCTATTCGGTTCTGGAAGATACAAGCCTCTGCTCTTTGCTCGAGCAGTGCATCTTGGAGGGACAAGAAGAGAATTCCATATCGTTAAGGCGTAGTATACGCACCAGTAGTATAGACAGAGAGCTTTAGATATTATAATATTTGTGTGCTGTGTCACTCTCTGTCGCCATATGTTTATCCCAACCCCTACTCTCTTGCTGGTCTTCATTCCATGAGAACTTTCTCCAGGCCACGCAAGCGTTGTACCCTTGAACCCGCAGCCAGAAACGCAGCGAAGGCTTAATGATCTGTTAGATAATATTTTAGGTTGCAATCGACGTGAGAAGAATGTAACAATTATTTCGATGAGGAACCCCAGCATGGAAATACCGAGGGGAACAATCGGAAATACAGGGCTTTACCTGCAGCCGTCGCAGGAGAATAGTCAAATACTCAACAAAATGATCTCGCATGAGCAACCGCCGTGAACACCTCACTAGTCAGAAATGTGACTATGGTGAAATAGACGTCCTCTAGACAATGCCATCGTGCCCGACCAAACAATGAGCCCTGGTTTCGCTGATTTATTAACCACTCAGAAACGATCAGTGCTGTCAAATCGACCAAAGTGACAAATGAAGTCTCCGTCGTAATGATCAGTCATGACCAAGGAAATGGACCACTGAGTTACCTTGTAGCATAAAATTCCTCCCATGAACACGGATTGCAGGCCTCCTCGCATGCTTGCGTCGCCAAAGAAACTCGCTGACAAAGTGAGGATCAAGCTCGAAAGCCCACACTACATAATCTGTGAATCACGCGAAGCAAAGGGCAGACAACTACTTACGCGGACCTGAAGCCGGCCTGATGGTCGAAGTTCAGGTCATTTCGTGCATACACCCCAAACACAAGAAGGTTTATGGGTGAAATAACCAGTTAAAGGGTCGTTCCAGTTAGTGGTTGGATTGATGTGGTTTTAAGTACCTTGGTAAAACAAAAACAACTGACACTGCAGTTGCGTGCTCCCATTTCTCGCCTTGAGCAGAGAACCGGAAGACGAGGGGTGCACTTGGCCACTGCACTGGACGCCAACTAAGCGAGGAGAGTAATAAATTCGGAGCAGGGTCAGGTTGCGTCACGTCTCCCTTGGAATATCATTCTTCCTAAAACAGTTGGAGGTATAAATGAAAGGGTCGTCTCCAGAACAGGCGGCTAAGATGTAGAGAAAGCCCGTGTATGTCGAACGCGACTGCCAAGGGCACCAAATGATGACAAGAACGGCACTCAAATCCCGGACATGTTGGAGGATTTATGATAGACGAAGGTACTTCCTAATGGCAAGGATATCGATTTGTTCTCCGATGGAAGGCGTTCTAGTAGGTGTGCCACATGCCAACAGCGGTTCATGTCAAGGTGGGCCTCAGGCTAATGTCAAGTTTCAAGAGGAGATCAGTTGTTTTTCAACACAATGAGATGATAGCACCTAAGCCAGACCGGTGTGAGTGTGTGACGATGGACCACCTTTTGCAGGACTGTGGGTGACAGTCTTCGGGTGGTAGATGAGTTGTCCCTAGGCTGTTGAAGGTATCAGGCGCAATATGGGGAGGAGTAATTTCCTCATTCGCAAGATCAGGAAGTCGGGGGCGGGGCCAAATTGTACATTGAGGAACTGGACAAGGCAAACCGTGAACATCTCCCATTACAATGATTCTAATGTATATTCTACTCCTTATGTTCTCCTGGTTTCTCGACCATGTCATGCTAATACCGACCTGTGTGCTGCTTGTGCAACACCTTATGTTTATGAAGTTGCCCAGGATATGAGGCATCGAATTTAACGAACTTCTTGACTACCAACTAAGACCCACGACGTCCCCTCCATATTGCACTCGATACTTGGCCCTCATGCTCAGATTGGGAGCTCGAGCGATTACCCTCGCAGCTCATTGGGAAACAGGGTGGTCCACTGCAATATCGAGAAGCCCGTCAACCTCAACTGGACTCGCCGACTCCCTCAAATCTCCCCTGACTCGCTCGGTTCAAGCCCAACACTCAAGGCGCCTCAAGAAAAGCACGCTCGAGCACAACAATAGTGCTATTCGGGTATTACTGGGTGGCTGTTGCTATGGAATGACCAGCTGTTGTCGCACCAATTTTTGCGCTTAATAGCGACGAGTAGTGAAACCCATCAGTACTCACCTATTGACCAATATATGGGACCTTTTTGACGAGTCAGGGGTTATTTGGCTGCCCAAATCTCCTCGGGAGATGCCGAAGTAAGTTGAACTTGATCTATGCCCGTCGCAAGAGCGGTGACACGCACAAATGTGCGCGTACAACTCGCCAGTCGATCCACCGTTCCTCAGTCGCAGATTTTACGCGTTCCTGTTCGACCGTTGCCCGAACCGACAGTCATCGAAAAACTTGCCGCGAAACTTGGGGCGCCACTAGAAACGTTGCCCAGCTTTACACGAATCAAAAGCAATCTCCCGAGCTATAAAGCACGCCTAGACCTTCTTCGCAAACGGCAGGCACGACTTCCTGCAGATGCCGAGGTGACCGTCAGCGAGCGTGGCGTTGTAGGGGGAAAACCTGGGGCTCCGCTCAACCTACGGCTTGCTGGTTTGGAGCCCAGGGATAAGGCGCTGTGGAGGAATGTTGTTGATCGACGAGTTCGTTCAGGCTTGATCCAACGGTTGAAGGAAACCTGAGGAGCGGGATTCGGTCAGCGTCCCAGTCAGTCTCTATATTCAATGAACGGAACTGTATCACCTGTCTGACTTGCTGACCGCGATCTCTAGGACTTTCTTGCTCAGAAAGCCAATAACCTTATCACTTGCCATTAGACGCTGACCTCGTTCTTCGGTGTGCCTCCTATTGTCCAATGATATACCTCATTCTGGCGATAATCTACTCGATAGCCTTGGATGACCGGAATATGGCGGGCTACAGTCGCCGTCCCACTTGACTTTAGCGCCGATCGCGGCAACCCACGGCCAATAGAGAGAGCAGGCGCCCATGGAAGGTACATGTGACGCAAGTGCTGTGGCCGGTTTTTAGTCCAACCCGCCAGTACAACTGGACGAAATGTGGAATAGCAGCACACCCGAAGCTTGGCTTTGTTAGCGGTACTTTGACTTCTGCTGTCAGAAGCCTCTTTGGTTGTTCAGGCGCATATTGTCGTAGCGCAATCAAATCTACTACGTCATGTCCCACGCTGTGTTGAAGAGTTCCCCGCTCATTGAGCATTTCGGCATTTGGCGCGAGAGCGTGAGAGCGAATAACAGCCTCGTCAATTCACCTGTGGAACGCACTTAAAAAGGGAGCTGTTTCGCACCACCCGCAAACGTGATCGAAGGGGAGCCATTGTCGCCACACAATAGCGGGATCCTATTTAAGTATCTACGGTGTATTATCAGCACGTGTTCGAGGATGACATAGTTTTTGGTGCTCCGTGCTTCGCAGCACACCTGTCCACACTAAACTCCAAACTCCGTTCAAGTCTCAAAAGAACACACGTTTTCAGCTTCAGAGCGGTCAGGGATAAGCTATAATAGGCAAGGGTTCGCAGCTTCGAATCGTGATGAATGCGAAAGTGGAAGGAAGTAATATGCTCATGTATGAGGAAGATAATCTAATCATCACCGAATAGTACTACATCATGATTACCAGCGACTGGGCTGTCATCTTTTTGAACTATTCCCACCCGGCGGTCCCCAGGTGAATCCAAAGCCACATGCGCCCGTGTAATACAGGAACACACAAATTACAGGCTAGTCTGCTATTACTTCAAGTCTTGTTTGATATCCAGGGCCTCATCCTTCGATTGTGCCTCCGCTAAAGTGCGACCAACCGCCATGAATTCCGGCGAGGGTAGGTGTAGTAGATAAGCTTCCATGGACTTCTGCTGCCACGAATAGCAATCAGAATCGCGACGCTGGCCACTCGAGGGCGATCGTTGTTCACAGTTGGCTGTAGGCGGTTCTGAAAACGTCGGTGACTGCATATACGTAGGCCGCCAACGGACAATTGACGAATAGGATTCGAGTGTCTCCGATCGAGGCCGAGGATTTACAGGCGTGCTGCCAGGTTGGCCGGGGCAGTCCGGGAAAATAGGGTCGCTAGGCTTTGAATCCTTGGAAGCAACAGGTGGTGACACCACCGAAGGGTGTTGGACATTCAAATTGCCGTGGTGTAGATTGCGGAGGGCTTCTTAATTCGGTATAAGCGGAAGGCAGTGATCGGGCGGTTTGAGACTTACTAGGGAGTCGAGACGAGGCGGGAGATGCGGGGAGAGCTTGAAGCGCCTGGTTAACCCTTGTTACAAAGTCCATGTCTAACTTTAATGAAGGGGGCCGCGACTTGCGTCGTGATGGCGTCCTTCCTGATGACGAATCAGAGGGATTATCGCCATCAATCTTAGCTTGGTATGGGGGCTTCTGTTCTGCAGACAAAGCGTTGAAGGAAGTGATCTAGCGGAAGTAATTAGGGAACGCCCGGTGGCCCGTTGGGGTGAAGAGGCGCACGAGGAGTTGGTCAAAGCTCTGTGCGGCCATGTGTGATGAAAGTGGTTGATAACAAGGGGCCACACCACGGGTGCGGGTAGTCCAGGGATTTTAAAGCCACCTTCCCGACGGAGATACATCCATAATAGGAAGGAAACAGTGCCGCAGGCGCTTCGATTCGACAGAGATACTTGCATGAGTCTCAGATGTGATAGGTACCGACCACCTATGGAACGCGCCCCCCGTCCTCGGCGTCTTCATTGAGAGCTGGATTTGGTGCAAGCCCCCTTTGCTGTGATACATAAGGAATGAATGGGTAACGCGTCTCCTCTATATCCGACAAGCGTCCAAGTTCCCGGCACAATAGCCTTCGTTTCGAGGGCTTCTGTCGCGTCTATGGTTGGGGCGACTGATCGGCAAACGCCGTACGGCCTCTCCATCCCGAATGACTGCGTCAGAATGCCATCGGATACATTGGGCTGTTGCTAGGACACTCACAATTCTCCGTCTGGCATAAGCAAATGGCTCAAGGCCATAATGTACCCAAAGATAATCGGAAATTCTTCGGTACCGTGATACTGCTCATACTCGGGTTCGGTGCATTTCCTTCTCACTTCAACAGGTGAGAGTTCCAGTCACTTCGTATCTCGTGAGCTAAGCCAGAGGTCTTCAGGTGCATAAATGGGCTGGTCTGTAAGGGTCTTGACGCGACGTTGAACGCGGTCGTTGAATTTTCAGGGACGGCTGGCTATTATCCATTTTGGGTAGCGACGTTTTCCTATTCATGGACCCAATGTACACTAATCTTCCTCATCACTGTTGGTCACTTCTCACCAAAAAGTCTTGTCCCATTGTTTCAAGTCGTAAAAAACCTGCTTGGTTAATTATGACCGAATAGAGAAACCAACCTTCATAATCCTCTCCTGCGATAGAACGCGGGTCACGTCTCACCCATATCGCACAAGCTTGGTCTTGATCCTCAGATCGCGTATGGAATGACCTGTGCGAGAGCTGACGCTCCAGGAGATCCGTTAACACTTGCTCAAGACCTAGATTCCTTGAGTGCCGTGGACAAGGCTCCAAAGCACGTCATAGACCCCCTAATTTCTGATTTAGCAGTTTCAATCAAGTAGAGAGAACGGGGAACACACTTGTCAATTCGCAGATCCACGTTTTGCCACTGGTCAGGTGTAAGCTTGAAGTAGATGAGCGCCAAATTTTCATGAAGTCGTTCTTTGGTTTGTGTCGGCACCAGGACATCCTGTTGAGACAGTCCAGTGACTCAGGAGGCGTCGGACAGAGGGTGTTGAGCAAATACCAAGAAATCCTTGGGAGGCCAGACAGGAATGACGAGATAGTCCTTCAACACCAACCACTCTTTGAAGGAGCCTGCGCTGGCTACCCTCCTGGTGTTCAACGCTGCCTCGCTCAATTAGCCTCTGAATGGAGGGTGGGCACTCAACCACCATCATCTATTTCCTCTGGCCATCCACGGTGCCTTCCAAATGGTCGAGTTCGCGTTGATTGACTTTGGACCTACTTCGCGTACGTTTGTATGTTAAATGACGGGTCCCATGGGTATCTAAGGTGACCTGAATAATAAAATGATTTTATAGTTTCAGTGAGACGCACATCAGGATTTCCTCGAACTGCTTTCCATCCATTTTGGCCTCACCTTTCTATATCCCGACATATTTCTCTTTAGACAGTTCGTGGGGGTTGATCTTTGCGAGTTACCTCGAGGCCCTGGAAAGAATCCGAATACCATATCCCTTGTCAATAGTCTGATTGATACAATTACTACTCATATTCACACCATGGTCAGATCGCATACTGTTGTTTTTGCGTTGCCCGTCTGCCTCCGATGTAGTGACCCTGGAGTATCCCGCTGTCCCGCTGGCACACACGTCAACCATATATATCGCGTAGTGATATCCCACGTACTTTCTAAAACCCACATCATACGGGGCAACATTGTCGGAAATTGGATTGCTACGCAAGGCTGCGAACGGAAGCAAGGATTTAGGTATAAGGACTCGCGTCGCTCGTCATGGACTCCAAATGCTTGTTAGAGGATCCCAACAAACCCTAGTTTTGCTCATTCTAGGATAACCGGCCGCGAAATTTGACAAACATCCATCCAATCATATCTGACTACGCAAATGTCGAGGTCGAAGTTGAGAAGAACCGCTTCTGGATGTCGCACCTTTTAAAGAATGATCTGAAATTGTCGATTAGGATGGGAAGAGCAGAATGATATCGTCTTGGAACCGCGAACGACAAGGCAAGGGGCGTTGGCCGGGAAGAACGAATCGACCGGTGATGAATTGGTCGACGCGTGCGGAGGTGGTGATGACTTTAGTCCCGATTTAGATGATCAAGCCACCCAGGAACATGCCGACACGCGGATGTAGGCCTTGACGGAAGGAAATGGTCGTACGTGCGGTGGCCGGAGAAGAAAGGACCAACAACACCACCGATGGTGTACACGGAGACGACAATACCGGTTCCTGGATTTGGGGTCAGTGAGTGCCAATCGCTCACAGCCTGAATATATATAGTTGTACCGTCGCCGAGGTTGTTGCCGTTTGTAAAGCGGTCGATACATACTGGCATACCGTTGATACCAGTCCTACAAACAGGGTCGCGGTGCATTGGGGTATGCCTGATAAAAACACGAGCGGAGAGCAAAAGGAATTATAGACCTACATGAGGCTACCATCCCTATGAAGGTATTATTACGTAGGTAGCCGACAAAATGGAAACGAAAGGCGATAGGACATTGGCTTGCAAGCATGCCGATTATTAATAGACTTGTGGGAGAGATGTCCCACCAGCCGGCCCAAAAGAAATATAATGGAACACCTGGACATGTTTAGTGGATGCTCAATACTTGTATCTGGACGAGCCAACCTCATGACTGGTGGATTGCGGAGGGTGCTGGTCATCTCCCATCGAGTGCGACTTGATCTGTCCCTTTCAGGAACAACTCCAAGACTTGAATGTCCTATGACAGCTGTCATGAGCCCTCCAACCTCGAATTCTTACTCAATGTTGAGACTTAACGAAAAGAGACTCAGCACGAAATCCCGAACTCGGTTGCACTACTACCTTTAACGAAAAGCCAACACAATGGACGGTACATCAGACACTGGGCCTTTAACAGCGAGCGGAGAGCTTACAGACTCAGCACGAAGAACCGAGACTGAGATGTTCTACAATAGAGGGCTTATATTGGGTAATTATCGGGCTGCGCGCGAACGAAAAAGGGGTCATACCTCCTCATTGCCGAAGCTCGGCTAGGCGATGCGAGACCGCTACGCCTTACCTAAGCCGCTGTCAGCACACACACTTTATGATCCCCAGAAAAGAGGATAGGTCGGTTTTCACCGTGCGGGGGACCTGAGTGCAACGAGGGAAACTCGGCACTTGATCTTGACTGGTTACTGTACGCAAGCCGACACCCAAAACCAGTGATTCTAAGCCTCTGGTTGTTTGGTATCGAGGTTCTCCCACCCTGAAAGGCCTCCTTAGAAATCATGAACGCCTCCAATCTGCACGATATATCACCATGTGTGGTGGGTATCTCTGTGATCTATATTTTCTGCTTGTTGTCTTGACATTGTGAAAGAATCTTTAAGCACAAAGTACTGGTACACCAGTGAACTCGCCTGGCCCTTACAAACAGCACCTGCCCAAACTCGACTCTTCCTTACTTATGGACTACCAGACATGTGAATAATCTCGTGGGCTCTACTCCCACGCGTGTCACATTACTCTTCTATACGCATTCCGTGCGTGCTTACAGAGCGGTCTCCGGAAGCGAGGTACGATAGGTATCGCGAGGCCGTAACACTTCTTGCACTTGTATTTTAGTAGACAGACTCTCAGGCTGAAAATTCTTAAGTAACTAGGTGTTCTGCAGCATATGTGTGATGTTACCCTGATAAGTGTCTACAAGAGCTCACCTTAATAACGGTAGATATTCTTTGCAAATCTCGGTGAGTCTCGCCTGGTCGGGAAGATTAAGACAGGACTAGAGGACCGGAACATTCGTGGAGAAGACGAAAGAAGATTATGGTGAAAGGTTTAATTTGGGTACGGTGACCCAACACCATACTGACCGGCTCAGGGTGGTATTGCGAGATTTCAACAAGTTGTATGGCTCTTAGTCACCGCTGTCTATGGAAAACCGCTTTCAACTCAGTGTCCAGTATCAGTTGGCGTCCGCCCCGCTCTGTGAATATCCTATCTCCCATCTGCGTTCGCCCTTTGTTCCTTTGCATGCTCATGTCGCTGTTGCCTACGGCCGTCCAGCACGTTAGCGGCGCGGTTCAAGATACCCACGGCACAAATCCCTCGCCATAAGCGCAGGCGGGTCCGTCACGGTTAGGTCAACGTATGGTCTGTACCCAACCCGGGGGGTATACACGAGTACGGACAAGAGTATGGAACCTGCCCATCACTTTGGAGGTCGTATACTTACCACCTACTACCTATGAGTAGTACCGTGGGCGAAAGACCTAGCCAGGCCGTTGCGTTCAGCCGGTCTGTGTTGACTAGGTTGCAGCGATCGCTTGTTGTCCATCGTCGCGTTCTGCCGTCGTAGTGGATAGACCTGGCAAGGCATGTGAGGAGCGACGTCCATGGTGGGCGGCCGTCGACCACGACTTGTCGTCCATCTGATCCGCCCGACGTCCTGCAAACGGTGCCGTATTCTGCTATTCGTGCCAGGCCGGTCGCCCCGAAGTTCTTGGATTCCAGCTTCACACCTCTAGGATTCGCCCGACGACGTATGCTGTATGTCGGTCTGACGCGATCTTGTATGTGCGTTTTGGGCGAATGGTCACCTGCTCAGGACAATTTGTTATTCGTCGCGACCCTAATTCATTCGAGTCTAATTACAATACAGAAAGGGGTTACTGCCTCAGGGATGGTTTTCCCGCCAAATCGTAGAGTTCCGAGACGACGGTGGTTCGATTTGATCCTATCGCTTAAGTGCTATTGATTGCAACAGGTGTAGAACAGCGCAGACGTTGACAAGACGAGTTGTTCGAAGGTAGAAAGGGCGCAGATGTTGACAATACGAGTTGTTTGAAGGGTAATTTGTGTGAGAACCAGCATGGTCTTAGGATCTATTGGCTCACCTCCAGGAGCCAGCACGAGGATGTGAACCGTCATACGAAGGGGGGCGCATGATTCGAAGACGTCTTCCAACGAGTCGACCAAGTTGAGCATCTTGAGACTGCTTAAATCCTGGGCTAAGCGTTTCGCTTCCTCGATAAACGCCTTTTTGTCGGATCCGTCGACATTGATATGGTACAACGAGAGCGCATGCGAATCAACAGTGGCGAGCGTATTCGGTAGCTCGGCATCCTTCAAGTGGGCCACTGTCCGAGTCTCTTCAATGTCGACGCAGAGGGCACTGCCGCGGCCAGGTAGGGTGCAGAATATCGTGTACGGAGTGGATTCAAGTGAGCCATACCACCTGCCACTTAACCTTTGCCACCACATCCCTGGCGCCAGCGCCCTCCATGCCAAAAGGAGTGAGGGGAATATAGACAGGGTGACGCATAGTACTCGACAGTGGTACCGTCGCCGCCTCGCTCATCCTCTCAGCCCGTATGAAGACAACTCGTCCTTTGCCAACGATCGGGTTTACTCACCGCAAATCGTACGTACGCTATCTCGAAAGCTCATTGCGTGCAGCAATATGCCAACTATCCGGCTTGCGGCAGCGCCCTCCCCCGCGACCAGATTTGAAAATTCTCAGGCATGGACGACGAAACTCATCCTCGGGACTCCAATGTTCCACAGGATTCCATTCTCGCCTTTGAAATGAATGAAGTCGGGGATTTTGATGATACCGTCTCAATTCAATGTACCACACCACCAACTTCCCTGCGTTTATCGCGAGCATCAAAGAACAGCTGAAAGCAAAAAGGTTCATATCGGATGCACAACGAGTGTGATTTACCTTATATCATCTGCCACACCCGTTTTATTGTTTTGAATAGGACATTCTCGACCGTGTTAAAATAGATTTCAATGCGTACTTTGAGGTCGATAAACGCAACGACAACTGTGAGGACGCGGAGATCTCATTCTATGCCTTACTTTCTGTTCCTGATTTAGCTGGATCCAACATCACGACCAAAACCGTCTCAAAAGGAAAGGCCCACCTACTTTTTCGATCCATTTCAACATATCTTTTTGACAAATATTCTGGCGGGACCTTCAAGTGGTATGTCTCCCTGATTAGGTTTATCGTTACGACTGACTCTTGCCAGTGAGGCAACCTGGCCTCTCCACCTCGTAGCACACGTTGAGGGTACTCCGACGTTCTACGCCCTCGAAGCGACTTTATGTTTCCTTTGGATGGATATCCGTTCGTCCTCGTTGAGGTTTATTCGAAACCCGAACACCGTGATCGCTATCAGGTGCTAGTACACCCTGGAGTGTTAGTCCGTGTTATGAACTCGATCAAACCTAAGAACAAGGATTCGTTCGTACCTGTGGCGGTTTACAATACTGAGGCATATACCGCCGTGAGATGCCTACCAGACAGTAATTCACAAATAGTACGAATTGCCAACTGTTTTAATTACAGCCTTCGGAACTCATTTCATCTTTCGTAGATTAAATATGTTCAGGGTAGTTTCTGCCTCAAGACTCCCCTCAAGGCGTTCGTGTTCTTTTCGAACTCCATAACTTCCTCTCCGCCTTGCCCCCCGATGTCGAGTTCTTGAAGGCCGCCTCTTGTGTAGCCGCACTATCTAGGATGCAAATAATACCACCATACTCGCGGGCTGTGAAGGAAGCACAATGTCTGGATAACGCGCCCTCTGACGGCAGAGAGTCGCGTCCTTTTGATGACCCATCCACTGTCCGCAAGTTATCCGATGCAGGGTATCGAGTCCTTCGTTTGCCGCCGGACTTCTCTCCCCTCTACCCTGTGTGTTCTTTTCTCTGTTGGTTTTGTGGCCGGCCACTAAACAGTAAAATGGCAGCTACTACCGAATCTCAGTCGTGCAAGACGACTGACAAGCGGAAATGTCGTGCTCAAGCTCGACAAGTCGCATGAGTTTGCAATTCATTCATTCCTCAGCAGCATCAAGTCAGAATGCAATCTCACAGTACTTATTCTTCATCAAATCGCACTCGGTATAGAGAAAGTAATCCCCCAGCTGAACTAGCTTTACCAAACGTCTCTGATGCTGTTTTCAAAACTGGCGGCAACCGTCTCCATGATGAAGACGATCAAGCATTGGAGTTGAAGTGGAAGCGTGATGATGATGCACCGGAGAATGAAGGGATCAAGAGTACCCCTGTGTAAGCTGCTGGCAGTCGCGGACCCATTCGAGCAAGCATCCCACCCCTCTCTGGCTCCGGCCGAAGTTACGATGGCACCGAAATTGCTCCTGTCACCTCGTTTGGACCTCCAGAACAGCTTTCCATCAACTCCCGAACCCCCCCCCGCTGTTAGATAGGTTGCTTCGCCGGCTCAGAGATACGAAGGCTCCGCAAAAATATGCTCATCGTCCACAAGATACGCCCTGCAACCTCCATTCAGTCACAAGTTTCCGATTGCTCTCCTTGGGATGACTCTTTTGACCCGCGAGGTGGCGCTACTATCAACGATCCCGCAATATCGCCTTTGTATCCTCATAAAGATGCTTCGAAATTGGCCGCATCCCAAGCTACCCGTCTTTGTAGCTCCTCTTCCATGGCTTCGATTCCTGGGAAGTGGGACATTAATAGTTCGTATGGAGTAGGGGTGAACTATCGTGCTAGTGCTAGGAGGGCGGCGACTCAGACTGCAGGTCAGGAGAGCCCAACATGAAACGACTGTGGGGGTGGAATCGGGAGAGCGATCAAGATGCGCAGTAAGATAACGGAAGATCGCTTCGATGCAACTGCTGTATATAGGGGCTAGGATTCTCAATGTGAGGATGTACGAGGTAGCCCTGGGTGCGGAATGACTCCATATGGCCCGGCCAGACGCTGCTTTGCACGCTGCCGCGCCTGAAAATCGCTCGAATTCCAAAATGTATCGACATACACAAAAGGTCGCATAGAGCTGGATATGAAACCATTAAACCAATAAGGTTATGCACCAGGAAAAGGCTGGCCTCTCCAATCTGAACAACAAGAACAGGATGACTACGCTCAAGCAACCAAGAATGGTTTTCAGAGCTCATCAATAAGCAGTATCTTTATGCCCTTAAACGGCTCCCACGGCTCCCACGGCTTGCCCCTATCCCTGCATAGAGGGGTCTACGGTAGGAGAAGGAATGAGCAAGGTCGTCATCGGAATAGACGTGAACAAGTGGAATTTAGTAAGTGTTTTCCACCACTGAGAGCGTGTTGCTGCTGCACCTCGTACGCGCACTGCTCCATCTTCGATTTGTTGTCTCTCTCAGGGGTAATAGCCAGCTTTGTCCCTGTTTGGGCAATTGATGGGACAAACTCTTCAAATGCCCCATCCTATTATTTATATAATATATAATATAGACCTTATTCCGTACTTCCCGCCCTCTCCGGCCCTTCTCTGGATAACCAACATACCCTTGTTACCTCGCTGTCAAGCATTGAAAGCTGTAGATAACGAGTAAAATTTACTGGCCATGGGCGCGATACATTTTAGTGATGAGGGCCATCGTGTATATTGCGTTGGTAGTTTTTGAAATTGATTGAGTGTACTTACTTGCCAATCACTTACTTGAGTACAATTTTAATGAATACTTGTTAGCTCCGCGATTGATTACAAATAATAAAGGAGCGACTTGGACACGCGGTGAACATGCGACATGTGCACGGATTGTGACTCTGAATTCTGCGCCTTCGTTTGGGCGAGCGTCCCATGCTCTCTTATTTTACGAGAAATTCCTCTTCGCCTCCTGGACAGCCGACGACGACGACGACGACGATGGCCAGCGTCCACACAACGTCTGAGGACGGCTCCGCGCTGTCATCCCCGCCGGCGCATATTATCCACTCGCCGCTGCCCTCGCGGCCCTCACCCACGCAGCCAGCACATGTTCTCGATGCTCTCCTGCGAGGTGCCCACGCGGGATCGTCAGTGTCGCCCGCTCCGACGGCAGAGAGCAGCACCACCAGTTTTTCCGCTCACCACCCGCCTACCTCGCACCCTTCGACGCCCCAGTTGTTTAACCACCTCCAGCCTGCCCAGGCTCAACCAGATCGCGGCATAGATCTCCTCGCAATGCTCACGAATGCCGCAAACGCCTCCCAGTCCCAGCTCCAGCTCCACCTGCCCCAGCCGCCCCTCCAGCCACAGCCGCAGCCTCCTAGGCTCCCCGTAGATGACCCAAAGATGGCTGGTCGAATGATTCTTGATTCACTCCTCAAGTACGTCCCGTTCCCCTGCCCGATCCCCCCCGTGCGCGTAGAGACGCGCAACACGCGGTTGTTCAACTGTTCGCTGTAGCACTGGCATCCTACTGGACACGTCCTACTACCCTGAGGGAGCACTCTACAACCCTCAACCTTCCAGCTGCTGTGGTAACTACTCTCATTCACGCCCACCCATCTCCTTGCGAGCGCTGGAGGCACTTGTAATGTCTCACGGATATGTAATCTGTACTCTACTGTGTCCTCGGATTACATTCATTCCTGCGACTCGTTGCGCTTACGCTCTTGCGAAACTCGCTCCCCGTTGCCAACAATGCTCATATGTTCCCCCTCAGCTCACAACTCAAAAATACCAGTGAAGTCACAAGTGTGTCACCACCGGTGCAGAACGAACTGGAAGGCAACTTGCTTGGCCCGGAGCCTGCACCGCCGTTCTCTTTCCCGACTCAGTCCGCGGCTGCCCCCCCAAGCAAATCGTTCTTTGATTCCATCTCCCCTTTCGACGCTTTTGCCAACACGAATCCCAAGCGCAAGCCAGTACCCTCCATTGAAACCATCGACCCTCCACGGAGTGCCTCTCCTGTTCGGGATGCAATGACCCTGGTGGGCAGTGATACCGCTGTAAACAGCCAAGCTGGCTCCGACACGAATAAACGAAAGTCGATTGACCTGCTCGAGCAGTTGACACGCGTGAACCCCCTCCAACACCAAAACTTGACGCAATTCGAACCCCTACAACCAACTCAGCTATCGCCCCCCAGTCGACCTACAGCCTCTATGTCTCCTCCAAAAGCGCAGACAGTACCGACACCGCCCATTGCGATACCTGTTCGCCCGTACCAAGCTTCCTATCAAGGCGTATCCCCTCCCCCGGCTCGAAAAGCTCCCACTCCAGTCCTACAACACTCCCCACCGCGTACTCGCCAGTCCAGTCCTGCTCCACCGCAGCGAGCCTCCCCAGTTCCAAAGAAAGGCAACGGTCCAAAGAAGGGCGAAGGCAGAAAACAACAAACCCGCAATAGCGCCCCCCCGCCTCAATTCTTTACCCTTGATGTCTCCCAGTCTCTCTCTGCCCATGTGGCCTCCACAGAACGTCTGCATCTCACACCCATCGCGCTGCTGAAGCTTGAGTCGATATATGTACCCGGCTGCACCATCGGCGTCTCCCACTGGATCGCATACGCCATGACCCGCGGGCGCGTGCGGCTCATTGCACGTAATAACGGTGCTCGGGCGCTACTCAAGCTGCCCCCGACGTTCCCGACCAATTCATCCATCGTCGACCTCGTCACGTCCGGCAACCGACTCGCTGGAGTAACGTCCGACGGTGGGTTCGTCGTCTGGGAGGTGCCACAGCTGGTGGACGATGACATCCCCTCGCTCTTGCTTGTGTCCGTGCCGCCCATCGAGAGTCACCCCTACAAAAGCATCAAGTGGGACCCATCCAACCCGAATGTGCTCGCCATCGCGACGCAGAATGAGATCCACCTCATCAACACCAAGGACCTCTTCGCACGCTATGGCAGCGAAAGTATCAACCAAAGTACCCTTCTCGAAACCGCCGATGTATTCACCGTGCCCAGCTCGAGCACCATCGCGGCGTTTGCCTTCGATCCCGCCCACAACGCGCTCGCGACGCTTTCGAGCGATTCCGTGCTGACGATGTGGGATGTCGCCAACCAGCAGAGCTTCTGGTCCGGCAAGGTCAACGGCGAGGGCCAGCCTTCCAGTCTATTCTTCGTCGAGAGCGGCGTCATCATCGGGCGGAAGAGGAACACGGTCGTGCAGCTGCTCCCCAACTCGAGCACAAATGTCCTCGCCACGCTCCGGTTCACGACGAGCGAGGCACTCCAGGACGAGAAGGACTTTTTCTCGCACATCGCCTACGACAGCCGGCTCAAGATCCTCTGGGCCGCAAATTCGCACCGCTCGTCGCTAATGGCGCTCAAGGTCAACCACGAGGCAACGTCGACACTCACGGCGCCGAGCTTTGAGCAGGTGCTCGATTTCCCGATCTTGCACCCTACGATCAGCCTGGGAATCCTCTCACCCGAGGCGTACGAGATCGAGGAGCTAGAGCGCGCGAACCAGGTCAGCACGAATGGGGTCGCGGCGGGGCCAACGGGGGCAATGATGGAGTCGATCCCCTCGTCGGGGCAGGTCGCGCTCATCGCGTACGTGATCCACACGGGCGGCGTGGACCAGATCCTGATGGACAAGCGCCACTTGGACCTCGCGGTCTCGTCCGCGCAGGCCAAGCTGCCCCTGTCGTCCTCACCCGCGCCCACTGCCTCGCTCGGGCCGGGCACTGGACCCGCCCGGCTCGCAGTCAGTCCTATGCGGGCACGGAGCCCCCTTACGGATGTCGAGGTCGAGGGCGGCGCGGAGACTATGGTCGATCCGAAGGAACACAGGAAGAACAAGACGCGGAACCATCGCGAGAAGAAGGGCGATAAACAGCAGCACCAACAGCAGCACCAACAGCAGCACCAACAGCAGCAGTCACAGCAGCAGCAGCACCTGCTGCAACAACCGCCTGCCGCTGCTCCTGCGCCTGCACCAACTGTCACATCGTCTTCTGAGGCTAGTGCTGCGTTTGGGCCCGTTGGTGTCGCTTCTTCTTCGGACGGAGGGTCGATATTGCGCGAGATCCATAAGATTGAGGAGAATTTGCAGTCTAGGTTTTCGGCGGTCATGAGCAAGGAGTTCAGGGAGCATCGTACGTTCTGAAAACTTCCTGAATAGCTGAATTCAACAGCTGACCACCAAAAAAAATCTTTCGTTGCAGAGTACCGGTTTGAACAGTCCTTGGACGCCGATCGCAAGTACAATTCCGACTTCCAGGATCACCTGACCAAGACTCTCACGTCCGAGCTGACAATGGCTGCTACCCGTGTCCTGGAAATGACCATTGAGGACCAGATGCAAAGAACGTTCCTGCCCACCCTCGAGACCTTGACTCGGAACGAGGTCAGGGCCGCGCTCGGGTCGCAGATCTCCAAGGGCATCAGCGAATCGATCAACAAGTCGCTCCCGGCAGAAATTGAGAAACTTCTCCTGCGGCCGGATGTTTCTAGCCATATGACGCGAACATTCACCGCCTCGGTCACCCCACTCATTGAGAAGAATGTGAGGGACCAGATCCAGAAGACCTTGATTCCCGCATTCCAGCAGGAAGCGGGCACCATGATTGAGCAGTTGTATACGGAGATTAGCGAGGAGATGGTAGGCCTCAAGAAGGATATCGTCGCATACCAAAGCGAGACCTTGAAAAACCATGAGGTGCGTTCGTGTTTCGTATCGATTTGACGATCACTGACACCCGATGTAGTCGTTGCTGCATGATATGGAGGCATCAATCCGTGCGCTCACTGAACAGGTCAAGGCGTTGTCGTCTCAACCCTCACAGAACCGGACACCTGGTGCTACGACCCCGCAGTACTATGCACGAGGGTCGCCCGTCGGTGCCCCTGTACAGGTTCATCTGCGCCAGCCGGGCCCACCGTTGCCCCCTCCAGCCGCGCCAGCCTGGCAATCCGGACCGTCCAACCTTCCCCGTCAGGATATGGGCCCGTTACCGATGAATAACCAAGGTATGATGTACCCCATGCAGATCTTGCCGCCCCCTACTCCTCAGCAGCAAATTGAGGAGGAGAACTGGGAACTCATCTTTATCAATGCCATGTCGGGAGCACCGGGAGCGTCCATGCTAGACTTGCTCGAGCAATGTCCGATTGAGAAGATCTTGCCTCTCCAAAGCCGACCGCTAATTCCCCCTAGCTTAATTCTCGGCCTACTCGCACAGGTACTTAGTCCGTGCTGTTTTCCGTTTAACCACGCTGATCCATGCTCCCTAGCTTTCCACTCGCGTTTCCAACGGCGATCAAGTTGAGGACGCGTCAACCTGCTTGTGGTGGTTGCTGCGCTGTGCGCAAGTGATCGATACGACAGTGAGCCTTCCTTCTTTATTAATCGCCTCTTCGTACTGCTTCCGTTTTCCTCATCTTTAAATTCAGGACTCCGCCGTCCAATCCTACCTCCCGAAAATGGGCCCGAATATACAAGCACAATTGCGACAGGCCATGCAACGCTTCAGCCATCCGCAGTACCAACGCCAAGCTAAGGATATTCTTGACATCTTCAGTAGCAAGCTTTGAGTCCAGTCCATTCAAGCAAAGTCGGAGTGCAAACACGTGGAATAATCTATGCCTAGTTCTGGTTCTTCTTGACGCCCCATGTTCCCCTTTTCTATCACGAAATCTGTACACGACGAACAACCTGTTGATCGTACCTCGTCTGTGTGGTCCTTTTCTCTCTCGAACCTTTCTCTCCTCGTCCGTCAACTCGTTCTTCTATCTGATCTTGTATGGCTTCGAGTTGCTTCCATACAGCGTATGGGCAAGAAGCGTGGTGTTGTCCTGTATTCTACCGTTAAATTACGATCCAGTTGTTCTGAGATTCCAATTTGGACCCAGCTATTGCCCACCCGGCGTGGAAAGTGCTCCAGGTCCGTTCTCGTGTTTTGAAGGTCCTGCTTCTTTCGACTTTCGAAGATCCATGGTACAATCATGTCCGGAGAAGTTGTCGTACCTGCGACAGGTGCATGTTTTCGAGCAATAAGTAGCACCGTGCTGCGTCGGTACGACCGCCAGAGGGGAGGGGAGGTAAGAATCAAAGGAGGCTGCATTATCGGGTGTAGTAGTACCTGCCGTGCGATGTCCGCAGGGTGAGTGAGAAAGAGGGAGACGAAGGGGTGTCCAGGGTAAACACCTGTTAATTAGACATAGTGTGGGGGTCTTAGGGGTGAGGAAGTGGACGGGATAGAGTTGGAGAAAGGGAGGTGCACTGAAGTCTCAGACTGCCAAACTGAAAACCAGAGTATGCTTGGTTGGGTGTGTGGGTATAGATTAGTGATGTATATTATCTTGGATGCCTGACATGATTCTCGGGATATGACTCGTACTCTACCAGAGAAGAGGCAGCAAAGGGTCCGGTCCGCAAGGAAATCGGAAAGCGAGAACAGGAGTTCATACGAAGTAGTGAAACTTAATTGTCAGAATTCTGGTCCAGGTGGGTCGAGAAGGGTAAGCGAAGGATGTAAGCAAAAGCGAAAACACAGGCCGGCACCAAAATTTAACCATTAGCGAGTACCTCGCAAAAAGAGTCGGTGATAGTCCAAGAAGCGGCGCCACCTCGCGGGTCAAACGAATCATTCCAAGAGCAATCGGAAACTTGTGACTGAATGGAGATTGCAGAGCGCATCTTGTGGATGATGAGCATATTTTTGCGAAGCTTCGTATCTCTGGGAGTTGATGGGAGGCTGTTCTGGGGGTCTAAACGAGGTGCCCGGAGCCAGAGAGGGGCGGGATGCTTGCTCAAACGGGTCCACGACTGCCAGCAGCTTGCACACGGGTGCGCTTGACCCCTCCGTTCTCCGGTGCATCATCATCACGCTTCCACTTCAAAACTTCCATGCTTGATCGTCCGCATAATGGAGACGAGTCTCGCTCAGGAGTGGTCGGTGTGCAGGATCGTGGCCCAGAAGTGCGTTCATAAGAGATTTGAATGGACTCTCGGTGTCTGAATGTTGGCGATTAGCAAAGTATTGCAGCACCCGTCCCGCGGACCAGAGGTCTGCCCGAATTGGCCGGTACACTGGATCTGGCTCTTCGATTTCTGGAGCTACCCACTCTTCCGTTCCTCGATACCCTTTGATCCACGATTCCTGTTGAAGGACCTGAACGGATAGATTGAAGTCGATGATAACGAGTCGCAGCCCGCGTCTGGTGACGACAATGTTATCGGCCTTGAGGTCAAGATGAGCGACACGTTGCTGATGCATAAATCGAACCCCCTCTAAGAACTGGTATGCGAGACGATTGCCGCCAGTTTTGAAAACAGCATCATAGACATTTGGTAAAGCTACTTCAGCTGGCATAACGATTACTTTCTCTATACCGAGTGCGATTTGATCGAGAATATGTATTGTGTGATTGCATTCTGACTTGATGCTACTGAGGAATGAATGAATTGCAAACTCATGCGACTTGACGAGCTTGAGCACGACATTTTCGCCTGTCAGTCGTCTTGCACGACTGAGATTCGGTGGTAGCTGCCATTTTACTTTAATGGCCGGCCACAAAACCAACAGAGAAAAGAACATACAGGGTAGAGGGGAGAGAAGCCCGGCGGCAACCGAAGGACTCGATACCCTGCATCGGATAGCTTGCGGACAGTGGATGAGTCATCAAAAGGACGCGACTCTCTGCCACCAGAAGGAGCGTCATCCAGATCTTGTGCTTCCTTCACAGCCCGCGAGTATGGTGGTATTCTTGCATCTTTGACTGTCTTAGATAGTGAGGCTAAACGAGAGGCGGCTTTCGAAAGCTCGACATCAGGGGGCAAGGCGGAGAGGAGGTTATGAAGTTCGAAAAAGAACATGAATGCCTGACGGGGAGTCTTGAGGCAGAAGTTATCCTGAACATATTCAACCTACGAAAGATGAGATAAGCTGCGAAGACTGGGATTGAAACAGTTGGAAGTTCGTACTGCTTGTGAATCCCTGTCTGGTTGATAGACGAGGAATCTCTTGGCGATATATGACTTAGTAATGTAAACCGCCACAGCTACGAACGAATCTTTGTTCTTAGGTTTGATCGAGTTCATAACACGGACTAACACTCCAGCTTGTACTAGCATCCGATAGTGATCACGTTGTTCGGGTTCCGAACAAGCCTCAATGAGGACAAACGGATACCCATCCAAAAGGAACATAAAGTCGCTTCGGGGGTGATAGGATGTCGGTGTACCCTCAACGCGCGCTACGAGATGGAGAGGCCAAATTGCCTCACTGGAAAGAGTCAGCCATAACGATAAATCTAATCAGGGACACATACGCCTCAAAGGTCCCGCCAGAATATTTTTCACAAAGATATGTTGAAATGTACCGAAAAAGTAGATGGGTCTCCCCTTTTGAGACGCGTCTGGTCATGATGTCGGATTTCGCTGAATCAGGAACAGAGAATAAGACATAGAATGCGATCTCCGCGTCCTCACAGTTGTCATTGCGTTTATCGACCTCAAAGTACGCATTGACATTTATTTTAATGCGGTCGAGAATGTCCTATTCAAAAACAATAAAACAGGTGTTGCGGATGACATAAGGTAAATCATACCCGTTGTGCATCCGATATGAACCTTTTTGCTTTCAGCTGTTCTTTGATGCCCGCGATAAACGCAGGGAAGTTGGTGGTGTGGTACATTGAATTGAGAAAGGGCACGGTATCGTCAAAATCTCCGACTTGATTCGTTTCAAAGGTGAGAATGGAATCGTAAAGTTCCGAGACGACGGTGGGTTCCGTTCGATCCTTTCGCTTGAATGCTATTGGTGGCAACAGGCGTAGAACAGCACAGGTATTGACAACACGCGTTGTTGAAGGGTCATTTGTGTGAGAACCAGCATGGTCTCTGTAACGGCGCCACATCCTTGGACCTATTGGCTCACCTCCAGGAGCCAACACGAGGATATTAATCGTCTCAGGAGGGGGGGCGGATGATTCAAAGACGTCTTCCAACGAGTCGACCGAGTGGAGCCTCTTGAGACTGCTCAAATCCTGGGCTAAGCGGTTCACTTCCTCGATAGCCACCCTTTCGTCGTCGTCGGATTCTTCGACATTGATATGGTATAACGAGAGCGCATGCGAATCAACAGTGGCGAGCGTATTCGTCAGCTTGGCCTTGATCGCGTCCTTCAAGTGGGCCACTGTCCGAGTCTCTTCAATGTCGACTGGGAAGGCACTGCGGCAGCCAGGTAGGAAGCACCATATCGTGTATGACATTCCGAGAGTGGATTCAAGAGAGCCTTACCACCTGCCACTCAACCTTTGCCACCACATCCCTGGCGCCAGCGCCGCCCTCTATGGTCAAAGGGGTGAGGGTAATATAGACACGGTGACTCATAGCACTCGACAGTGGCACCTTTGCCGCCTCGCTCATCCCCTCAGCTCGCTATGAAGACGAGAGGTGCGCCGGTTGCGGCCGATCGTCCCTCGCCAACGATCGGGTTTACTCACCGCAAATGGTACGTACGCTATCTCAACAACTCATTGCGTGCAGCAATAATGCCCACTATCCAGCTTGCGGCAGCCGCGGTGGCTTCCCGTAGCCCCCCCGCGACCAAATGATCGGTCGCCCCAACGCACATACAGGATCGCGTCAGAGTGATATACAGCATACGTCGTCGCGCGAATCCTAGAGGTGTGAAGCTGGAAGCCAAGGGCTTCGGGGCGACCTGGATGGACTGGCCTGACACGCGTAGCAGAATACGGCACCGTTTGTGCAACCAGAGCAGGACGTTGGGCGAATCAGATGGTCGACAAGTCGTAGGCGTCCTACCCAGGTCATCTGCACGAGTGCAGGACGCCGCGATAAGCCCAAGCGGTCGTTGCAGCCTAGTCAGCACATACAGGCTGGACGCAACGGCCTGGTTGGGTCTGTCCCCACGGCACGACTCACAGATAGTAAGCGGTAGGTATTCGATCTCCAAAGCGATGGGCGGGTGCCTTACTCTCGTCCATACTCGTGATAGCCCCAGGGCTGGTGGGAACCGCTTCGGTCTCTCTGCAAGATGGACAGGTTTTGGATACAGGCCACATTGACCTAACCGTGATGGACCCGCCTGGGCTTTTGGTGAGGGCTTTGTGTCATAGGTATTTGAACCGCGCCGCCAGCGTGCTATGGTCCGTCAATTTCCCTACACGAGCGTTCTACTGGAACTCATCTTGCGCTCTAGGCGTCCGTTTGGTTCCTCCCCGAAAGTCCCCGCTGGAATGCTTCCATCGGCTGTGATGAGGCCGCCATAGATTTCCTTGCCGAGTATCACGGAAACGGCTCGTGCGACAATCTGATCGTCCAGCTTAAGTGGAAGGAATACAAGGAGCACATCAAGCTCGACGCGTCTGACAAGACATGGTGATACTATGTAAGGTGCTTTCTACTGAGAGGTACTGAGGCTCGAGTCAGTAGCCTCCCAGTCCAAACTCAGCAAGATACACAGCGCCCGCTGGAGGTTGCTCATGGTCGTCCTTGTGGGTATCTTCGGTCAATTCTCCGGCAACAGTCTCGGCTACTTCAACCTTTCGATCTATGAGGTCGCCGTTTACGACTTCAACGTGTAGTTCATCCGCAACTTGGCCAACAACACCCTCTGTGCCTTCAGTGTCTTCACTGGCGTCGCCCTCTCCGATCGCATGCCATTCAAAAGGGGTCTGGGACGAAAACGGTGAGAAAGGTACTGTTAACATAGCCGTCAGTTGTGGTGCTGTTGCTGCATCACCTACTCGTTTACCTATACTCCTCTGCAAGCCTTGTAATGTCTCCTTGACTTTTCCCTCTTGACCATAATTGATGCGTCCATAGGTCGAATATCTGAATGCGACTCGCGCTAAGGGTACGGCGATGTATGGTGTCATCGTCAATCTGCTTGGCTTCATCACCTTCGCGACTGCCGCGGCTTTGAATAATATTCGGTACAACTAGGTCCATCTTCGTCGCCTGGGATGTCATAGAATCTGTTATCTGGTACTTCTTCGCGGTCGAAACGGTCGGTCGAACGCTTGAGTTGGCCAGGGTCCTCAAGGCACCGGTACGTAACATACATTGTGCGCTAATGGTATTCGCGCCCAGAACCCCGTCGGGGCATCAATCTGGAACCAAATTGTCGTGATCCGGAAGAACGGTACATCTGTCATTGTGAACGAGGCATAAAGTCCAGGCCCCACCTCAGAAGTTTAGATGGTTCAACGTCACAGTGAAAGCCGATGTGTCACAAATATTCAACGATTCTGGTTAGTTGTTAAGCATTAAGCACTAGTATATTGTCTTGAACGTCTGCTACTACTTACTGCCAACGCTATTTGGGTTTTGGTTGTTCCCAGTCGCGTTCCTTTGTCTTCCTGCCACTTCCTGCCACTGTGCCTGTCGCCGCCGCATGGTGACAAGGGACCGAAATGCGCGAACCTTAACTTCCGTCGTTAATTTGACTACCGACATGGGACGCGTCGCACGCATCAGGTTCCATCTAATCAGCCGCCCAGCTCAAGTTCGCGCTCGAATCTGGTGGTGGAGAAGGGCGAGAGCATGATATATTGTCGTGCGTTTAACACCGATGCGGCCGGCTAGGGTAGGACCAGCCTAGCTCATAGAAGAATTCCCTAGTGAGGTTCTCGGCTGATGGCAATGATGTGTTGGCAGCCCAGTCTCACGCACACCCCTGACTCAACTCCGAGCGATCGAGACCAGACCTCTCATCTCAAGGGCCTCTTGTCATATTCAAAGTCTCCTCGGTTGCTCGATCCTGATGCCATTGGAACCTGGTTTCCCGAGAGACCACAAAGTACGTCCTCTCCTTCTTGCTTTCTACAGCACTACTCACTGACGGACATCCTCCAAGTACATCCTGTGTGCTGTGTACGTCGCGCTACATGGCCGCAAGTTGCCCCAAGATCAGCCTCGCGTAGTAAGATAGCGCGTTTCCTCAGTTTCTCCACATCTAACCACTAGTTCCAGCTTAGTGTCGATACGAGATCCTCTTCTCATTGCAGCCCTCACAGGTGTCGCCGTCGGCGCATACATTCTGGGAGTTCTATCCTATTACATCTTCACCAGATGCTTGTCGAAGGGGCCCAACCGCCATTCCCCTACCCAACAAGTGCATATTGAACAACCCGGCAAAGCTTCAAGCTATGGAATTGAAGGGTCCTTTACTCCGATCAGGGCCAGGTCCCCTTCCCATTTCTCCTTCACGAAGCAGTATAACCTCAATGCGGAGAGACACACAAGCACCAGAAGTCACTCCTCAGAGGTTCCTGAAGACAAACCCGCCCTCCACAGATATACCGAGCCCAGACCCGACCCTCAGACTAATGGCAGAAATACCTCGAAGCTGCTTTCACCACCATATTGCAGTCCCCATACAAATTCAGCTCCAAATGTCGCTCCACAAACACTCGAGAGTGTACCCACAGCCCCTCAGCCTCTCGTCAGTCCGACACTCGTCAGTCCCGTGATACTTCGACGGCCAACAACAGGGGACCCAGTCAAAGCTTCACCGTCGGAACAAACTCTGCCTATCAACCATGCACGATCATGCTCAGTGCCTGTAGCCCTGTCCCCTCTCGTGCGGCCGCCGCCCAGCACCGTGGCATGGCATTTACCCAGCCGCTCACGGTCCATGCCCAAACTCCGAGATAGTTTCAAACACGAACGTTCCGACTCTGAACACTCTGTGTACGGCACACCTACCCCGACTGCAACTGCAACTGCAACTGCGGAGAGTGAGGAGGTTGATCGGGTGATCATCCTAGACGCGAAGATATTTGAGGCTTCACGGGCGCTCAAACCACGCTCGAGCGTATACCTTGACCCACTTTCCGTGCGAGACTCCATTCGCTCGACTCTGTCGCCCACGCCAGAGAGTATCATGCAATTATACGGGTCCTTCCCTGCGCCTCCAGCACCTAATCCGAAGGAGGTTACATCCGAAACCCGCCCGCGAACCACGAGCAATGCGTCGATGATTCGAGCATCGGCGCCGACCACTGCGCGCCCTACTACAGCCCCAGAGGTTTTGATACGTCCGGTCCGCCCGCTCACCCTACGACCACGTCGAGGCGGTTCGGTTTCGGTTCCTCCCCCTCAACATCACGGTTTACCAAGCCGGCCGCACACCGCCGGAGCGCTCTCGGTTCCCACCTCGAAGTCTTCTTCAGCCTTCAATCAAGTGACTCCAACGTCACCAAAACGAATACACAAGTCTACGTCTGCGAGTGGCTCGCTCGCTTCGCTCGCGGAAGACCCTTTCCTAGTGCCCCAACGTAGTGCCCCAACGCCTCGACTGGCGACGTCGTCTTCACTTTCGAACATCCGTCCGAAAACACCACCAAGACTCACGTCCTCTCGCAACGCCATTTTCTTCGACTCCGGACCCACCAAGCCTCAACCTGAAAACGCGGTGGTAAATAGGAGGCAAATATGACTGTGAATGGACTATGAAGCGTATTTGAAAGGGCGGTATCATTTCTTGTGAAATGCAGCTTTAGATATGGGATGTGAATCCTCCCCTGGCAACTTGGAATCTCCACACGTCATCCGCTAAGGCATCCATAGAAGACTGCTCATCATAGCCGTAACCTGGAGAGAAAACATCCTACTTGAGGATGGGACTGTGCTTATTGCACCCATAAAACATTTTTTTATCCATGGATCCTCACATATCCATGGGGATTTTGCATGGTCATTTTTTGATCGGTCGATCTTTCAATCTAGATTGCATCATTTGACCCCCACCTGTTTAGCTGAAGTCCACAGACTTCGTAATGCGTACCTATGGCTGATTAATTGTTAATTAGGTGGCATTGAGCATTAATGGAATCTTGTTTCACAACCAACCACACGCCCTCCGCGCTGTTGGTGAGGCGACTCGGTACAACTACAATGAAGGTTTCATACCGCATATTATTCGTAATTTTATTAAAAAGGGTTAGGCCGGAGACCGGTTCGAAAGTTGTGACAATTAACCAGAGATCGACCTATGAGCTGAAAATGTTTGGCGTAAACTGCGATTTATCAGAACACCCTACCCGCTTTTCTTCTCTAACGCAGGGACTCCCCACATTCCGTGCTTGGCCCCTTCCTTCTTGGTCTCCACGACAATGGACGCGTCAACGGTACATACGAAAGCGGCACTACGAGCCATCAAAAACGCAGTTATCGGAAACCCCAGTGCAAAAGCAGCACATGCTCTCGAGGAGAAGATGCAAATGTACAGTCCGTCCGCACTCTCGGAGATCCGAACAGCATGATTAATGCCCGTCCCTCGCGTCCAGTGTCCTGGAGAGCTTGAACCCGGAGCACGTGTCAGGGTCTTTCGGTCCATCGTTCGAAACTCGCGTCGAAGCGGCCAATGTAATTTACTCGCTCTCTTCCGGTTCGTCTGGGCCCTTCTCACGCAATGCACACCGTTTTGACAATATACAGGGTCTAAGGATTCCCTCCTATGCCTTCTACAGGCAGATACGGCTTCTGCCCTCCTCTTCGCGCTCTCAACCCTGCACCCGACCTCTCCAGCCTCACTCAAATCCTCTCTGGGCCGCGCTGTTCGAACACTCACCTCCAGTTGTGCAGATGTCATCGGTCCCTCTCTATGGGGAATAACTCCCTCGTCCTCCCCCCAACTCAGGGAGCGCGCCAGACTCGCTCTCGACCAATTCTTCCACCCGGACTCGCTAGACATATGGTTACCGCTCCTACAAGACCACACGATGCAGCCGTTCCTGATGGGGGCGATTGGGAATGGTCTGCGTTCGAGTACGGCGAGACAGGCGGTGTGCGAGTGGGTGCCCCAGGCCGAACGCGCCAGAGAGTCTAAAGGGAGGAGAGGGTGGGAGAAACCCGAAGTCGGAGCTGCGCACAGGGGAGGTGGGTGGGTGTGCAGGCACCTTGTAGGAGTTGCGTCTGCAGGAGAGGCACAGTCGCAGGTCCAGGTGTTGTATGCGCTTATGGCACTCGGGAAGGATAACCCCGCGCTTGGGAACGTGTTGAGGGTCGAGACTGATGGTGAGTGTTGTTGGCCTACTCCTGCGTCTACAGCTCGTACTTAGAGATGGTCTTGTGTAGGTCACTTACCAATGCAAAGTATTATCCTCTTACTACGATCTAGAAGCGTTGATACCCGTATTGCGGCTGCATATTGGTGCGTCTATCACCATTTCATTTGGCGTTCCGTCATTGAATTCTCCCAGCCTGACCAACCTAGTCCGCTCTCAAACTCACCACGGCACGCGCGATAACGTAACGGTTCTGGCTGTGATCCACGCGCTGAACAATCTCATTATAACAAAGAACGAATTACAACAGGTTCGGATGCGAGCATGTTTCGTGCTTTGTCGGTGCATCAAGTTCCTTCACGTCTCCATAACCTGACTCAGATGCTCAGCACACTTACTAGCGGACGATTTGGTCATTACTCATACGGCTGTCCAATGTGGCAGCCTCACCTACCTGCTTCACTTGCATGAGGAAGTTGCAGCTACCGAAAGTCTAGATCCAGATGATGAAGATGAACCAGCTCAATTGCTGGAGCTGCGTGAAGTGTGTCATTCCCTAATATTAATTAACTTCCCGCTCACATATAAGCCAGTCGGTGTATACGGCCTTGGCAACTGTAGCCCTCCACGATAGTACATACCGCCGCACGGTACTAGAATCGGAATCGATCATCCCCTCTCTAAGCGCTTCACTTTCGTCCTCACACTTGGGCGTTCGGTACTCCTCCACGCAGCTCACACGCGTCGTTTCGCGTTCGATAGACGTTCTTCGACGCAGTCTGGCCGAATCGGATGTGCCAACAAAGATTCTCGAGATCATTAAGCTCACCGAAGAGGATGAGCGGTGGAATCGTAGTATCGTCAGCGCTGCTCTAGCTGCTTTGGGGAACATGGTGAATGACTTTGCACCTTTGCGCGACGTATGTCCTCGGCCACATTCTATCGGCCTTGGAACTGATTTCGGTCAAATTTAATAGCCCCTCGTAAAGGCAGGGGGTGTGAAACGGCTGGTTGAACTTGCAAAGTCGAACGATGAAGCGATTCGCCTCAATGCCGCCTGGGCACTCAAGAACACAATGAGCTGTTCGAACTTGGCTTACAAGCAGGCCGTCATGGCGGAACTGACTTGGGAGGTTTTGATAGAGTTTGTCTTTTCCATGTTCACCGGCATGTTGGCTGTCTAACCTCAGGTCCAGGCTGACGAACGACATAGAACTACGAGTGCGCGAGCAAGGGCTCTCGATTCTGCAAAATTTGACTACTACGCAAACTGAAATCGCCTACCTGATCGACAGGCTGACCGCCCCTACCATTACGAATATCCTCCATGCGTCCATGACATCTTCAGATGGGGACGTCGTACTTCGTGTCCGTGATCTCAGCATATGCAGTATCTTTTGATTGACGACAGCGTTCAGGCAACGTACATCTTGTCCAATATCATTTCGGGCACCGATGGTCACCGCGTGCTCGTTTTGAGTTCACGTAGCCTCCTATCGGACCTCTGTTCAGCGCTCTCACATCCACGAGTCGATGTTCGGCGGACAGCGGTAAGGGCCGTGCTGGAGCTCCTCTCACAACAGCCAAATCGGCACAAGGAGCTCAGAGACGCGGGGATCGAGAGTGCCATGCGTGCTATCCATGGCGGACGTGGACGAACCGCGAGTACTGCGGGATTCGGAGAATATGTAGGCAACGGCAGTGCGGGTGGCACCCATGGCACGAGTACTAGCATAGATATTGGAGGGAGCAGCAGCGGTACTGCTGGTTTAATGGGTCGTGAAGAAGACCGTGAGGTTCGAGAGACGGTCAAACAGGCGCTGCTCTGGTTCGAGCGTGCTCGGGAAAGGGATGCCACGATGGCTCACATGGAGTGAAACGAGAGGATCAGCCAGGAGTTGTGTGTGGGTCTGTACATGGTGATGACTTATCTCGGTCTCAGCTGCACATACGGGCGCTGGACGCTCACAATTTTTCGACCGATGAAGGTTGGACCCAACTACCAACGTCGTCTGCTGCAACCCCATGTCTGACTCGGAAAGCGGCAAGTACTCATACTCTAAAGACTTTGTGATTTCTGAACCCTGATCCAGAAACTGGATCCAGCCGCATAGACGACTCGCAAGCACGAGCGGAAGACGAGCGCATCTTAGGTATGTGAAGAAGTTTCGTAAAACTGTGTCTTAAACGCGCCAATATAGCTTCTACAACAGTTCGCCTGATCGCACCGGACACACCGAGCCCGGTGAAGGCCCTGTTGGCATCCGATCCTGGTGGCTGGGTCCACAAGAATGGCCAGCTCGCTATCGAGGCCGTCAAAAAGCAGCTCGAAGTATATAATAAATCCCGAAAGACCGTCAAAGTCGCCCCATCTGGTAGTACTATTCCCAGCCTATTCGATACAGTCGCCCAGAAGGTCAACGCGCTCCTCCTCGAGGATCCCGATAATGTAGAGTCGATCAAAGAACTGGTCGACCCTATCCTCGCGAGGGCGATGTATCGGTGGGAGTCGATCCCATACACTCTCGTATGCGGTGTGAGGAACCGAATGGCGGGAAAGGAACCAGCGGCGAAGAAGGCAAAGAATGAGCAGGTTGACACTCCGGAGAACGATATTGACCATTGGATTATTCGGAACGAATCCTGGTTGAGAGCGGAAATGGACACTTTCCCCCATTGGCCGGTCGGTCTGGTCGCCCTATCCAATATGGATGAGATATGGGAGACTACTGAGGTTTCTAATACCTCGCGCAAAATCACCAGAGGCGACTTTGCTGGTTTCACGTTCCTGAACAAGAGGCGGTCCTCCTTTACCTACATCCAGCCCTCTCTTCCGATGTTCGAGAGAAGGTTTCACGAGATGACCTATGGTCAGCTCGATGGTCTGGATTGGTCGAATATTTTTGTTGCTGGGGGAATGGTTCTGGGTACTCTTTTGGGTGTTGAAGAAAAGGATGCTCCGAACACTGTCGATCAGTGGAAGGGGTCAGACATCGACATCTACGTTTATGGCTTGCATCCTGCTGCTGCAAACGAGAAAATCCGTCATATCTACGAGGTGTTCAAGGCCAATCTTCCGGCCGACGCCCCTTGCCTTGTCACTCGTAATTCCAAGACGATATCATTTCTCACTTCCTATCCAAATCGACGATTTCAGATCATTCTTAAAAAGGTGCGACACCCAAAGGAGGTGCTTCTCAACTTCGACCTCGACATTTGCGCCGTGGGGTATGATGGGAAAGAGGTTTGGATGTTGCCCCGCATGGTGCGGGCATTAGAGAGTACGTAGTATATCACCACAAGACATACATGGTTGACGCGTGTATGTATCAGCGGGATACAATACATTTACCATGGACATGCTCCAGGGCCACTACCTCGGAGATAGACGGGCAACGCAAGAACAACGGTATGCGACCTTACCACCATATGCACCTGAGTAGTAATTTGGTCAACAGGGTATTTAAGTACGCGAACAAGGGGTATGGTATTAGGATTCTTCCCAGTTACCTCGAGGCCCTCGCCAAGATCAACCCCGACGAACTGCCCAAAGAGAAATACACTGGGACGTGGAAAGACGAGGCTCAACTGCATGGAAAGAAGCAGTTCTCCTTGGAAGCGCGGATTGCCAATGCACAGGAATACTTCGAACGTATCTTTGAGGTCTACATGCGCTGGTCGAACAATGGAAGAGATCTGCAACCAAGTTATATCCGTGGGGTATGGAATGGAACACTCTTAAGGCCAACGGGGCAGGGCTTGCCTGTGTTCACACACGCTCTTCTGGACACTCGGGACCAACTCAGTTCTCAGCCCCAACCTCGAAGTTGTTTGACGGGATTTGAACTGCTTTATAGGTGAGCTTTTGGCCGTCCTTGCGTCTATACACTTACCGCTTTCAAGGCATGTGGCCCTCTGGGAAGCAGAACAAGCAGGACGGCTGATTATACAAGACGACATATGGGCGAGCTCGTCAGTAAGTGTGGTTTCCTAGCGTCTTGTATTGTTCTTTATGCTTTATGCTTTACGCTTTAACAGTACGACGAAGTTATATACGGTGTTACATACGAGGAAACTCCAAAGTGCGTCTCCTGTGAAACTATAAATTATTTTCTATTCATACAAGTTAGCTTAGATACCCATGGGATCCGTCCTTTAACATACATGTGTACGAGGAGCAGATCAAAAAATTCAATGAACGCGAGTTCGACCGTTTGGGGGACTCCGTGATTTGGCTGGAGGAAGTGGGCAATAGTGGTTGAGTGACCTACTCGTCCACCCTCTATTCAGACCCTAATTGCGCGGAATAGATCTGGCGGGGTTGACTATCAGGAGGATGGCGGGAGCAGATACCTACGAAGACTTGTTGATGACGACGAACGACCTCATCATTCCCGTCTGGCTTCCCAATGATTTCTTTGAATTTGCTCAGCACACTCTCGCTGACGCCTTTCGAGACACTGGCCTTTCTCAACAGGATGTCCTGGTGCCGATAACAACCACTGGGCGTCTTAATGAGAATTTGACACTCACCCTCTTTAAAATTATACCAGAGACAATGTGGCAACAGGTGGATCGGCGAATCGATGAGTACGTTCCCTGTCCTCTCTACACCATTGACACTGCCTGATCAGAAATACTAGGGTTTACGAAGTGCTTTGGAGCTTTATGCACAGCAATTCAAGGAATCTAGGTCTTGAACAAGAGCGAACGGATCTCCTGAAGCGTCAGCTCTCGCACAGGTCATTCCGTAAACGATCTGAGGATGAATACAAAGCTTTTGCGATGTGGGTGAGACGTAACCCAGGTTCTATCTCTGGAGAGAGTTATGGAGGTGCGTTTCTCTGTTCGTCCATGATAAGCTAGACGAGCTTGACGATTGCGATAGCGATGGGACAAGGCTTTTGGTGGGAGGTGACAGATGGTGTAGAAGATTAGTGTTCTCGCAAGTACATTCGGTTCATGAGTTGGAACGTCGCTACCCAAGATGGATAATGCAATTGTCCCTGCAAATTCAATTTGAGACCTAGTTTACCGTGAGTGATACAACCTCCCGCCAAGATCCCTGCGGGTGAGGCCTACTTATGGACCGGTATGACCCTCGCTCGCTTTCGACTGCGGTAGCTTCGTAAACCAGGCATCCAGCAAGGTGGGACACCTGTATCAAACCTAATCCCGTTGCGGGACCGAACTACGATGCCTATCTCCGCCATCTTGTGGTGCCCTCGAGAAAGCATTACAGATTCATTCTTTACACCTCTCGCCTCGTGCAGAGGGCCCTTAAGCAAAGCCTCTGTCGAGTGATGTTTCATGCACCAACTAAGAGTCGAGTTTGGTCAGTTGCTGTTTGTAAGCGCGGAACGAGTTCACTGGTGTACCAGTACTTTGTACTTAAGGATTATTTCACAGGGTCACGACAAGAAGCAGAAAATATAGATCACAGAGACACCTACCACACACGGTGATATATCGTGCAGACTAGAGGCGTTCATAATCTCGAAGGAAGC
>Ga0307513_10001160_pt1 | contig 38156 bp, 34 predicted proteins | sample 15_EM_MG_FD_202174 | JGI IMG/M metagenome (GOLD analysis project Ga0307513, IMG submission 202174) | Populus trichocarpa ectomycorrhiza microbial communities from riparian zone in the Pacific Northwest, United States - 15_EM | ecosystem: Host-associated > Plants > Roots > Unclassified | place...
CGAGCCAGATAATGGCTCGACCGGCCGCCTTTTGCCGCGTCCCCAGCCCTCTTGCCCCCGCTCAGCCCCGCACCCTCTTGCCCCCGCTCAGCCCCCACCCCCTTGCCCCACCCCCCTTTCCGGGCGCACCCCTCCGGCCCAGGCCCGGATCAGCCCCGGCAAGGGCTGCGATTTCTTGATCAACGGGCTCAGAACACAGCCTTCGCGGGGGCTAAACCCGCCAAGGGGTGGGCCAGCGCGCAAAGCAGAAACCCCCGTGATCAACGCGCTTTCGCGTACCGGAGTACGTGGTGGCGCCCGATCACGGGGGTTCTGTGGAGCGGTGGAGCAAGCAGTGCTGGGAGGTGCGAGGAAACGACCTAGCCGACGGCGGCGAGCGTCGTGCGGCCGCTGGTGACCCGCTCGACCGGCGTGGTGATGGCGCCACGGGTGGCGATCATCGACCGGGCCATCGAGGTGAACGCATGTGGTGCGTTCACCCCCACCAGGCCGACCATCCGGTTGTCGAGCTGGTACGCGAGCAGAACGCCGGCCCGAGCAATGTCCCTACGGCCGGGCCGCATTTCGCTCAGCGCCACGTCGGCTTCCATCGGCAGCTGGCCGCAGACCTGGATCCGCAGCCCGAACTGGTCGGACCAGAACCGCGGCAGGTGGGTCACCGGCTCGACATACGCCCCGGGATCGGAGAGCAACGTCTTGGCGGCGGCCCTGCCCATCTCCATCGCGGCGATCCACTGGCCGACCCGACCCGGCTCGGCCGAGTACTGCAGGTTCGGCCAGCGGGCCACGGTCCCGGCGGCGACCACGTCGTCCGTCCCGACGACCCGAAGGGTCGAGTCACACAGCACCCCGTCCGAGCTGTCGAGCTCGGGGGTCTCGGACAGCCACTTGGTGTCCGGGCGCTCTCCGGTGCTGGCCACGATGATGTCGACGATGATCTCCTCACCGTCGTCCAGCAGCAGGGCCCAGCCCTTGCGTGCCGGGTAGACCTCTGAGACCCGTCGTCCGGTGCGCAGTTCGACACCGGCCCGGCGAATCTCGGGAGCGATCAGCCGGGCGGCGTGCTCCCCCAGCGGCCGGGTCATCGGATCCTTGGAGTCGATCAGCACGCAGTCGCGAGCCATTGACCGGACCGCGTAGGCGACCTCGCTACCGGTCAGGCCGGCACCGATGACGGCGACCTTGGCCGCCCGCTGCAGGTCCGCTCGCAACGCCCAGGCGTCGTCCAGCCCGTAGATCAGGTGAATCCCGGGCTCGCCGAGTGGAAATCCGCGAGGGGCCACCGGGTGGGCACCGCTCGCGATCACCAGCCCGTCGTACTCGAAGACCTCGTCAGTGTCCGTGATCACAGTGTGAGCGTCGGCGTCCAGGTGGACGGCTCGCCGACCGAGGTGCCAGTCCGCATCCAAACCATCGGCGATCGGGAGCCGCAGGTCCTGGGGCCGAGAATGGCCGGTGAGCAGGCCCTTCGCGCAGCCGGGCCGGTCGTACGGCGGGTGCGTCTCGTTGTGCACGATCGCTAGCTGACCGGTGAAGCCTTGTCTTCTGATCTCCTCCATGGCGCTGACGCCGGCGCGGCCAGCCCCGACGACAAGAATGCGATCGTTACGCCTGTACTTCACTTCGGGACTCCTCGATCGTGCAACTCGTCGGACCTGACCGTGCGCAGGCCGCGCGGCGAGGTCGCATGTGGTTCGGGACGCGAGAACGCCTGGGGTTGCGGTTGAGCTTGCGGTTGGGCAGGTGCGGGGCGGGGCGCCGAGACAACGGCGGTCGGCGTCCGAGTCAAGCTGATGGCTCGCCGCGGGCACACGTCGATCGCCCGGACGACCTCGTTCAACTGCTCCTGCGGCACGGAGACCTGGTAGGACAGGCGACCGTCGGCCAGCAGGGTGAAGACGTCAGGTGCCTCGTGTTCGCAGAACCCGAACCGGGCGCACTTGTTGGAGTCAACCGCGATGTTGACTTCCTCGCGACGCTGGGTCATCCCGAGCTTTCCGCCGACAGCGCGACGGACCTCGCTCGACTTCCGAGCGGTACTCACCCACAGAACGACGGTGACCAGCCAGGCGCCGAGCACGGCACCCCAGACTGGCAGCGGGGTGACATCCGACCCGGAGACCACGATGTGCGCCACCAGCAGGATGAAGGCGACGTGGTTGAGGGCGTGCAGGGCACGCCAGCGGTTGTAGCCCATCCAGCGCTGGACCATGACCGACAGGGCGGCCGCCGTCATGATCTCGAGCGAGATCACCCCGATCCCGATGCCGACCGGATCGGTCGGGTTGGTGAACGGGATGAGCACGTCCACGAGGTGCACGGTGGCGAACGGGACGGCGAGCTGGGTGAAGGCGTGCACGACGGCCAGGGTCAGCCCCATCAGCGCGATGATCATGTGTGCGCCGTGGATCGTCGCATGCCGTAGACGAGTGGACAACCAACCGTTACGAAGGATCAGCCCCCAGATCACCGAAAGCCAGATCAGAAAAAACGATGTGAATCCGACGGTGGCCGCAACTAGGTGCACACTCTCGGTTCCGCTCCGCAACGACGAGCCTCCTTTTGAAATAATGGAGTGTCACGAGTCGGCTCGGATCCGGCCGGCAGCTATATCTCGGACCACATCACGGATGTATTACTTGGGGAAAACTAGGCCCGACGGCTAGGCGCTGTCAACCAAGCCCCTCCAGCCGGAACACGCCTGGCAGAAGCCCTAAACCGTGTCAATGAATGTTGTCACGGATGGATTGAAACCTCTACCCTGGTTAGGCCGTACGGTTCATGAGCTCGCCGAGATAGGAGCACGAAGATGGCCTTTAATAAGCCATCATTAAATCGGCGCAGCGCGAATTAAAGAGTCCCATTAATCGAACCTCAAGAAAGCGTCTGGATTGGCTGCCATGAAGATTAAAGGTCGGTCCAGCTACAGGCAGAAGGGAGCGGAGGTGCTCAGTGATCACCGGTACATCCGGCGGACGCTCCAGGTACTTGTGCTGGCGGTTGTAGCTGCACTCGCCGTGCTGGGACCCGTCAGCGCCGCCGAGGCACAGTCGGCAGCGCCCAGGACGAGCATCGTGGCCGGTACCTCTACTCCGGGCAGCGGCGTCACGCTGCAGACGGAGGAGCCGGCGCTGACCGCCGCGGACCGCGACCTCGTTGTTAAGGTCCGGCTGGCCGGCCTGTGGGAGATCCCGGCCGGCAAGATGGCGATGACCAAGGGCGTCGCGCCTCGGGTCCGCCAGATCGGCCAGATGATTGCCAGCCAGCACGTCCGGCTCGACTCCCTGGACCGGACAGCGGCGAAAGAGCTCGGCATTGAACTGCCGAACAAGCCGACCTCGGAACAGCGTCGCTGGCTGGACGAGATGGTCGATGCTTCGGGCACCGCGTTCGACGACATCTTCGTTCAGCGCCTGCGCGCCGCCCACGGCAAGATCTTCCCGGCGATCGGGCTGGTCAGAGCCACCACCGAGAACGACACCGTGCGCAAGCTGGCGCAGAGCTCCAACGCGTTCGTTCTCACCCACCTCACCCTGCTGGAAAGCACTGGCTTGGTCCGCTACGACGAGCTGCCCAAGGCAGCCGCACCGGCCACCGGGCCGATCGCGGCCGCCGCAAGGCGCAGCGCGGCCGGCGGTATCGCCACTCCGGTGATCTGGATGATCCTCGCTACCGCCCTCGTTGCAGGGGCGGTTTTCACCACCCGGATGGTCCGACCGCGGGCCTTCGGCAACGGCCAGAAGGGCCGGCGCCGAGCCAGTCCGGACGACCTGGCGGCCACGGGTTCGATCCCGCTGCAGTCCGTCGACAGCTACTACCCCCGACAAGGGCTGCGACTCAGTAGCGGCCCCCGATCCCTCCCCTGACCCACGTACACCATCGACAAGAGAGGCTCTTTGCCATGCCCAGCTCGTTCCGCTCTCGTAGTCCCGTCTCGCTGTCGGTATGGCTCGTTGTCGTGATCGCTGTTGTCGGCGCGCTCTTCGCCGTCACCAAGATCTCCAACGGCGTGCCGACCAACACGGTGGAACTCGCGGCCTCCCAGTCGCGTCGACCCGCGACCTGTCCCAAGCCCAACACCAAGAAGGTCACGGCCTGGTCGAAGACCGGCACCTACGTCGACAAGCACGGCTCGATCCAGCACCTCGGTGACGGCCAGGAGCCGCTCCGCAAGCGGAACTGCCCGACCGACCCGGCACCGGCCACGACCGCTCCGGGCGACCCGGCGGCCACTGACCCGGCCGCGACCGACCCGGCCGCCACGGATCCGGCAGCGACCGACCCGGCCGCCACCGACCCCGCCGCGACCGAGCCGCCGGCCACGACGCCGCCGGTCGAGAAGCCCCCGCTGGACATCCTGGCCAAGGACTGCTCGCAGAGCAGGTTGACGCCGCACGACGGCTTCCAGAACGGCAACCGTTGCGTCAGTACGGCTTTCGGTGAGGTCGCGGAGGCCGCACAGAACCCGTCGCTGCTGATCCAGGACGCCCCGCGGTCGATCCAGGCGGGCAACACGTTCACCATCGCCGTCAGCACCCGCAACCTGGTCCGTGACCGCTTCCTGGCCGCCGGCCAGGGTGGTTACTACGTGGAGAGCTCGCTGCTCAACGACCAGGGCCTGGTCCGCGGTCACTTCCACACCGCCTGCCGGATGCTGCAGGGCAACGAGGCGCAGGACCCGGCTCCGGTGCCGTCGTTCTTCGTCGCGACCGAGGACGGCTCCGGTGGAGCACAGCCGGACACCGTTCAGGTCACCGTGGCCGGACTCACCCAGCCCGGTACCGCTCAGTGCGCCGTCTGGGCCGGTGACGGATCGCACCGTATTCCGATGATGCAGCGGGCCAACCAGATCCCGGCCTTCGACGTGGTCCGGGTCCAGGTCCGGTAAGTCCAGGCCGGTAACCCGGCGCCAGGAAAGGGAATCAGAACCGGCTTCGGCCCCCGCAGAGAAAACTGCGGGGGCCGAAGCCACTTTTGTGTATGTCTTGAGTTAAGGGCCGCCCACTTCCCGATCCGGCAGCGCGCCCCGACGCTTAACCAGGGCGCGGTTCGCGATTACTTTGAGCCCGTCGATCACGAGTCGCTGACGGCCGAGCACGAACAACTGAGGGTCGTGTCGGCACCGGAATCACGGCGATCTCCGCCGCCGGAAGCCCCACGGAGGGCCGCCGGGACCCCCTCGGAGGGGCGATCCAACCCGAACGTCAGTTTGGTAACGAATCGTTTTGGGACGCCGGGGATCACCCTCCCTCACTAGGGGTGAACCTGTGGTCACGTCTTTGCCTACGGACCGGTGGTTATTTCGAGTGGTGCGTGCGGGTCGTGGTGCATCCCGTCGAGTCGGGCGAATGCAACCAGGTGCACTTCGTGGTGACGGTGGTGTCGCCGACCGTGGTGGTGGTCACCGAATAGATGGGCAACTCGATGTTGAACGCCGACAGAGCCATCATCGCGGCGATGACCAACGCCACCGCCACCACGGCGACCCTGCAGAAAAGTCCGATGACGTGCATGGCGACGTGGGCTCCAGACTCAGGCGCTGGTTTTGCCTGGTACGTGCCCGAGCGCAGTCATCGTGGTCTCCTTCGTGGGCATCAGCCCGACAGGCTCCCTGACTCGGTATCGGGTCGATCGAGGCCTGACTTGAGGGACGAGCTCCCGAAAAGAGAGGTGTACTCTGCTCCGCTTCATGTGGAGCGTTTCGGGTCGGCGCCAGCTTGATCGACGTACCGGCCTGGGCCTTGGATTGGCGGCCCTGCTGCCGGTCTTCGTGCTGGCGATCGCCATGCTGTGGTGGCCCGAGTACGGCGACCAGAGCCTGTTGTGCTCGGTGCTCAGCAGTTGGGCGAGGGGTCGGTCTACTACCGCGACTTCTGGGACATCAAACAACCCGGCCTCTACTGGTTCCATGGGCTGGGCGATCTGCTCGTCTCCGGTGGTACGGGCGCGAGGCTGCTGGAAGTAGCCCTGGTCGTGGTGGCCGGACTTGATCGCACGGCGCTCGCCAAGATTGAAACCGGAGCACGGCGCGTTACCGTCCTGGAACTGGCACAAATCGCCGAGCAAACCGGTGAATCTCTGGAGTGGTTTGTCACGGATCCGCCAGCTGCTGTCGTTTCCTACCGCCTGGGCGCCGAATCCTCCACAACTTCCTCCATCGATCGCCTCATCGAACAGGCAGCGCGTGATGTCGAACTCTTGCAGTCACTCGGCTATCTGGGAGTTACTGCTTTTGATCCGTTCGATCAACCCAGCGAGGCCACTCAGGCGATGAACCTCGCGGCCAAAGCGCGTGAACTGCTCGAGCTGGACCCTTTGGAACCCATCGCGGATCTGGTTGAACCTCTGGCAGCGATTGGTTTATTTGCCTTTTCCGAAAGTCTGGGTCCTGACTCCCCCGATGCCGCCACCACCCTGCTGGCGCAAGGGGGCGTGAGCATCATTAACTCCGACCGGGCGGCACGCACCCTACTGCTTCCCGCGGAATCGTTGAGCAAACGATGGGGCGAGTTGGTGGCCCACGACTCGGTGCGAGAAGCTGCAGTCCGGGTTGCTAATGAGTATCGAGTCGACATGTCCACGCTGGCGACTCGACTCTCCGAACTCAGCCTGGCGAATCAAGATGATTTGTCCATCGTCCGAGGTACGACGACTACCCGCGCGGACATCATTGAATACGATTTAATTATCGCGTACGACCTCGAAGGAACGACCCTGCCCCGGCGATACGCAAAAGCTGTCCTGGCACTATTTCGTTCCGAACGCGTCAGCGCGGTCCGGGCCGTTGATCTGCTCCGTGGAACAATAGACGAGGCCGGACTACCATCTCTCCCGCCCGTGAATGAGAACGAAATCTGGAAGTTCACATCTTGAGCGAGGCACTTGTCTTCGACACCGGGCCGCTCAGCCACTTCGCCGAGGCTGGATGGCTCAAGATTCTGCAAGCCCTGGCCGGCGAACGTCATGCAATCATTCCAGAGATCGTGAGGGACGAGATTTCTCAGGGCACGCATCTGTACCCATTCCTTAGCCAGGTACTCGATGCAGACTGGATCAGAGTCGACCGGAGCGACGATGTCGGCCTCAATTGCCGACGATCTTCTCGCGACTGAATACCGTCTTCCTCTGCGCCAAGGTCAGTTCGAGTCCTGGGCGAAAGAGCAAGGCTGGGTCACCTGAGCAGAGAGTTGACCACGTCAAGCCTGTGACTTCACGCCGTCCAGGGCCATGGTGAGGACTCGGTCACGCTGGGCGTCGTCCACGAACGTCGCACCGCTGACGCCGTTGACGAGATGCAGGACGTCCTCGAAACTCACGTCGGAGCGAGCTTTACCGGCATCCTGCGCACGCTGGAGGAGCGGGCGGCCGGCGCCGTACATGATCTGCCGACAGGAGGCGAAAATCGCCGAGTCGCGGTTGAGCGCCTCGTAGATGGCGCGCTTGGTGGTGGCATAGCCCACGAAGCGGCGGAGCCAGACAACCAGGGCGTCCCACGGATCGAGGTCGGTCAGTTCTTCGGCCTTGCGGGCGAGCGCCTCCACCTCGTCGACGTACACCGCCTCGAAAAGGTCCCTGCGGGTCGGGAAATTGCGGTAGAGCGTGCCGATGCCCACTCCGGCTCGGCGGGCGATCTCCTCGAGGGAGGCGTTCGTGCCATCCTCGGCAAACACCTCGCGCGCGGCGTCGAGCAGGACGTCGAAATTCCGCCGGGCGTCGGCCCGGTGCGGTCGCCGCGCCGAGACCCGCGCTTCGGGCTGAGCCTGAGTTTCCACCCGTCCCTTCGCCATCACGCGTCCCTTCGAGCGATCAAAGTCTTGCATCCGGAGGACCCCCTCCGCTACGGTGGAGGCACCCCTCCAGTTTAGCAGTCACCGATGCCTGCCTGCCCGGAGGGCTTACGTCCTTTATCGAAGGATCTCCATGCCTCGAACCACCAAGGCGTCCCCGCGCGTCATCTTCGCGGTGCTCGCCGCGGCGACCGCGTCGATCTCCCTGCTGCAGTCACTGGTCACCCCGGTGCTACCCACCATCCAATCCGACCTGCACACCTCGGCCAGCACGGTGACCTGGGTGATCACCGCCTGGCTGCTGACCGCCTCCGTCGCCACGCCCCTGCTCGGGCGGGTCGGCGACATGGCCGGCAAGGAGCGCACTCTGCTCGTTGCGCTCGGTGCCATCGCCATCGGATCCGCCCTGGCCGCCGCTGCACCGACGATCTGGGTGCTGATCGCCGGCCGGGTTCTGCAAGGCGTCGGGGCGGCCGTCTTCCCACTGACGTTCGCCGTCATCCGGGACGAATTCCCACCCGAGCGGGTGCCGGCTGCGGTGGGGGCCATCGCCGCGGTGATCGCCACCGGCGGGGGCGCCGGTGTCGTGCTGGCCGGGCCGGTCGTCAACCTGCTGAGCTGGCGCTGGCTGTTCTGGATCCCAGCGATCGCGGCCACGGTGATCTGGTTCCTGGTGCTGCGTTTCGTGCCGGAGTCCCCGGTGCGAACCCCCGGCAAGCTCAACGTGCGCGCTGCTTTGCTGCTGTCCGGCTGGCTGGTGGCACTGCTGGTCCCGGTTACCAAGGGCCACGCCTGGGGCTGGACTTCGCTGTCCACCGTCGGGCTCCTGGCGCTCGCTGTGGTGCTTTTCGTCGGCTGGGTGCGGGTGGAGCTGTACTCGTCCAACCCGTTGATCGACATGCGGATGATGCGGCTGCCCGCGGTCTGGACCACGAACCTGGTGGCGCTCCTGTTCGGTGCCGCGATGTTCACGACCTATGCGTTCCTGCCGATCTTCATGCAGACACCGACCGCCGCCGGCTACGGCTTCGGGTCCTCCGTGAGCGGTGCCGGCCTCCTTCTCCTGCCCATGCTCGTCGGGATGGCCGCCGTGGGATTCGTGAGCGGCTCACTCACTGCGGTGATCAGTTCGAAGGCACAGCTGGTGACCGGGGCAACGCTGCTGATGCTGTCCTGCGGCTGGCTGGTGTTCCTGCACGACACCCGCTGGGAGGTCTCGCTGGCCGCCGGGGTGTCGGGAGTTGGCATGGGCCTGGCGTTCTCGTCCATGGTGAACCTGGTCGTCAATGGCGTCCCGCCGGAGCAGACCGGGGTCGCGTCGGGGATGAACACGAACCTGCGGACCATTGGCGGGTCCATAGGGACGGCCGTGGTGAGTTCACTGATCTCAGCGCAACTGCTGCCGAGTGGAGTTCCGGTCGAGGCCGGCTTCACCCATGCCTTCATGCTGATGGCCGTGCTGGCCGCGGTGGCGGTGGGGGCTGCCGTGCTGGTGCCGGCGCCGGCGCGGCGCGAGCCGAAAGTCTCGCCGTCGGCGGTCCTTGCCGAGTCGCCGGAGCAGGCCGTCGAGGCGGTCGCGGCGACCTGAGAGTCCGGTTCTCACAAGCCATGAAATGGCTCAGCCTCCGAGGAATGCTTGCTGGAGGCTGAGCCATTTCGCTGGGAGGCGAGACCATGGGCCATCTGAGTATCTGCACTCATGAGAGTTCGGTCGACTTCCTGCATCGTGACGCACAGGCCCATCGCCCAGAAAAGAAAGAGCGGCGAGATCAGAATGTTCAGCGTCATGTTTGCCGGTTGCTACCGGAATCCCCGTCGGACACGCGCAGCTGCTGCCGTTGCAGGACTGAGCCTCCTCGTCGCCGGCCTGTCGGCATGCGGCAACTTGATCACTGTCAACGACGCGGGTCGTGTCGGGATCACCGTGGACTCGGCCAGAAACCCCGTGATAGCCGTCATGACCTGTGGCCGCTCGACACCTGTGATCACATTGGCCGAAGGGCGCAAGGAATCCGATCCTGACACCGAACCGAACGTGGAACGCGGCGAATGGAGAGCGGGAAAAGCCTTCGTCGGCGTCAAAACGTTCCCGCTCGCCCGCCCCGGCGAGAACTGGGTGACCGTACGCAGACCAGGAACGCTCGAGGCCGACAGGCTCTTCGTGGTGGACGGTGGGACGGTTGAGGACAAGAACGCGTCCCTCGGAGGGGTCAGCTTTCGGACCGCAGACCTCGCCCACCTCTCTGCGGGCCAAGTTCAGGTGGAGGGGAAAGTCGAGTCCCTCAGCACATTCGGCGCCTACCAGTGCCGCTGACGCTCGTGGATCGGTAGGTGACTTCTGCAGTGCGGGCGGATCCTCGCTAGAAACCACCAGAGCGCGCGGACCTCGCATCGGCGTCTCCGTCCGGCCCGTAGAGCCGGGCGACATCGGGAGAGTCGAGCCAGTTGGAGTAGGTGGGCGACTTCGGCCAACCGTCGGGTGAATCCTGCCATTCCTCCTGGCGGCCCCAGGGCAGGATGTCGATCAACGCGAAGGTGTAGCTGAGCTGTTCGGTACCGCGGCCGTTGGTGTGCCAGGTGCGGTAAACCTTGTCGCCGTCGCGGAGGAACACGTTCACCCCGAAACCCTCGCCGGGCGGCGCGCCCACGTCGGCGCCGAACGAGCTTTCCGATGACGAGTACCAGTCCATTTTGTTGCCGACTTTGGCCTTGTAGGCCAGCGCTTCCTCGATGCGCCCGTTGGTAACGATGATGAAGCGGGCATCGTAGTTGTCGAGGAAGCCCAGCCGAACGTACTGCGACGTCAGCCCTGTACAACCGCCACACTGCCACTGCGCGCCATCGGACCACATGTGGTTGTAGACGATGAGTTGGGAGCGCCCGTCAAAGACGTCGACCAGTCGGATCGGGCCGTCCGGACCGATCAGCGTGTAGTCCGGGAGCTCGACCATCGGCAGTCTGCGGCGTTGTGCAGCGATGGCGTCGAGTTCGCGGGTGGCGGCCTTCTCCCGCAAACGCAGATCGTCGAGGGCGGCCTGCCAGGTCTGCCGGTCGACGACTGGGGGTAGGGCGCTGGTGGTCTGGTCGGTCACGGTTCCTCCCGGGTTCGGATGGATCTGCTCTGATGTGTTGACCAGAGTCGGCCGTGGAAATCATCGCTCTCGGGTCCAGTTTCTCCACAAGACGACGAATGCCCAGGCCACCGGCCTGGGCATTCGTCATCCTGCTTTCTGGAGCTACTTGCCTCTACTCAAACCCCGGTTTCTCCGCACGATCACGGAGCAGGGATCAGCGGAGCAGGGCCGGCTCGGGCTCAACCCGGATCATGGCCGGGCCTGGCAGCAAGGGCTTCGCCGGCCACCAGGCCCGCTCGCCCAGCAGGACCAGAATCGCGGGAAGCATCACCAGGCGGACGACGGTGGCGTCGAGCAGGATCGCCGCTGAAAGGCCGATGCCCATCATCTGCATCTCGACCATGGACAGCGTCGCGAAGATCGCGAACACCGACACCATCACGGCGGCGGCGCTGGTGACCACGCCCGCGGTGTCGCCGAGGCCGTTCTCGACCGCGATCCGGGTGGGCTGGCCGCTGCGGACCAGTTCCCGGACGCGGCCGACGACGAAGACGTGGTAGTCCATCGACAGCCCGATCAGCACCACCATGATGAACAGCGGCAGCCAGTCGATCAGGAACCCGGGTGACGCGAGCCCCAGCCAGGAGGCCGCCACGCCGTGCTGGAAAACCAGGGTGACGATGCCGAAAGCAGCGCCGACCGAGGCCAGGTTGAGCACGGTCGACGCCACGGCGATCGGCACCGACCGGAACGCGGCCAGCATCATCAGCATGGTAAGGGTGAGGACGAACCCGAGCACGATCGGCAGCCGAGCGTGCTGATGGTCGGAATAGTCCAGGGATTCAGCGGCGTCCCCACCGACCGCGTAGTCGGCCACCCGCCCGTTGAGCGTCGCCGGGATCAGCTCCGAACGCAGGTCGCGCAGCGCAGTATCGATCCGCGGGTCGGACGCGGGGTAAGGCATGGCCAGAGTCAGCACGGAGATCTCGCGAGACCGGGAGACGTCCCCGAGAGCGGTGAATTTACCGGTGGCAACGGCCTTTTCGCGTAGCTCCGCCAGTGCCCGAGCAGCGCTGCCGGCATCGGCCGAGCGAACGACGACCTTCGCGGTGGGGCCTTCCCCGGGGAATTCGGTGGAGATCTGCTTGAGCGTCGACACCTCGGCGATGCTCGCCGGCAGGGTGTTGAGATCGGCACTGTGCGTCCGCATCCCGAGCGCGGGCACCGCCAGCGCGCCCACCACCAGCACCGAGGCAACCAGCGCCGACTTCGGGTGCCGGAGCACCGGGCGCAAGATGCGGCCGCTGAGGCCACCGGAGCCGATCCGCCGGTTCAGCCGCCACAGCAGCGGCACTCGCGGTCGGTCGACCCAGCGGCCGAGTTTCACCAGCAGGGCCGGGAGCACGGTGATCGAGCCGAGCACGGCCACGGCAACCACCACGATCGAGCCGGCCGCGAGCGAGTTGAAGGTGGCGCCGCCCATGATGAACAGGCCGGTCATCGAGATGATCACAGCGCTGCCGGACACCAGGATCGAGTGGCCGGAGGTCTGGGCGGCGATCGCGACTGCGTCCAGCGTGCTTCGCCCGGCGGCGCGCTCGGCGCGTTCCCGCTTGAGGTAGAAGAGCGAGTAGTCGACGCCGACGGCCATCCCGATCAGCACGATCATGCTGGTCACGGTCGGCTCGGCGTGGATCAGGTGGGAGATCGGCGCCGAGAGTCCGATCGTGGCGGCGACCGACGTGCCGGCGAGCAATACCGGGATCCCGGCCGCGACCAGGGCGCCGAAGGCCAGCAGCATCAAGATCAAGGTGAGTGGCAGGCTGATGGTCTCGGCCGAGCCGAGGTCATCGGCGACACGCTGGTTGATGGCGTCGTCCACGGTGATGTCCCCGGACTCGCGGATGCTCAGCCCCGGATTCTGCTGCTGGACCGTGCTGACCGCCGCCTGCATGGCCGTGGCGTCGTCCACCCCGTCCGCGACGCTCCAGGAGAGCAGGAGCGCCGAGTGGTCCGGGCTCCACACCGGCGCAGCGACCGTCGTCACGCCCGGCACGGTCCTCAGCCGGGTGCTGAGTTGCTGAGCGGCATGCTCGGCTGTCCGCCGGGCCGGAGCCGCGCCGAGGGCGCCCCCGCCGGTGCCGGTGATCAGTGCATTCTCGCTGTCCGCGAAGGGAAACCGGCCCTGGTCGCTGAGTTGCTCGGCCCGCCCGGACTCACCCTGGCGGTAGTCGGCGTCGGTTGTGGACACGGTAGGGACGGCGACGGCGAGCGCGACCGAGGCCGCCACGAAGGCGAACCACAGGGCGATCGCCCGCCAGGGATGGGTGGCGCTCCACGTCGCGGCGCGGGCCGGCAGACGGGTGAGCGGGCTCAATGATGCTCCCGGAACACGTGAGCTGGACATGTCAGGGCCCTCCTCGGGCGGTCGCCAATGAAACTGCGTCCAGCCTGGTGATCACGCGGCCGGGGGTCAGGAGTGCCCACACCCCTCTCCGAGGGTGGTACCAGGACCACTGCCAGCGGCCACCCGAAGCGGCACTATGGGCAGATGACCATCACCTCGCCGACCCGTGCGACGCAGCCGTCCGGCTTCGGCCGGCGGGTGCGGATCACCGGATATGCGGTCGAACAGGTGCTGTGGTTTCCGGTGCTGCTGATCGCCTTCATCGTCACCGTGGTGGGAGCCGGCCTGTCCCTGATCGTGGTAGGACTGCCGATCTTCCAGGTCGGCCTGATCCTCACCCGCTCGGCCGCCAACCGACACCGAACCCTGGCCGACCGGATCACCGGCACGACCATGCCCGACCCGCACCGCCCCGTACCCGAGGCCGGTTGGCTGGGCCGGCTGCGAGCTCGCGCCGAGGATCCGATGACCTGGCGTGAGCTGCTCTGGATCCTGGCCGCCGCCACCGTCGGATTCACCCTCGCGCTGACCGTCTTCCTGCTGTTCGTGACCGTGGTCGGTGGCCTGGTCTGGTGGTTCGCGGCGCCCGCCCTGATGGGCCTGCGCGCCACCATCGATCGGGCCCTGCTCTACTACACCCGGTCCGAGCAGCTCGAGGTCAGGGTGGCGCAGCTGACCGAGACCCGCGCCGAGGCGGTTGACCACTCGACAGTCGAGCTGCGCCGGATCGAGCGGGATCTGCATGATGGTGCCCAGGCCCGGCTGGTGGCCTTGTCGATGACGCTCGGCGTGGCCGACGACATCTACGAGCAGGATCCCGAGCGGGCCCGAAAGATGATCATTGACGCCCGTTTCACGACCCATGCGGCGCTGAGCGACCTGCGGTCGGTGGTGCGGAGCATCCACCCGCCGGTGCTGGCCGATCGAGGGCTGGCGGGGGCGGTCGAGTCGCTGGCCATCGACATGGCGGTGCCGGTCGAGACGACGATCGAGCTGACCGGCCGCCCGCCGGCTTCGGTGGAATCGGCGGTCTACTTCGCGATCGCCGAGGCGCTGGCCAACGTGGGCAAGCACGCCCACGCGGCGCACGCGTGGATCACCCTGCATCACCAGCCCACTCCGGAACCTGGGCAGACGAGCGGGCAATTGCGGGTGGTGGTAGGGGACGACGGCGACGGCGGCGCCGATCCGGGCCGCGGTACCGGCATGCGTGGCGTAGCTACGCGGTTGGCTGCTTTTGACGGCAGGATGTGGGTGAGCAGTCCGGCCGGCGGGCCGACCCTGATCACCCTGGAGGTGCCGTGCGACTTGTCCTCGCCGAGGACCTCGCCCTCCTCCGAGCCGGCCTGACCCAGATCCTTGAATCGCGAGGCTTCACGATCCTGCACTCGGCGACCGACCTGCCCGAGCTCCGAGCAGCGCTACGAGATCCGGATGCCGAAGCGGCCGTGGTCGACATCCGGCTGCCCCCGGACCAGACCGACGAGGGGCTGCGCGCTGCGCTGGAGGTCCGCGCGCGTCGGCCGCGCTTTCCGGTCCTGGTGCTGAGCCAGTACGTCGAGCGGCTGTACGCGCGAGAACTGCTGGCCAGCGCCGAAGGTGGCATCGGCTATCTGCTCAAGGACCGAGTGTCCGACGTGGACGACTTCGTGGCCGCGGTGAGGCAAGTGATCGCGGGCGGGACGGTACTGGACCCCGAGGTGGTGGCCCAGCTGATGTCACGCCGGGACGGTGAGCCGGTAGAAAGGCTCACCCCGCGCGAGCGGGAGGTGCTGGCACTGATGGCCGAAGGCCGTTCCAACGCCGCGATCGCCGGGCGGCTGTTCGTTACTGAGAAGGCCGTGGCGAAGCACATCAACAGCATCTTCACCAGACTCGACCTACCACTCGGCGTGGACGACCACCGACGGGTGCTCGCCGTTCTGGCCTGGCTCCGAGTCTGAGAGCGTCCACGGCTACTCCGCGAGTACCTCGCCACCCAGCATGATCGCTCAACGAGTCACCCCGACAGGTCGCAACACCGGTTTGCGGTACTAGCCTGCGGTGGTGGCCGGAACCGAACTGGACGAGTTGATCGTGGCTGACGGCGCGGCGCTGCGCGCGTGGCTGTTGGACAACCACACCGTCTCTCCTGGCGTGTGGCTCGCCCTGACCAGGAAGGGCGGCTCCGTCACCACGCTGATCTGGCAGCAGGCGGTCGACGAGGCACTGTGCTTCGGCTGGATCGACGGACAGGCCCGCAAGCGCGACGAGGGGAGTTCCTGGAGGCGGCTCACCCCGCGCCGGCCCCGCAGCGTCTGGTCCCAACGCAACGTCGCCAACGTGGCCCGGTTGGAGGCGGCCGGCCTGATGCTGCCCGCCGGCCGCGCCGCAGTGGACGCCGCGAAGGCCGACGGGCGGTGGACGGCCGCCTATGCGCCGCCGTCGGAAGCGGAGGCGCCGGCCGACCTGCGAGCCGCGATCGCCGCCGACCTGGCGGCGCAGGCGATGTTCGACGTGCTCACCAAGACCAACCGCTTCGCCCTCATCAGCCGGGTCAATGCGGTCAAGCGGGCCGAGACGCGCACCCGGAAGATCGCCGAGTGCGTGGCGATGCTGGCCCGGCACGAGACGATCCACCCGCAGCGAGCCAGGCCGGCGGACCCGCCGACGTCGTGACCGGGTGTCTGCCGGAGCGGACAAACCCACGTTATGAACCAGACCTGTTCTCGAAACTCCGTCTCGTCCGCTTCAAGAAGCGTGAAGATCTCTGCTGGTGCGCGGTCCGGGAAGGGCCGGTCTCAGCCGTATCGTTCGACGAGCGCGTTGCCGATCAAGGCCAGATGGTCCCGCACACCCGGAGGGCCGGTCACCTCGAGCCATTCGATCAGCCCGGAAAGCTCGCCGGCGAGCGTGTACTCGCTGTAGCCGCGGATCACGACCTCGATGCGGCCGTCAGCCGTGGAACCTCCCACTTCGAGCCGACTGCCGAGCCCCATCCGGAGCAGGCCTATCCCGTGGGGCACGCATACCGCCTGGATCTCCAGGGGCGTTCGCTTACGGTCGACCTCGTCGGCGATCTCACGCCAGCTCTCGGCAAGGTCGAAGTCCTCGGGTCGGTGCACGGGATCGTCGGTCGGGTCGGCGGACGACACGCGGTCGATCCGGAAGGTCCGCCGGCCGGCCTCGGTGGTGCAGACGAGGTACCACGACGGACCTTTGGCGACGATGCCCAGCGGGTGGACGGTTCTCTGCGTTTCGGCGCCTTGGCGGTCGACGTAGCCGAGCCGCACCTGGACGCCGCGGATCACCGCGTCCTGGAGTTCGTCGAGGAAGCGAGGTGGCCGGTGCTCGATCCGACTCGACCCCCATCGTTGCGGGTCCATGACCAACGATGATGCTGCTGCCTCGGCGTGCACCCGGAAGGGCTCCGGCAGGGCATGGACGAGCTTGCGCAGAGCGGCTTTCACGGCCGGTGTCGCAGGCGCGGCCGGGCCGGCGACCAGGAACAGGGCGCGGGCCTCACTCGCGGTCAAACCGGACAGGTCGGTGCGGGCGCCGCCCACGAGGCGCCATCCGCCGCCTCGACCCTGCATGGAATACACGGGCACCCCGGCCATGGCCAGGGCGTCGAGGTCGCGGCGGGCGGTGCGCTCGGAGACCTCGAGCTCCCGGGCGACCTCTACTGCTGTCACCTGCTCGCGCCGTTGCAGCAAGAGGAGGATGGCCACCAGCCGGTCGGTTCGCACACCGGCAACACTTTCACATAAAACCGGTCATGAGGTGACCGGTTTCGGTCGGCAAGATGGCGACATGACCTCACCGACGAGTCCCACTACCCACGACCGCATCGACCCTCGGCCTGCCAGGGGTGCGCCGACGCCATCTTCGGCAACCTTCGTCGCCTGATCACCCCCGAAAAGATGGAGAGGAAAACCAATGTTTAATCCAGCCGATTTTCTCAAACCCACCCTCATTTCAGTCAACGGTGTGGAACTCGAAGTCTTTGAAGCCGGCCGGCAAAATGCAGGAAAACCCATTGTGCTCTGTCACGGCTGGCCGGAGCATGCCTTTTCTTGGCGTCATCAAGTGCCCGCCCTTGCCGCAGCGGGCTACCACGTCATCGTCCCGAACCAGCGGGGTTATGGAAATTCGTCCCGTCCAACCGAAGTAACAGACTACGACATTGAACACCTGTCGGGTGATCTCGTCGCACTTCTCGATCACTACGGGTACGAGGATGCCACGTTTGTCGGTCACGACTGGGGTGCAATGGTCGTCTGGGGACTGACCCTGCTGCATCCGAACCGTGTAAACAAAGTGATCAACCTGAGCCTGCCTTACCAGGAGCGCGGAGAAAAGCCCTGGATCGAGTTCATGGAAGATGTGCTTGGCGGCGACTTCTACTTTGTCCACTTCAATCGGCAGCCAGGCGTCGCGGACGCCGTATTCGAAGAATATACCTTCCAGTTCCTTCGCAACATGTACCGGAAGAACGGGCCCCCCGCCGAGCCTCAGCCGGGTATGGCGCTGATCAATCTCGCCAGAGCGGAAACACCCCTCGGTGAGCCCATCATGAGCGACAGCGAACTGGCCGTTTTCGTCTCCGCTTTCGAATCATCGGGGTTCACGGGCAGTGTAAATTGGTACAGGAACCTTGACCGCAACTGGCGCTTGCTGGCGGACGTGGACCCGATCATCCAACAGCCCACCCTCATGATCTACGGCGACCGTGATGCGGTCCAGAGGTCTGAAAGACTGACAGAATTCGTGCCCAATGTGGAAGTGGTCAGTCTGGACTGCGGTCATTGGATCCAGCAGGAAAAGCCGGAAGAAACAAACCAGGCGATTCTCAAGTGGCTGGACCAACGGGATGCCGCCTAGCGAGAAGAAGAAACTGAGCACGTTGTAGCCAAAGCCAGTGCCGTAGAGGGCGTGAGGCCACTGGGCTTCCTCCTCCCGATTCCCACAAGCCATAGAAAATGGCTCGCCCCCGACGAAGTGCGTGTCGGGGGCCGAGCCATTTTCGGTGGAGCTACTTGCCTCTTACTCAAACCCCCGGCATCCAGCTGACCTGCGTCCTGTTCCGGAGTCACTCCTGTGAAACCGACGACCGAAGCGTCACCAGTCGCCAATCACGCTTGGAGTCTCTCCGACCGACTCAAGGAAACGCACATCCTCGCCCTCGTCCCCACCTATATCGGGAGCAGCCGCCGCTCGGCTCGCAGCCACTCACGACCTCGCCTGAGCTGCGTCAAATTGGGTCTTCCTCGCACCGCGCAAGCTCCTGACCCGCCGTCAGCCGAGTGGTTGCGTCGGCCGGGAAAGCACCAGGGCGACCGCGATCAGCGTCACGATGATCCCGCCGGCCGCCAGGGCGATCAGGCCGGCGGAGACGTCGTCGATGAAGAAGGCCGGAACTGAGGTGATGGCGGACAGGATCCGGCTGCCGGCCACCACCCGGGCACCGACTCGGTTGCCGCTGCGCCACGTGTAGACCATGGCGATCAGCGTGACCACTCCGAGGATGGCCGCAGCGATCAGGACCGGCACCGGCGGCCCCTCCTCGCCCGAAGCCGGCTGCCCGATGGCTGCCAGCCCCGCGATGTCGGCCACGCCCAAGATTCCGGCGAGTACGAGTCCAATCTTGTTCCGGATGCTGAGGACGGTGTTGCCGGGGATGGGTTCTGCCGTCAGGTCGGTGCTCATGGTCATACCTCCACAGGGTGTTCGGCGAGCGATCTGCCCGACACCACGAGCATGGACGGCTCCGCCGCCCCACACATCGGGGCGGATGCCCGACCACCCGGGAGATCTGCCCGGGTGATCTGGGCAGGATCCCGGCCAAATTGGTGAACCACCAGTCATGATCAGTGTCATGCAGGCCGACGCCGCCACGATCCGGGTTCTCATCGCGGACGACCATCCGGTGGTCCGGCGCGGGATCGGCGCGCTGCTCGCCTCGCTGGAGGGGATCGTCGTGGTCGGCGAGGCAGCGGACGGCGCGGCCGCGGTCCGAGAGGCTCAGCTGACCCGGCCCGACGTCGTGGTGATGGACGTACAGATGCCGGGTACGGACGGGGTGGCTGCCACCCGCCGACTGGCCGCCGTCCTTCCGGGAACAGCCGTGCTGATACTCACGATGTTCGAGGACGACGAGACCGTCTTTTCGGCGATGCGCGCGGGCGCCCGCGGGTACCTGCTCAAAGGCGCCGGCCAGGACGAGATCCTGGCCGCGATCCGCTCGGTGGTTGCCGGCCAGGTGGTGATCGGCCCAGGCGTAGCCGGACGGCTGATCGGCTACCTGCAGACTCCGCCGACGTCCGGCGTGCCGTTCCCGGAACTGACACCGCGCGAGCGGGAGATCCTGGACGGGATCGCCCAGGGCCAGGGCAACGCGGTGATCGCCGCGCGGCTGGGTCTGGCGCCCAAGACGGTTGGCAACCACGTGTCGGCCATCTTCGCGAAGCTCCAGGTGGCGGGGCGGACCGAAGCGATCCTGCGGGCCCGCGAGGAGGGCCTCGGTCGCTCGGATGGCCCGCTGCGGTGAGCGCCCAGCGCCGCACCAACACGCACCCGGCCGTCGGGTTTCCCCAGCGCTTCACCGCCTTGCCCGGCACTACCCTGTCCGTCTCGTCTGCCATGTCCGTCGCGTCTGCCCTGCTCGCCGCCTCGGCCCTGCTCGCCGCGCTGCTGACAGTCGCCGGGCTGAGCTCACTGTGGGCGGCTCCTCCGCCGGTGAGCCGGCAATGGGCAGTGATCTGGGAACTCGTGGCCGGGATCGGTATTTCCTGCACCGGCCTGACGGTGACGGCCCGACAGTCGACCTCGGTGCCGGGCCGGCTCTTCGTCCTGGCCGGGATCCTGCTGCTGACCGGACCGCCGTTGGCTGCGCTCGGGCAGCCGGCGGTCGCCGACCTGCTGACCGTGCTGGGCGTGGCCGTCGTCGTCCCGGTGGCCCTCCTGCGGATCGTCCCCGGGGGGCGGGCCAGGCCGGCTCGATTAGCGCTGGAGGCGGTCACCACCGCCGCCGGTGCCGTCTGCGCGCTGGCCTCCATGTTGCGCGCCCCTGCGGCCGCGGTGGCCGCCGGCCTAGTGGTGGGGGTTACCGTGTTCTGCGCGGGTTGGCTGCTCTTCGAGATCACCGCCGGTGACGCCCGTCGGCAGGTGCTGTGGATAGTGCTCGGGGTCTGCCTGGGCGTCCTGCCAGGCACGATGATCATCATGGCGCTGGGGGCCGTCCCGCCGGGCGCCACGGTCCTGGTCTCGCTCCTGTCCCTGGCCTTGCCGCTGGCCGCCGGGATCGCCCTGCTGGCGCCGCGTGCAGTGGACGTCCGGGCAGTGATCAGCCAGGTGGTGGTGTTCACCTTGATGATGATTGTCTCGGTGGCCGCTTTCCGGGGTGCGGAGGCGGTCAGCACGTTGCTCAGCGGGCGAGCAGCGGGTGACGGATTGCGCAGCCTGTTCGCGCTGGCGATCGCTGCGGCGTTCCATTCCATCCTGCTGCGGGTGCGCAGCGGAGTGGATGAGTTGCTGTTCGGCGGTCGGGCCGATCCGGTGAAGACCTTGACCCGGCTCGGCGTGCACCTCACCGCAGGTTCTCCGCCGCAGGATTGGCTGGACACGTTACGCGGGGCGCTCGCCGTTCCGGGCGTGCAGTTGCGCCAGGGAACTGAGGTGATCGCCGCCAGCGGCACCATTGACCCCGAGCGTACCGAGGTCACCGCGTTGCACACCGGCGGTGAACACGTCGGAGATCTCGTCGTCGGGCTGTCCCCGGATCAGCTCCAGTTGGCCCCGGGCACACGGGCGGTTCTGGATCTGGTTGCGGCCTCGCTGGCCCAAGCCCTGCATGCGGTCCGGCTGAGCGAACAGCTGCAGACCTCCCGAGAGCGGGTAGTCACCGCCCTGGAGGAGGAGCGCCGCCGGGTCCGGCGGGACCTGCACGACGGACTCGGCCCGACGCTCACCGGTATCGCGTACAGCGCAGACGCGGCGCTGAATCTGGTCCGAGGTGGATCGGAAGATGCTGACCAGGCCACCTTGATACTGCACGATCTGCGCTCCGATGCCGGGGAAGCGATCGCCGAGATCCGGCGCATCGTCTACGGCCTGCGGCCCAAGGCCCTGGACGAACTCGGGCTGATCGGCGCCGTTACCCAACGGATCAGTCACCTGCGGTCGGCGGACGGCGCGGCGTTGGACGTCACCGTCAGCGCTCCGGCCCAGTTACCCGACCTACCGGCCGCCGTCGAGGTCGCGGCCTACCGCGTCGCGGTGGAGGGCGTGACCAATGTGGCCCGGCACGCGGGCGTGCACGCCGCGCAGGTCCGGTTCGCGGTCCGCGATGACGGCGTCCTGGAGGTTCAGGTGCAGGACTCCGGTCGGTCGGTAGCGCCGTGGAAGGCGGGCGTCGGAACCGACTCGATGCGTGAGCGCGTGGAATCGATCGGCGGTTCCCTCACCATCAGCACCGGGACGGACGGCGCCACAGTCAGCGCAGAGCTACCGCTCGACCTGCCCAGAAACCCCTGATCGTCGAGGCCCTGATGGCTGCGAGGACGTCTTCAGTGTTCATGATCGAGTCGAGCACCCTCGGCGCCCTTCACCGGACTTCATGCCGGCAACCAGTCTGCCAGCATGCGGCAACTGGATCAGCGTTACCGACGGGGCCGCAGCCGAGCCAGCACTGCAAATCGGTCGCGAGCGGTCGACACTTGCGTGCGGTTACTCAAACACCCGCAAACAACGAACGCCCAAGCCAGCGGCCCGGGCGTTCGCGATCTTGCTCTGTGGAGGTGGCGGGAATCGAACCCGCGTCCGCTGATGTGGAACCAGGACTTCTCCGGGCGCAGCCTGCTTCAGCTTTTCTTAGCCCCGGCGCTCCCACAGGCAGGGCGCCGAGCCGGGCTCAGTCACGGTTAGTGTTCCCGCGGGCCCCGTGACCGGTCCCTTGGGCAGTGGCCTTCTAGTCGACGCCAGGATCCGGGCCGAAGGCGTGCCCGGTCTGACGGAGTCAACTCTGCTGCTTAGGCAGCGAGAGTGAAGGACTCGGTGCTGTTTGAATTGGCACCTATTGGTTTGCGACGAGGATTAACGAGATCACATCGCGTACTCGGCCCGCTTCCCCTGGAAAAACGACCAACGTCGAAACCTGTCACCCCCGTGAAGGGGATCCGGGTGAGGATCTGATCGGATCCAGTCTTGCTGTGCTGTTCAGTTGTCAGTCTTCAGTTGTCGCAGGTCACAACGTACCGCGCGAACAGATGATTCCGCACCCGCCGCTCGAGGGCAAGCCGGTTTCGGGGGTCGCCGGCCGTTGGCTCACCAGGAAGCGTCGGCTCACCAGGAGCCGCCGCCACCTCCGCCGCCCCCGCCACCGGAGAACCCGCCGCCACCGAAACCGGAGGACCCGGACGACGAGGGCGTGGCCGCCGCGATCGAGCCCGAGGTCGTGGTGGTGAAGCTGTCCATCGAACTGCCGAACGCCGCGTAGTTGAACAGGCCGTTGGCGTACAGCGATCCGACGTACCAGGTCGGGATGGCAACCGCGGCGCCGCTGGCAGCCAGCGCGGCGAACACCTTGGCCCAGCGCTCGGCCACGCCGAAGACGATGGCGAAGGGCAGATACCGGCTGAAGATGTCCTCGCCCTCTTCGAAGCGGATCTGGTTCGCCTCGGCCTTCTCCAGGTACAGCCGGAAGCCCTTGGCCTGCGCCAGCAGCGCCGTCCCCTTTGCCGTTCGCGCCGGCATCCGGGGGGCCAGGATGAGCAGCAGGATCCCGGAGACCAGGACCGCGACACCCAGCAAGCCGTACGCCGTCCGGGTCGCAAGCAGCCAGGTCAGGCCGCCTCCCGCCAGGGTGAGCAGGACGCCGTAGACCACCCAGCGGGTCCGCACCGAGGATGGATTCCCCCGGAACCAGCCCTGCTGGGTGACGTCGTCGTAGAGCATCTCCTGGACCTTCTCCAGATCGCTCTTGAAGGTCGTCTTCAAGTCCGAGAGCAGTACCTCGCTACGGCCCTTGAAGATCGAATTGAACAGCTTTGTCTCGTAATCGTGCAGCTTCTCGGTCGGCGCCGGCGTGACCTCGACCAACCGCCAGTCACCGGAGCGGAACATCCCCGGCTCCTCGACCTCCTCAATGGTGATGAAGCCCCGGACGGCGAGATCGACGATCGTCGCGGTGACGTCGACGACGTTTGCATGCTCGTCGATCAAGGTACCGAGCTGGCCGGGCCGCATCCCGGCCGGTGGGGTGAACTGGACGGCCACCGGGTCCCGCCGCAACGGCACCCGAGAGACGGAATGCTCCTGCTGGAACCCCGGCTCCAGGCCCGGAGTGACGCCGAGATAGCGCTCGTCCCGGCCCCGGCGGGACACCAGCGCGAACGCACCGCCACCGAGCAGGCCGAGCAGCGCGATCGAGCCGACCCCGGACGCGGGGGTGAGCGAGAACGCCCGGGCCAGGGTCTGCCGCTCCTTGAGGATCGGCGCGGCATTCGGGAAGGTCCCCAGCGGGAAGGAGGCGACAACCGTCATCCCTTGATTCGGCTGCAGGTCGGCCGCGCTGAAGGTGGCCGCACCGTCGGAGCCGATCGTCCCGGTGCAGGTGTCCGTACTGCCTTGCAAACCCTTGAAGCAGGCGACCTTTTGGACCTCGGCCGGGCCCTCGACCGTCGCGGCGGCAGCCAGCACCGGTACGTTCCACTCGGAGCCGATCGCGTTCCAGTACAGCTCCTGGTGATCGTTGAACGAATTGACGACACCCTTGAGGTCGTAGTCGATCACGTAGGTTTGCGAACCGGTCACGCTGTCGTTATCCGGGTCCCCGATCCGGAGCGAGGCGGTGGAACCGATGTCCTTGGCGAGATCGTCAGGCGCTCCGGTCGGGCTGGACACCTGAATGTTGCTGATCGGGTACTCACGGATCTGGTTCTTGCCGTACGCGAACTCCACCGGGATGTCCCGGGTGATCCCGTGGTGACCGCCCGTCGAGCCGAAGTCGTAGTTGATCGTCTCCTTGACGTGCATCGACCCGTCCTGCTTCAGAACCATGTCGACGGTGTACTTGGTGATCTGCTCGCCGGAGCCGGCGGCCCGGGGCACGGTCGCCAGGGGCACGCCCGCCCGAGGCACGGTCGCGCCAGGGACGGTCGCGATCGACGCCTGGCCACCGCCCGCGGTGAGCGCCGTCCAGCCGATCGCCAGTATCGCTACGGAGAAGAACCTGGCCGCGCGCAGCGGCGTGCGTGATCCGGACACGTGCCACAGCGTACGCAGCAGCCACGGCTCACGGCTGCTCCGGCCGCCCTGAGGTCGGGCGCCGGTCCGGCCGGTGGGTTCAGCGGTTCAGGCGAGCCGACATCGCGCGGTCGGACTCGCGCTTGTCCTGGCGTTCACGCAGCGTCTGTCGCTTGTCGTAGTTCTTCTTGCCCTTGGCGACGGCGATCTCGACCTTGGCCCGGCCGTTCAGGAAGTACAGCTGAAGCGGGATCAGGGTGAGCCCGCTCTCCCGGGTGTCGAGCAGGATCCGCTGGATCTCGTCACGGTGCAGCAGCAGCTTGCGGCGGCGCCGGGGCGCGTGGTTGTTCCAGGTGCCCTGGCTGTACTCCGGGATGTGCACGGCCTCCAGCCAGGCTTCGCCATTGGAGATGGTGGCGTAGCCGTCGGCCAGCGACGCCCGGCCGGCCCTAAGTGCCTTGACCTCGGTGCCGGTCAGCACGAGGCCGGCCTCGTACACGTCATCGATCAGATAATCGTGCCGGGCCTTGCGGTTGGTCGCGACGACCTTGCGACCGGTCTCCCTGGGCACTGCTACACCCCTTCATCGGCTAGTGGATCAGCCTCAGCTGAAGGGTCAGTCTTTCAGACCCGGCCCCGACCACCCAACGAGTTACGACTGGGCCGTGCCCTAGAGCCAGCCCATCGGGTTGACGTGGGTGCCATTGACGTAGACCTCGAAGTGCAGGTGACAGCCGGTCGACAGGCCCGTCGTCCCGGAATACGCGATCAGCTGGCCGCGCCGGACGGTCCCGGAACGCACCACGAACCGGCTCAGGTGGTTGTAGGACGTTGCGACGTCCTTGCCACGCATCGACCCGTGGTCGATCACCACCTGATTGCCATATCCGCCCGCTCGTCCCGCCCGGACGATGGTCCCGAAGGCGGCGGCCCGGACCGGCGTCCCGCAGCCCGCACCGAAGTCGGTACCGGCGTGCAGCCGGGAGTAATGCAGGATCGGGTGGTAGCGGTACCCAAACCCCGAGGTCACCGGGGCATTGACCGGGTAGGACAGCCGCCCGGAGCCATTGCTCGACCGGACCGGCCCAGCATTACCTCGGGGCGAGTGCTGGTTCGCGCGGGCCCTGGCCTGGGCCCGCGCCGCGGCCCGCGCCCGCAGCAGCGTGGCCAGTTGGTTCTGCTGGACCTGCAGGGCCGCGATCCGCGCCGTCTCGGCCGACTTACGTGCCGCGATGGTCTGCACCGACCTGGCCTGCAGCGCGACCAGGTTGCTGACCTCGGTGGCCGCGGAGCCGGCGTCCGCCTCGGCAGTTCGGCGCAGGCCGACCAGCACCTCGGACTCCTGCTTGAGCTCGGCCACCTGGCGCTGCGCCGCGGCCAGCCGGGACTGCCGGGCCCGGGTGTCCGCCTGCTGCACTTCGATCCGGGCGATCGCACTGTTCTGCTGCCGCAAGGCGGTCCCGGCAACGTTCACCCGGTCGGCGAACTGATCCGGATTCTCCGCACTCAGCGCGATGGAAAGACCGGAAAGACCGGCGCTGACGTATGCCTCCCGAGCGAGGCTGCCGAGCCGCCGCCGGGTGTCCGTTTCCTGCTGAAGACGGGCAGCCAGATCGCGTCCGGCCTTGGCGACCGCCGCCTCCGCCACTGCGAGTCGACCGGCCAGCACCTGGTCCCGAGCCGCAGCCTCGGCCAGCGCCGAGCGAGCGGCGGTCAGCTTGGCGTTCGCGTCAACCAGTTCGCTCTGCGCCCGCTGGAGGTTGACCGCGGCATCGACCAGGCTCTTCGACGTCCCCTCGAGGGTCTCGCGCAACTCGTTCAGCCGGCGATCGAGGGCCTGCTTGCGGTCGGACACGGTGTCGGCGGGCGCCGCCGGCGCGAGCAAACCACTCGCCAGGACCAGCCCGAGACCGGCCGCGACCGCCCCGGCCAGCACTCGCATCCCCCGCCGCCCGTGCTGCCCACCAGCCCCAACCGAGGCAGGCGTATGGCCCGGCGTGTGGTTCATCTGTGCTCCTGTCGGCTGCCACCTCCGACCGCAGGTCGCGTGGGCGGGGACAGGCCAACGCGATGCCGACCGTGCGGCCGGTCGGCTCAGCAGGACGAGGAGATGGCTACACCTTGAGGTATTTCATCAGCGCCAGGAACGACGACACGCCAGCAATGGCCAACCCAATGACAAAGAGCCACGGGACGATCAGCAATGCATCCCCAGTTGTCACGTAATTGACGAATCTGAGAGATTGCGCAAGCCTGCCTTGAATCTCAAAATGTGTCAGCGAGATCAGTGCCACCGAAGCCAGGGTTGCACCGATCGCCGCGGCAATCATGCTTTCCAGGATGAATGGCAACTGAATGAAGAAATTGGACGCCCCGACCAGACGCATGATTCCGGTCTCCCGGCGCCGGGTGAAGGCGGTGAGCCGGATCGTCGTCGCCACCAGCAGCACGGAGCAGATCAGGGTCACCCCGGCCAGCATCCAGGAGTAGTACTTCAGCCGGTTGAGCAGCGAGAACAGCCGATCCAGGACCTGGTTCTGGTCCTCGATGGACTCAATTCCCGGCTTGTCCGTGAGGACCTGCGCGACCACCTGGTACTGCTCCGGATTCTTCAGCTGAACCCGGTACGACTCCGGCATCTGGTCAACCGTCACGTTTTCGGACAGCACGCTGTCCTTGAACTGGGTCTTGAACCGGTTGAAGGCTTCCTGCTTGGACTCGAAATAGACCCGCTTCACATACCCGGCCAATTGCGGGGAAGCCAGGGTGGCCTTGATCTGATCCTTCTGGATCTGCGAAACCGCACCGTCCGTGCAGGCGATGGAATCGGATTCCGCACCACAAAGGAAGATCGAGACTTGGACCTTCTCGTACCAATAGTCCTTCATTGTGTCGACCTGCTTCTGGGCGAGGAACCCGAGGCCGAGCAGGAACAAGGAGACAACGGTGACGAGCACGACCGAGACGGCCATCGCGACATTGCGGCGAAGACCGATGACGATCTCATCGAAGATGAACTGGAGGCGCATGGATCCTTCTCAGCGAGGGGGTAGCTCAGCGTTCTACGTCAGCGGGTGTAGCCGTAGACGCCGCGGTCCTGGTCGCGGATCTTCTTCCCGTCCTGGAGTTCGATGACGCGCTTGCGCATCGAGTCGACGAGCTCGGAATCATGGGTGGCCATCACGATCGTCGTCCCGGTCTTGTTGATCCGGTCCAGCAGGCGCATGATCCCACCGCTGGTGGTCGGGTCCAGGTTCCCGGTCGGCTCGTCGGCGAGCAGGATCGCCGGCCGGTTGACGAAGGCGCGAGCGATCGCGACCCGCTGCTGCTCACCGCCGGAGAGCTCGTGCGGGAAGCGGGTCTCCTTGCCTTCCAGGCCGACCAGCTCCAGCACCTCCGGAACGGTGTGAGAGATCGCATGCCGCGGCTTGCCGATCACCTGCAGGGCGAACGCCACGTTCTCGAACACCGTCTTGTTCGGCAGCAGCCGGAAGTCCTGAAACACCACGCCGATGGTCCGGCGCAGGTGCGGGACCTTCCAGCTGGACAGCTTCGCGATGTCCTTGCCGGACACCCGGACGATCCCCTTGGTGGCCTTCTCCTCCTTGAGCACCAGCCGGAGGAAGGTGGACTTCCCCGAGCCGGAGGCGCCGACAAGGAAGACGAACTCCCCCTTCGTCACCTCGAGGTTGACCTGGTTCAAGGCAGGACGTTGGGTACCGGGGTAGACCTTCGTAACTTCGTCGAATCGGATCACAGGCTGTACCTCGACCGCTATCGGGGACTGGGGGCAGGTTCGCGGCCGTGGCGAGTCTAGACACTGAATCTGGATGCCTCTTGCACCGAGCCTGCCGACAGCGGCCGGTCAGGCGGGGCGACGACCGCGGCCGACGGTCGGCCGACGCCCCGCAAAAGGGCTCTGGACTGCGCGATCTGCGCGGTTAGAGGCTCTTCGCGGAGGTTCGTCGCCAGCGGATCCCGGACTCCAGGAACTCGTCGATCTCACCGTCGAACACCCCCGAGGTGTTGCCGGTCTCGTACTCCGTCCGGAGGTCCTTGACCATCTGGTAAGGGTGTAGCACGTAGGAACGCATCTGGTTACCCCAGCTCGACCCACCGTCACCTTTCAGAGCGTCCAGCTCTGCCTGGCGTTCGCGTCGAGCCCGATCCAGCAGCTTGGCCTGCAGCACCCGCATCGCCGAGGCCTTGTTCTGCAGCTGCGACTTCTCGTTCTGACAGGTGACGACCACTCCGGTGGGAATGTGCGTGAGCCGGACGGCGGAGTCGGTGGTGTTGACGCTCTGTCCACCAGGGCCGGACGAACGGTAGACGTCGACCCGCAGGTCGTTCTCCGGGATGTCGATGTGGTCGGTCTCCTCGACCACCGGGAGCACCTCGACGCCCGCGAACGAGGTCTGCCGACGGCCCTGGTTGTCGAACGGGCTGATCCGGACCAGCCGATGGGTGCCCTGCTCAACCGAGAGCGTGCCGTAGGCGTACGGCGCCGAGACCTTGAAGGTGGCGGACTTGATCCCGGCCTCCTCCGCGTACGAGGTGTCGTAGACCTCGGAGCTGTAGCCGTGGCGCTCGGACCAGCGCAAGTACATCCGCAGCAGCATCTCGGCGAAGTCCGCGGCGTCGATGCCACCGGCCTCGGCCCGGATGGTGACCACTGCCTCCCGGGCGTCGTACTCACCGGACAGCAGGGTGCGGACCTCGAGCTCACCCAGCGCCTTGCGCAGGCTTGCAAGCTCGTTCTCGGCCTCGGCCAGCGTGTCGGCGTCGTCCTCCCCCTGCGCGAGCTCGACCAGCACCTCCAGGTCCTCCACCCGGCCGCTCATCCGGGTCAGCCGGTCGAGTTCGGACTGCAGATGGGAGAGCTTGCTGGTGACGACCTGAGCCTTGTCCGGGTCGTCCCACAGATCCGGCGCGGAGGCGCTCTCCGACAGTTCCTCGATCTGCTTCCGCATGCCATCGAGATCACTGACGTTGAGGATCGACTCCAGAGTGATACGGAGTTCTCGGATCTCGGCGGGGAAGTCGACGGCGGCCACGATCCCCGAGCCTACGCGTTCGGAACGATCTCAACCGCCTCGGCACCGAACGACGGACGCCCGCCCTGATCCGATCGGATGAGACATCCATAGTCCGTGTGTCAGATGCCACAACCTTGAAGGACATCCAAAGGTTACCTTTAGGTAATCGGAGCGGCTCGCGGGACGCCGATGAGTTTGAGCAGTTCCGCTGCCGCTTCACGGGGGTGTCCTACTACTCCCCGGCCATTTGCTCCCGGCCGCGCGTCCCGACGTCCCCGGACGCGCGGCTGGGCTCCAACCCTGCTAAATCCTCAGCGCGTCCAGGTCTTCGCGGTCGGCGCCCTGCACCAGGTCAGCCAGCGGCACCTCGAGTGCTCGGCAGAGCAGCGGCATGTCGGAGATGCCGATCCGGCGCTTGCCGTTCTCGGTCTCACTGACCATGCCGATCGACCAGCCCATCCGGTCTGCCAGATCAGCCTGACGCCAGGATCGGCGCGCGCGTTCGGCACGCACGTTCCGCGCAACGATGGCAGCCAAGTCGGGCATGAGCCGACCGTAGAGAGAACAACCTCTATGGCCATACCGCCATCCGAGTTGATTCGGGAATCTCCTGAACGCTATAGTAGATTCCAGAATCGATCGGCGAAGAGCTGAATCGACCATGCCGGTCCCGGCCCATCGGTCGACGCCCTCCACGTCCTGGTGGGCCGGGGCCCTCCATCCGCACGACAAGTCCTCCACCCACAACCAACTCCACCTGACAGCCATCCACCCACTCAGCAGATGCCGCCCAACCCCGACCCGGACGAGGCCGAGCCGCCAGAAGGGAGACGTCAAAATGGAGGCTCGTTACGTTCAGCTACACCTACGACGATGCGGCGTGGTTGTGCACCACGCCGCCCGGATGCCGCCCGCGTCAGATGGCCGGCAGGCGGTAGTGGTCTTCCTTGAAGCCGGTCTTCAGCAGTACGAGTTGGCCCGCCGCTGCGCCCTGAAGCTGCCCGGCGTCATCGGAGTCTCGTTCTCCGGGCACACCCCGACGATCATGTTCGTCTTCGGCGCCGAGCCTGGTGGACGGACGGCGCCGAGCAATGGATCTGGCGCACCGAGACCGGGTGCATCCCAACGACGAGATCTGATCAGGGGGCGGCGAGCGCCCGGGCCCGTGAGGTCGCCCGAATCGGCACGCCGTCGCGCCAGCGCGCGGCAGCAAAGTTGAACAGCGGCAAGGTGGCCCGTCCGACCAGGGTGACCTCCGCGGTCACTCCGTCGGGTGATCCGGTGGGCTGATCAACGGCGACGCCTGCCACCCTGACCAGCGGCGCTGCCGTCACCAGGTAGCGCTCGGCGCTGGAGCGGACGGTCAGGTCGGTCAGCGGGACCACCGCCGTCTCATCGCCGGCCGATGCCTCGGCGGCCTCTTGATAGGCCTCTTGATCGATGCCGTCCCGATAGAAACGCGAACGATCCAGCGCATCAGCCGCGTCCAGGGCAGCCCCGTCAGTCAGCGAGAACAACCGTTGTCTTTGGAGGTGGACGGCGCTGATATCGACCACCACAACCACCAGGGTGAGAATGATCAGTGCATACGCAATCACCAGCGGAAGGATCTGCCCGTCATCGTTCGGGCCGGGTCCTGTATTGGATCTTCGACGCACGAAGCCTCGCGTCACGCTTGGCCGGTTCATGGGTCGCCACCTTGCGCACGGAACTCGTCGACCGCGGCCACCTGCCCGGCTCGAACGGTGACACCCGTCGAGAAGGCTCGGTCAAGAAAATGTGGGACGCCGGGTAGCACCACCCGCACCTGGACCAGGACTCGGACTTGGCTGCCTGGGGTTAGGCAGGCGCCGGGTGTCTCGCATTCGAACGTCAGCTCGCCGTCGTCCGGGTTGGTGAAACCCTGGTCCAGCAGGCCGAGCCGGACGGCGATGGCCGCGCGGCGGCGCCCGTCGTTGTCATCGGCGGCGGTGACAAAGGCTCTGGCCGCCGCTCGGGCGGAACTGTCGGCGGCGAAGGAGGCCGCCTGAACGCGACTCAGGGCCAGGACGAGGTAGATCAGTGGGGTCAGCAGCAACACCCCGATCGCGACGAACTCAATCGTGGCGGAACCACGGTCCCGGCAGGCCGATCTCGCTGTCGGTCTCACGGCTGGGGCAACGGCTGCTCGGCGAGCGCGTGCCCGGACACGGTCAGGGTCCGGCCGATTCCGAACAGGCCGATCACCGGCAGTGGCGCCTCGACCCGGACCTCAACCGTGTCCAGTCCGTCCACCCGGGCGGGCCCGGCCGAGACGCGATTCGCGTACCGGTCGGACAGTTCGCTGCGGATCAATTCCCGGGTCCGGGCGGCGCCGGCCTGTGGATCTCGGTCCGCCAGTGCACCGAGCCGGGCGCCTTCGGAAGCGCAGTCCACCAACACATTACGCACGTGCAGCGCCAGACCGAGCTGCAGGATCGCCACGAAGAACAGCGTCAGTAGACCGCCGACCAGCGCGAAGTCCACGATGGCCGAACCTCCGTCGATGCCTCGGCACCGCCTCTGCCCCGGCTGCCGCTGGTTCCGCCACACCTGCCTCGACCGCACTTGGCTCGGCAGCCGCGCGTCGTCACGGCCCACCTACCACCCGGTCCATCGCGTCGTTGAACACCTCCTCCAGACGCGGGCCCGCCACCGCCCAGAGAGTCACCACCAGGCCGGCGGTCATCAACGTCACCAAAACCCAGCCCGGAACGTCACCCCGATCGTCCCTGCGGTCCGGCAACCGGGCAGCCAGTCGATAGCGAACCGAAAGCCCCCAGGTACAAGCCCGTTTCAGAAGGTGCCCGGCGTCGACGTGATCCGGGTGGTGAAATCCCGGACGGTACAACCGATGGTCGACGGGATTCTGCTGCATCGGCGCTCTCCTTGGGTCACAGGTCCTTGGGCTACAGGTTTGGTCACAGGTTGAGGTCCAGAACGGCAAGGCCTGGGTAGATGGCGAAGAGGACGGTGACCGGCAGGACCAGGAAGACGACGGGGATCATCATCCCGATCTCCCGACGACCACCGGCTTCCATCAGTCGGCGGCGGGTCAGTTCCCGGACGTCCTGGGCCTGGGCGCGAAGCACGTCGGCCAGCGGGGTACCTCGGTCCACCGCAACGGCGACCCCGTCGACGAAGCGGGCCAGGCTCGGCAGAGTGGTCCGGTTCGCGAGGGCCGTGAGGGCGTCGATCAGTGGCATCCCGGTCCTCGCGTCCGCCACCGTGCGCCGCAACTCGACGGACAGCTCTCCTCGGCAGGTGCGGGCCACCCGCTCCAACGCCCCGACCGGCCCCTCCCCGGCGCCGACAGCGAGCGCCAGAAGCTCTGCGACGGCGGGAAATTCGGCCAGGATGCGGTGTTCGCGTCGGCGTACCTGAATGCTGAGCACCTGGTCTCGACCGAGGACACCGAGCAGGGTTCCGACCACCACCAGGCCGACCACGGGCACCACGCTGAAGCCGCGGCCGATCACGGTGAGACCACCGATCGCGGCCCCTGTCGCCGCTCCGAGGACACCGCAGATCACTTGCTCGGCGCGGAACTGGTCAAGGGTGCGGCGGCCACCGAGTTGGTCGAGGCGGCGGCGCACCGACCCGCTGCCGCCGCTGATGCGTTCCACCCACCGGACTGCGTCCACCATGAACGGGCCGAGAACCCGCTCGACGACGTCCAGCGGAGTGTGATGCGCGGTGCCAGGAACCGTCGGGCGCGCACCCGGGCGAATCCCGCGCAGGTACGGGGCGAGCCGTTGATCAAGGGTCGGGACCCGACGCCAGGGCACTCGGCTGACCATCAACCAGGCGCCGAGCCCGGCCACCAGGCCGAGCAGGGCGCCGGAGGCCGACAGTTCTGGGGTCAGTTCGGGGCTCATCTCAGCACCCGTTGTTCCTCGGGCAGCCTGCCGATCATCACCATCAGGCGGTAGGCCACCACGGACACGACCGCACCGATCGTCAACACAACGGTCCCGGCCGGCCGGTTGTACGCGGCCACCGATTCCGGCCTGCTCGCCAGCAGCGCCAACACCAGCCAGGGCGCCGCTACCGCAAGCCGCGCCGCGTAGACGGTCCAGCTCTGCCGGGCCTCCAGCTCGGACCGGGTCCGGGCATCCTCGCGAAGGAATGCGGAGAGCCCGCGCAGCAGTCGGCCGAGATCGGACCCGCCGACCTCGCGGGTAACCCGCAGCGCCTCGCACAATCGGTCGGCTACCGGGTCCGCCAGCCGCTCCTTGAGTGCGTCCAGTGCGTCGCCGAAGTTTCCGGTCAGCCGATAGTCGCGAGCGAACGCCGTGAACGAGGCCCGCAGCGGCTCCGGCCCGCGCTGGCCGATCTGCCCGAGTGCCTCGGGCAGCGACAACCCGGCACGCACTCCGGAACCCAGGTTGTCCACGACCTCGGGCCACAGCTCGCGCCATCGCTCCCGGCGACGCCTGGCCCTGGCGAGGACAAGGGAGATCGGCAGCCAGGCCGCCATCAGCCCGAAGCACGCCGCGATCGCCGTCACCGCGCTGAGCGCGAACATCGCGAGGAAGACCGTGACCCCGAAGCCGAGGCCGGTCAGCGCCAGAACCTGAGGGCTCACCGACGGCAGATCGGCCTGGACCAGCAGCTCACGGGCCCGCAGCGCAGGCCCGGAACGGCCAGAACCGTTGCCGCGGGCCGGAACCCAGAACGACCACCAGATACAGAACAGGCCGGAGCCGGCCAGCAACCCGACTAGCACACCCACCCGGCTACCTCCAGCCGCCCTGGAGGAGCGACGCGATGTCGATCCCCACCCGCTGGTAGCGCTCCAGGTGCGGTGGATACCCATCGGCGCGCACCACGCGGTCACCGCGCCGAGCGAAGATCTCGGCCGACTCGATCACATCCCCCTCGACCCGGCCGGGAATTGCGATGATCTCGTGGATCCGACGTCGGCCGTCACCGTCGAGCTGGATCTGCACCACCAGGTCGATCGAGCTCGCAACGGTAGGGACGACGAACCGAGCACTCACGTTCTCCCCCGCCAGCAGCGGAAGCGTGCACATCTTGACGATCGCCTCTCGCCCCGAATTCGCGTGCACGGTGGCCATTCCCGGCAATCCGCTATTCAATGCCAGCAGCAGATCCAGGCTTTCGGCTTGCCTGACCTCGCCGATGATCAGCCGGTTCGGTCGCATCCGAAGGGCTTCCTTGATCAGCCGCCGCAGCGGCACTTCGCCGGTTCCTTCGAGGCTGGGCTGGCGGCACTGCATGCCCACCCAGTCCCTGACCGGCACCCGCAACTCGAAGACCTCTTCGCAGGTGATCACCCGGTCCCGGGCCGGGATTGCGCCCAGCAAGCAGTTGAGCAGCGTGGTCTTGCCTGCCTGAGTGCCACCGGAGACCAGGATGTTCAGCCCGGCGACGACCGAGGCGACCAGGAAATCGGCCATCTGCGGGCTGAGCGTTCCCAGCGTGACCAGGTCATCGAGAGTTGTCGCCCGGACGACAAACTTCCGAATGTTCACGGCAAATTCCGAGCGCGTGATGTCGGGAATGACGACGTGCAGACGAGATCCGTCCGGCAGTGTGGCGTCAACGAAGGGGCTGGAGAGATCCACCCGGCGACCACTGTTCTTGAGCATGCGCTCGACCAGATCCCGGACCTCCTGAGCCCTGAGGATGACGGTGGTGAGCTCGCTGATTCCGGAGCGGGCGACAAAAACCTTGCCGGGTTCGTTGATCCAGATCTCCTCGATACTCGGGTCGTCGAGAAATGGCTGCAGCGGACCGAAGCCCGCAACGTCGTCAAGTACCCGTTTCACCGCCACCGCCGCGTCGGCCAGCGGTGGCAGCGCTCGTGTCAGGGAGCGCTCGTCGTAGTCGGCGACGACCTCTTCGACCAGGCGACGCAACTGCCCGGCATCGCGCCCCGGATCGATGCCCTCCCGCCGGATCAGGTCCCTGACCTCGTCGGACACGATGGCCACGGCGTCCACACTCACCCCGTTCCCAAGCCCTCCATCAAAATGATCACAGACAGATCTCGGATCCTGACCGTGCGCTGTCGGTGATCGAGAAGGAAGCATACGAAATATGGACACTTCGTGCAGTAAGTAATCCACAGGCGATGGTTCGGAATTGAGTTATCCACAGGGTCCGGCGAGGTTGTCGGACCTGCCGTTCAGAATCTTCGGCATGGAACTTCGACTGACTCTGCTGGATCCACGGCACCTGGGCGCCCGCGTCGACGTGGCGATCGACGCTCCGGCCGACACGCCTTTCGCCGCCGTCAGCGACCAACTGGCGGCCGCGCTCGGGGTCGCTGCCGCAGCGTCGGAGCACCGTTTCCACTGCGCACGGGAGCCGATTGATGGATCACAGCCGCTCGGTCTTCCGCCGTTGCTCCAGGGAGCGGTGCTGACCCTGGGCACCGGCCAGGAGTCAGCCGCACCAGGCCCGGCTCGCGCCCTGCTGGAAGCTCAGGTGATCGCCGGGCCGGACGCGGGCACCGTGGTCCCGCTGCCGATCGGGCGGCACACCATCGGGCGGGGCAGCGGACACCTGATCCGGCTGACGGATCCGGACGCCTCCCGGACGCACGCCGAGTTGCTGGTGAGCGCCACCCGAATCGAGCTTCGGGACGTCGGGTCGGCCAACGGCACCTGGCTCGGTGACCGGCGCCTCGGGGCGGACGCCGAATCCCTGCCTGCCGAGGCTCGGGTGCGGATCGGCGCCGCACTGATCACCGTGCGCCCTCCCAGTCGCCCACCCGCCGGTCTCTCCGTGGACGGCTGCGGGCATCTGAGGATCAATCGGGGCCCGCAGCTACGACCCGCCCGCGCCGAGCTGGAGATCCGTTTCCCGGCTGAGCCGGATGACCGGCCGGCGGCTCGGCTTCCGTGGCTCGCGATGCTGCTTCCACTGCTGCTCGCGATTCCCCTGGCGGTGCTCTGGAAACAGCCCACCTTCTTGCTTTTCGCGTTGATGACGCCTTTGCTGATGGCCGGGCAGTACCTCACCGATCGGCGAAACCGGCGCCGCGAGGCCGTTGGACGGCTGGCCCGACATCAAACGGTCAGCGCCCGGCGGCAGCAGGATCTTGAGCTCGCGATCGCGGCCGACGCTGCTTACCTCGAATCTGCCCGCCCAGACCTGGCCCGGCTCGCCGTGATGGCCGGTACGCCGACGGACGAGCTCTGGCGGCGGTCGATCGATGGCGTCGAATTCCTGAGCCTGCGACTCGGGCGTGGGCCGGAAGCCTCGCAGATCACCGTCCGCCGGCCGCCGTCGGACGACGCCGGCGGGCACGACATCGAGGCCGAGCGGTTCATCCACTCGGACATCCCGATCGCGGTGGATCTGATCGTGACGCGAATCCTCGGCATCTGCGGTCCCCGCCGGACGGTGCTCGGCCTGGCCCGGTCGCTGATCGGCCAGATCTCGGCGCTGCATTCACCTCACGAGGTCCGGATCGAGGTCCTTACCGCCGATCCGAGCAGTTGGCCGGACTGGCACTGGGTCACCTGGCTCCCGCATTACGACGGCGTCGGGCGGGGGTTCAGTCCCGGAGCCGGATCGGATCCCGGATCCGATGACGGGTTCCGGCATCGGGTGATCGTGCTGGATGGCGCACACCTGCTTCGACGACGTCCCGAACTGGCCGCCGAGCTGAGCCTTACTGCCCGATCTCGGAACGGCGGAAGCACCGCCCACGACCGAGTGCCGCTCTTCCTCTGCCTGGACCGGGCCGAACCGGACCTGCCGGTGGAGTGCGGCGCGACCATCACCCTGGACGCCACCCCGGGCGGGCCCGCGGTCCTGCGCCGTCCGGGAGTGGCCGCCTCGCCGTTCGTGCCGGATCTGGCGAGCGAGCGCTGGGCGGAGCGACTGGCCCGCGATCTCGCCCCGCTCCGGGATGCCACCCCCGAACCAGGTCAGGATTTGCCCGATGCCATCCGCCTGGTCGACCTGCTGGCGGACGCCGACCGGGTTAGACCGACGGATCCGGACGACCTGGCCCGCCATTGGCGACGCGGTACCGGCCTTGGACCGTCCGCCACTCTCGGGATGACGGCGTCCGGGCCTTTTCGGATCGATCTGAGCCAGGACGGACCACATCTGCTCGTCGGCGGCACCACCGGAGCCGGGAAATCGGAGCTACTGCGGACTTTGGTCGCTGCCCTGTCCGTCGCCAGCGGCCCGGACGCCATGTCCTTCCTGCTGGTCGATTACAAGGGCGGCGCGGCCTTTCAGGAGTGCGCGAACCTGCCTCAGGTCGGCGGCGTGATCACAGACCTTGATCCATCTCTGGCCCGACGGGCACTCGCATCCCTCACCGCCGAACTGCGCCGTCGGGAACGACTGCTGCGCTTGGCCGGCAGCGTCGACGTGGACGGCTACTGCGAGGCCCGCGCCGGCCGCCAAGACCTGCCGGTAATGCCGCGACTGGTGGTGGTCGTTGACGAGTTTCGGGTCCTGGCCGAGGAACTGCCGGAGTTCGTCAGTGGTCTGATCCGGACGGCGACCGTCGGCCGATCCCTGGGGGTGCATCTGGTCCTGGCCACCCAGCGCCCGACCGGCGTGGTGTCGGCAGAGATCAGCGCGAATGTGAATCTGCGAATCGCGCTTCGGGTGAACG
>Ga0307513_10001161_pt1 | contig 38155 bp, 52 predicted proteins | sample 15_EM_MG_FD_202174 | JGI IMG/M metagenome (GOLD analysis project Ga0307513, IMG submission 202174) | Populus trichocarpa ectomycorrhiza microbial communities from riparian zone in the Pacific Northwest, United States - 15_EM | ecosystem: Host-associated > Plants > Roots > Unclassified | place...
CTCAACGCTAATCTCCGGGCCTATAGGCGCCTATCAGGCCTGATAGGCTTTCGTAGGCCGATCGAATTCGGCCTATATCGGCCTAGGCTATCTTCCGGAGCGGCCTGCCTTGGCCCGGCCTACGGCCCGGCCTACGGCCTATAGGCCGGCCTACCATCGGCCTGGCCCGTTGGGAACACTGGGACTGCCCCGTTGCGAACACTGATTCTCTCTCCTTGTGTGCTTCATTGGAATAGCGAAGTAAAAGAAGCTTTGCCGATATATGGCTATCAAATCGATCCAGGAGCTGAAGTGCAAGCGATGTCACGCCCTCCGTGGTTTGGTTTCGTGAATAATGTCCCCAGTAGCAGGAAGCATGCTGGAGGAAGGGGTATTTGTATGGGGCGGCGTCCAGAGTAAGTGGAAGCTTTCTGATGCAATCGAAGTTAAGATATGTTAGGCAAACCTCGGCCATTACCGCGTAGAGGTTCCGAAAGATGTTGGAACAGCTATTGAGATATTCTTGAAGTGTGAAGTGTACTAAGCGGACCTTCGATTCTTCCTTATCGACTGTAACAAGGCCAAGATAGGAAGCTAGTACCGTTTGTATGGAAGGGATACTATCAGGGTTAGGATCTGTAGACCCTATTTGCACGCCTAGAGCATGGCATAACTCGTCCGCACTCATTGGCCGCTCAGATCGCGAGATCCACATTAAAGCCCCTATTCCGAGTTTCGACTTGCCCATGGTTTGCCTTCTGATTCTGTCCAACGTCACATCGTAGGCGTCGTTCAACCCTCCGCCACTGGTCATCCTTTTGAGTTGCTCTCGCCTGTCATAGATTGTTGTCTCCTCTAATATTGCCGCGATGTTCAATGAAACCAGCAGAAACCTAGGTACTACTATTAGCGAAACCTCAAGCCTAGGACGGAAATTGCAGCTACATACACATCAGAAATTGTTTCTGAAACCCGGCTCGTGATTTCCGCCCGAAGACCGGCGTTCATTGCTTCCGGGTTAGGATCGTCATCCAACATCATCTCAATGAATCTCATAATGTTTTGCCTCATTCCCTTCACCTGGAGAAACCGCGCAGCTCCAGGAAAATATTTCTCGATCTCGACTCTGATATGCGGTCGACCTGTAAAGAGAAATCGGACCCCCGGACACGACTTGGAAATATTATGCAAGGAGCGGAGAAGGTTGGGTACATACTTCACCCCGAGCTCATCTAAGGCATCAATACAAATATAAACCTGGTCCAAGGATGCGATTGATGCCTTTAAGAGCTCAAGCGCCTCAGGAGCCCGGAGACCGCGACCCCCAACCAGTGTTCCCAACCGTCCCGTCCGGACGCCAGGGCCCTGGCGTCCTGTAGTCCTGTCCGTCCCGGGCAGGGTGGGTAAGGACGGCCAGGCACGGCGTCCGTCTTTTGTAAACACCGCAGGACTGTAGGTTGACGGGCGGGCCCTGCAGTCTTTTTTGGAAATGGTAACTTCTGGTAGGTACCTACCGTCCTGAGTAAGGACGGGCGTCACCTCTAAGTTACCTACCGTCCTGCATAATGACGGGCGTCACCTCTAGGTTACCTACCGTCCTGCATAATGGCGGGCGTTACCTGTAGGTTACCTACCGTCCTGCATAATGACGGGCGTCCCTTGTAGGTCAAGGAAGTGGAATGGGGTCACGGTGCTCAGAACCAGGATCGGATATCACTGGAAGCATTGGTTGATTGATAGCGAAATTTGATACATAATAGTAGAGCCTAAGCTTCTCTTCATTAGAATAAAAATGTTTCACATCTTGATAACACTTACCTAATGCTCATGAAATTCGAAAATGAAACATAAACTAAGACACCTATAGGGCCCGGCCGTCCGTCCCGGGCATAGGTCAGGACGGACTGCAATTGGGCGTCCGTCCCGTCCGAAGGTCTCAAACTTGGTGTCCGTCCCGTCCTAGGCTAAAGACGGACGGACTGGACGCTTGGGAACACTGCCCCCAACCTGACCCTTTGCTTTCTGAAAAGCTCTACCGATCTCGGGAGGGGTCTCCCCTAGCCCACATATAATTTGCTTGACTAGTGCACCCAACATGTTCTCGGGAGTTTGCATCTTTTGTGTCTGGAAGTCACAATAAAAACATGCAACTGCGATTTTCTGATCCACAGGTTGGTCGCATAGCTCATCAATCACTAGGGAACTGATTCTGTCAGTTGGCATTAGTCTATTTTTCTTCGCTGGCTAATGTTGTGCCCTCCTACCAAAGATATGTTTTCCCGGCCCCAGGAGCGCCCGAACAAAAGAGAGTGTCCATGCCCGATCCATCCCTGCCATCACGCCAATTTACAAAATCCCCCGTTTGTAAAAACCAATCCCCCAAACCATGTAGCCGGCGGGTGCGCACATCCTGGTGGCGTAGTCGAGGTTCTAGCGGCGACAACCATGCTAGAATCTGAGCATTTTCATCCACACATGTGGTGTTGTAGTTGGTGTTGTAGCTATTGGTGACGTTAAAACTACTCTTGTGGCCCGTGCCAGGATCAGTGGGTTGGGGGTGGGTTGACGGGTTCATGTCGCTTCGTATAGAATGAGATAGAGAGGTAGTGGGGGTGAAGGTGGGAGTGGTGAATAGAATATCACAGACTTGAAGTTCGGGGAGAGCGGGGTCGGACTACGGTATAGCGGGAGGGGACCCCACCCAAACCCAGTCAGGCGCTCCTACGAGTATTAAGCAGAAACGATCCCATAAATTCTTCAGTGTTACACACACGGAAGCCTTTACTCGAGTGACAATCATCCCCAACCGAGGCCTGCATCCATGCATTAAGGGCCCGTTTACCTAACCGTCTGGTTTAGATATTTTGGTGGGGAAACTAGACGGTGGCGTCTCAACCAGCTTCAGATACTAGTAGACGTGGCAAAACTGTTTACCTACATTTTAACCGTTCTAGAATCTGGCTGCTAGAGGGCTAAAGCGAGACGCGGCTCAAACGGTTGGGTTGCGAGCACCTTCTAGCAAGCCGACTGCCATGTCGCCAATTCGTCATAACCACAATCGCCGAAGAATTGCCACAAATCAGCGGTTATTTCTTTGCACAATGAGTGAATACCAGTCGCTGATAGGAGGCCGAGCTCGAAGACATGATACACGACTTCAAGGAAAGGCTTGCGTGACAGTGCTGATGGAGGGGCATGATACAGTCGTTGTTGAAGAAACTCGGACGCCGCGCATGATATTTCGGCGGCTAGTTCGATGGATAGAGCTGAATCAACGCATGATTTCGTCAGAGCAATACTTCAAAGAGTATTGAGGAGATGTTGATAGTTTTTCTGTGGATGGTAGGCCATAATTCATCGAATCGGGATGCGCAAACACGGTTTCAGCACTCCGGACGAACAATCAGCAAAACCTTTAGGCATGTACTATATGATCTGCTTCCCCTTTACGATGATTTTGTAAAACCCCCAAGAAACAAAATTCCTACTCCGCTTACGAGAACAGGGCACAACTGGAACAAACTGTGCCAATTCCACAATGTCCATAGTGCCATAGATGGTACCCATGTACCCGCATTTTTGCCACCAGCAGAGAAAGGACCATATCGCAATTGGAAAGGCATTATTACCCAAAATGTACTTGCTGGGTGCACACTAGATCTCCTATTCTTTTACGTAGTATCGGGTTGGGCAGGGTTAGCACATGATGCCCGGGTACTTAAGTATCCACTAGAACAGGACCCAACATTTCCCCAGCCTTCATCAACCAATATATATCTTGCCGATGCTGGGTAGAGTTTACGTCCAGAGATTCTAGTTCCGTATAAAAAGGTCCGGTACCACCTGCGAGAGCAAGCCCTAGCATCACAGCAACCCCAAACAAAGGAAGCACTGTTCAATTTACGACATGCTCCATTGCGCAATACCATTGAACGTATCTTCAGAGTTCTCAAGAAGCGATTCTGGATCTTAGACACCCCTCGACAATACTCATTCGATTTGCAGCGGAAACATATTCTTGTTCTTTGTGCACTACATAGTTTGATTCGGATTTTGGCCAATGGAAAGGAAGGAAGACAATTTATATATTGAAGCCGATCAGAATTCTACACTGGACACCGATATACCCCAAGGAAGACCTGAACCCAGTTGAGGTTCCACCACCGGATGGCTGGGTGGGCGGACATCCTATCAAACTCAAGCGAAGCATTACCGAAGATTAGTGGAAGAGCGAGACCAGATGGCAGAGCGAATGTGGATACAATATTAATGTTATTTACAAACAGTATAAGGTTCAATACATAGGTAAGTGGGGCATTAGACAAATTCATATTTGCATGGTCTCTCCTTTTTTACAACAAGCCTATATTTTTCCACGCTTAGAGTTTCACTTTAGCATTTCAGAAGCAGTCATTCAGACTAGCTGCTTGTAGATGGTTTGTGTTTTGTCCTCTACATGTATACATACTGGTTAACTTGAACCTGAGCTTCTGCTGGTGAGAATAGCATACAACCGTCCTCCTCCATCACCTATGGTTCTCACTTGTCTCCCTCCCTCGACTGTCGTTCCGCACCGTCTTTGTCTATGTTCGAATGATTTCTCATGATTTCCACCGTTTCCGGGACGGGCATTTCCAACCATCCTCCAGGGTCCTCCGTAGTTTGCTGCTCGCTTGTGGAAGAAATCGCTTAGGAGATGCCAAACATGCTGTTAGTCATGATAGGAAGGCCTTTCATTAGTAGTGAAGTTGAGAATCATTTCCTCAATGTGCATAGCATCTCCGTTAGTCTAACAAAGAAATATAGGGAGAGATTGTAAACGATCACTTTAGACAGAGATGCAGAACCCGATGCCATGGATGAGAATCGGTGGGCCGATATAATGGATATCATTCTGAAAACAATATCCGAAATGTCTATCTAGATCCCTAGTGTTCCCATACAGTTCAAGTTATGCTGCTTACGAACGGTTATCGACAGATTTCTTCTTGTCTCGCTCATCGTCGAGGAAATTCTCGCTGGGCCTGCTATCGAAGGAATGAAAGGCTGAAGCAGATGTCAAAAGGGCAGGCTGCCAGTCTCGGAGAGGCTGGGGGAGGAGAGGAAACACTGGGGGAAGCCATAATATAACAACTTAAATATAGTGATGAATTAATTCAAATACATACTTTTGTACGGCGGGTCAAATGTACTCAACATGCAGAAAAAACTTGTGCGTTGCAACAGTGCCCAAGGTCTAAGGCCGGGTAACCATGATTATGGCAGGACAACGGTACTAGATACTCGCTTAGAGGGGGTTTTTTTCTCATAGCCCGGTTAACAACACTCAACCAACCAAGCAAGCAAACTACACGCGAATAAAGAGACTCCAAAGAGGCAAAAATAAGTGATTGCATAACGTGAACCTTATTTAGCTGAGGTCTCTTTATTTTTTTCTTATTCCTACCCCCATCTTTATTAAGCTGAAAGTTCCCCCGTTACTTCGCACAGGCGTGGTTGACCTACGAGGGGTAACGCGAAGTGGCCAACTCCCGTATGCCTAGTGACAAAGGATATGAAAGAAGCAATACCAAATACCTAATAACTCATACCCAATGGCTAAACACATCCATAACTCAACAAACCAATGAAAGAAATATCCTATGCTTGGAGGCGATATGAGAACACCCTGTGGGAAAATACCTAACGGGCGGAAATCCAAGAAAGCGCCTGCCTTGAACCGCTTCTCTCCTAGCCGCATATACACATACATGCATGTCGGCACAAAGCTCTAATAGCAAGCCTTATAGGCAATCCAACATGGGGGTGGGTAATAGAGCAGAGGGAAGTGAAGTTGTGAAAATTTATGAATTCATGTAGAAAGAGGTGTGAAGGATGTCAATGTAGGGAAATGAGGGTCTCATGGAACTGGATAGACTCAGACATTTCGCCTGGAACTTAAGCACTTCGGAGCAAGGATATCGAACGTGAGTTGTCGGCAGGTAATACTTTGTTCATTGGCTCAGGCTCTCAACTCTGCTCTTCTCTACAGTAAACCCAAATCACCATCAAACTATCGCTAGAGATAGGTGTATAAGTAAAACATAAGACGACTTCCTGATTCTCCCCAGGATCACCACACCTGTCTGTGTGTTCGTTGGATGTCCTTATTCCTCCTAGAGTTGGTTACGGGGCGGACTGGGCCCCGAAAAACGCGGCCACGCGGCCCTTTTCCCCGCCCCGCCCGACTCAACGGCCTGGGACGGGGTCTCTTTTTCGGCCTTCCCTGCCCTTGTCCCCGCTCAGGCCCCCGCCCCACGAATACCCCAGATGCGTCCCCATTAAACATAGGTAATAACAAATGGGCCCCTTCCAGGGAATGAATGCGAGTGGGCCCAGTGTATGGACGGGCTCTGGCGGGTGCAAAACCGCCCCACCCCGCCCCGTAACGAACACTTCTTCCTCCATTACACACCCATGATATAGAAGATAATATTGCAGATAAAGACCTTTATAGAACATTCTCCCTTATCCGTTCCGCAAAAAACAAGGTGTGCGTATCGCTTGAACTATCCTTCCCACTGCCATAGGAAACCCCAGCATATCCATCTAATAATGAAGGAAGTGGTGGGGAGGAATGGGTCAGAGTTGTCAGAGGGGCTAATAGGTATGATAGTCACGAGGCTTGACTAGATGGAGGACCCCAAATTGTTTCAATCAGATACACGTGACTGTTGCGTCAGTTAGAGTTTGTTACGGGGCGGGGCGGGGCGGGTTTTCACTTGCCAGGCCCTGCCCTTACAACGGGCCGGGGGGGTTATTTTGGGGGTGACCCCCGCCCCGCCCCCATCCGGGGCGAGTCCCCGCTCATTCCCTGGACGGGGCCCCGTTTCTCCCCACCTGTTTTAACGGGGACCCGTCTGGGGAATGGGTGGGGCCGGGGGCAGGGGCAGGGAACCGTAAAAAAACACACCCCGCCCCGAGCCGTTCAGCGGGGAGTTGGGCCGGAGGCCCGCGTGTTTCGGGGCCCCGGAGGCCCTGTAACAAACACTAGCCTCAGTCAGCCGCCCACGTGGAGCGGGGTAGGTGTGTGCAAGATAGAAACAGGTCAGTGAAGAAGAAGTCACAAGCAACAGGAACCATCCCTCTCGCTTGGACAAATAAACATTAATAAGTTTTCCACAATCACAACTTGGTGTTTGCTATTACCAATACCGGTATTCTGGGCATCTTTGTCAGTCCTGTGTTGCCGAACTATTGTGTGTACTACAAACAGGGAATTTGAGCTGCATCTAACAATCCTATTGTCTGGTAGTAATATTGCCACAGATAACGACCGTTCTTACCCATTTGATTGCGATATCTTCGGATAGTACAGGGGTAGCTTTGTGGTATGCATCGCCTACTATCGTATCAGATAGTACGGAACTGTCTTGTGGCCATATTGGACTATTGTAATAGTCTGATATTATCCTTGCGCCTCTTCAGACTATAGTGACAGTCATAGGCACTGAGAGCTTATCCGTAGAGTATTTGTAGTATTTAATAGTGCATAAGATAAAGAGAATCGTATTGCAACTTCTGAGTTTAGAAATGTACTTAGATGGTGGTGTGAAGATCCTATCTCTTAGACAGTTTATTTATTTATTTTCTATTCCTTTTTTATATTATGTATTACTTATTAAAGTACAAGAACTTGCATGCATCGTGAGAGATGGTGTAAAGAAAACCTTAATCGCAAACAACGGCCCACTACACCTCTTTATGGGAAAAATCACACATCCCGAATCCATAGGATAAATCTACCTCGCCTAGCACCTACGATACTAATACCCCAAACACCTAAGGCCACAATACATAGAGACGTACAAGAGAGAGAGACAAACCCTTCCACAGGCTCCACTAAAACAAAAGAGTGGAGTGCTTCGCGAAGCCCCGACAGGGCCCGCGGGGAGGATTGTCTGATTGAGATGAGAGAAAACCACGGGACTTGTGGGCCGACATTTGTAACCATAAAGCTATGGTCACGCTGGTCATTACATCGATCCAAGGCCTTGGCGGCAGTGAAAGAGACAGTGCGATACCAGAACTGTGCGTAACGCAGGAGGGCTCTGCCGATCGGGGAGGATGATGAGGCAGTAAGGTGCCTGCTCTGGTAGCAGTAACGGTGCTGGCTGACAAAACCACGAGGTGGGGGAACGAAGCATCACAAACACGCTGGCCACAACCGACAAACAGGCCATAGGAGGGGCATTTGGGACAACAAAGAGACTGAGGCAGGAGCGAGATCTTAGTGCACTAAGCTTTCCCCATCAGAGGTACAAGCCCAGCAAGCCGAGGCCTACATCGACCGAGAGTCCTGCCACCGGAACGCCGACTATGAATAAAGCAAGAAGATTTCTGACGGTCGAAAATGCTAAGCAAGGTGCAAAGCAAGTGCGGGGCCAGGGGGAGAACGAAACTTCAGGAGTGTGTGTCAACGACAAATGAGAACAAGAACCCCAAGGAGGGGGGGCCAACAGGCCTCAGAGGTGAAGAACAAGGTAGGCTTAACGTCAACTCCTAGGCAGTAGCCATCGTGGGAGAAGAGATGTGGGGGGGTGAAAGGTATAATAATTTCGTGTAGCGTGGAGATTTCAATTGCCGGAGGTGGAGAGGAGATGGTTTCTGCCTATCTCTTGGTTGGTGTTCTTATTTTTTATTTTTTATTTTTTTATATTTTTTATTTTTTTATATTTTTTTATATCATATATTGGTTGTTTGATACAACAACTCGCATGCAGCGCTAGCTATGGCGTGAACAAAACCTTAATCTCAAACAACTGCCTGCTTCGCCTCATGATGGGAAAAATCAAACACCTTGAATCCATAGGAAATGTCCCCCTCGCCTAGCACCTAAGATAATATACCCCAGACCCGTAAGGAAACAATTCATCGAGACATACAGGAGAGAGACCCTAAGCCTCCTGCAGGCTCCTATAAGGCAAAAGAAATGCTTGCTTTGCCAAGGCCAGAGAGGGCCCAGGGGGATCATAGTCTGATTGCCTAATAGCACGAAACCATTGGACTTGTGGGCCGACATTTGTAACCATAGACCTATGGTCGCGCAGGTAATTACATCCATCCTAGGAATTGGACACTAGGCAGGGAGGTAGTGAAATACCACTTCTGGGCATAAGCGAGGAGGAGTACACCTATTGGGGAGAATGAGGAGGCAGTAAGGTGCCAGCTTCTGTAGTAATGGTACAAGTGGACAGAACCAGAAGGTGAAGGAAGGAAGGATCGTCAGCAGGCTAGCCACAACCAACAAACAGTGAATCGAAACTGCTGTTGGGACCAAGAAAACCGTGGCGGGACCGAGATGTTACTAACCGAGGCTTTCCCCATCAGAGGTACAAGTCCGGCAAGCCGAGGCCTATGTCAACCAATAGGTCGACACAATAACACCAACTGTAAAGGAAGCGAGGAGCTATCCAACCGTGCAAAATGCTAAGCGTGAGGCGGGGGATGTGCGTGGTAAGGGCGAGAACAGAACTTCATGAGCGGGAGTCCACGATGAACGGGAACAAGAACTCCAACGAGGGGAGGCCGACCGGCCTCAGAAGTGGAGGGAAGGTGGCTTAACCACACCTCCTAGGCTGTTTCTATCATGGGAGAAGAGAGGTGGGTGGGGGAAAGTGATGATGATTTCTCGTTCTGTTGAGATGTCAATTGCCGGAGGTGGAGAGGAGATAGTTTGTGGCCTATCTTTTGGTCGCTATCTTTTTTCTTTTCTTTTATAATCAAGCGTTCATTGTTTCTACGTACAAAAAGCCTCATGCAGCACTAGCTATGGAGAAAACAAAAGGGATAATATTGAAAGGACCACCTGTTTCACCTCTTCATGGGCAAAATCAAAGACATGGAATCGATAGGAAAAGTGCCTCTCACCTAGCACCTAAGATAAAATACCACAGACACATAAGGAGACAATTAATAGAGACGTACAGGAGAGACACACAAACCCATCTGCAGGCTCGTCAATGACAAGAGAAATACTTGCTTGGCTAAGGCCCGACACGGCCCGGGGGGAAGCATTTTGTGATCGCTTAACAAGAGAGAAGCAGTGGACTTGTGGGCCGACATCGTGACTGTAGTTCCATGGTCGCGCCGGTAATTATATCAATCCAGAGCATTCGCTTCAGTCACAGAGGTAGTCCAATACCAGGTCTGGGCCTAACCGAGTAGGAGTACGACAATCGCGGGGAAGGAGAGGCAGCAAGGTGCCAGCTGGTGTAGGAGTACGGTGCAAGCTGACGGAACGGGAATGTACACGGATAAAGGATTGCAAGCGGGCTAGCCACAACGAACAAACCGGGCATAGCAAGGAGTTTTGGGACGACGACGAGATCACGACGAGACCACCACGGGACGAAGATGTTACTAACTCACACTTTCCCTCTCAGAGGTACAAGTCCATCAGGCCAAGGCCTACTTGGACCAAGAGTCCGGACACTGTAACCCTGACCATGAATGAACGGGTAAAGCTTTCCGACCAGGCAGACACTACGCGAGGAGCAAAACGCCTGCTGGTTAAGGGGTGCAACCGAACATCAAGAGCAGGTGTCAACGATTAACCAGAGCAATAGCCTCAAGGAGGTAAGGCTGACATCCCTTTGAAAAATTGGGAAGGTGCCATAATGTCAACTGCTAGGCAGTAGGCATTGTGGGAGAAGAGAGGTGGGTGAGGAAAAGTGACAATAATATCTCTTGGTGTTCAGATTTCAATCGCCACAGTTGGAGGAGAGAGGGTACGGGACCTATCCCGTGGTTCCTTTTCTTCTTTTTATTTTGGTTTTTTTGTAATCATGCGTTAATTGTTTCTAGGTACAAAAGGCTCATGCAGCAGTAGCTATGGAGAGAACAAAACCTATAAAGCACAAAACATCAAAAAAAGCAAGTCATGGCACCAATAAGTATCCATTATAGCAAAGGTTGCTCCTCCGCCGGGCCACTGGCGACATAAAAAGAACAGTACAAACCAGCCATTTAGTTGTTTTACTGGGAACGCGTGACTAGGCAGCAGAAAAGAAAACCCGCCAGTCCTAAACCTCAGCCAATGAAAAAACACCTCAAACCGGAGGGGGCACGATGGGGGGAGAGAGAGGTATCCGGGGGGCAGCAGGGGGGGTGGAGTGTGGGAACTTCGTTGGGAAACAATTTGGAGGTCAGGCTGAGAAAGGCGGCAAGCCTTTAGAGGAGCGGGAGAGAGGTCCAAATTGGGTCATGGTGACCGACGCTAGTAATGCGGTCGGGGAGGTGTGACCTGGCGTGTAGTCTGGAGGGGCAGGAGTGGATGGCAGGTTCGAAGGTTTCTGGCTCCAAACGACAGCAGGGGCAGCAGGTATCAGCATCGGCGGTGGTCCAGGTAGTGTCAGCGGCCAGCTCTTCCCGGCTGTCATCTGAGCATATGCCCAGGAATTAACTTGCTCATACCCATAAAGGGTGGCGGGTTCAAGGAGGGAGGAAAGTGGTAGTATCCTGACTTCGGGAAAAGGCGAGCCAACTCGTCGAGGAGGGCATCCCTTACCCTTCTCTTCAGGGAGGAGTATGTGTTCTCCATTAGGGACAGAGGAGGGACTGTTAGGGCCGTGAAGACAAGGTGGGGGTTTATTACAGGCATCCAGGACAGGCCGTGAGTGAATGGTATGGTTCTGTGGCTCACCGCGTCGACCGGGATGTGGTTCCTTATGGGAGGGGCGGAGCGTGGCATTCTGCAGTTGAGGGGAAGGTATACGGACTTGAGGCCCTTTGTCAAGGCCCTCAAGGAGTCAGGCGCCCAATAGGTGGTGAGGGAGGGGAAGGAGGTGTGGAGGTGTGCTCTGGCTGGGCTTATGTTGGGCGGAGAGCATACAATCCTCAGCAGCGCCACTCTGTGCCTCTGGGAGAACAAGAGAGCGACCGAGGGGACGCCTGATTGCACTAAGAGGATACTAGTGGGTGTGGCAGAAAAGGAGTTTGTAGTCTATCTGGGGACTTTGTGCCAAAAGGGATTGAGGAGGGCCATTGTGCCTGTAGTGGGTGTGAAGAGGTCGGCCCCGTAGAGAAAGATAGGGGCTACTAGGGAAGTGGCTAGCCTGTGCCATAGGTATGGGACAAGGCTAGCACTGGAGGGGCTGAGGCCCCTGATCAAGGCAAAGGCACCTTGGGCGATGGCTAGGCTGTATGAAAAGTGGGTGGAGGAGTCAAGAGCCAGTGTGAACCAATACGTAAGCCAGTGTACTGAGTTGTGGGAACGGAATAGCTCTTCTTTGTTCTGAACTGGGGTGAGGCACTTTTGGGAGTGCCTTTAGCTTGGGCTTCTCCAGTGTATGAGCTCTGTCTTGGGAACAGAAAAGAACACGCCTAGGCTGAGGGCCTTGGTTTCAAGAGTTTCGAAGAGCTTCTGGTTGTGGCGGATGTTACCACTGTATCAGCGGGAAGTGACGATGTGGGCGAAATCGTCCACGTACCAGATCATCAGACCTTGAGGGATCCTGAAATGCAAGGGAGCTACATAGAGGAGCAAGAGGAGTGGGGAAATTGCAGAGCCTTGGGGGGCACCAACATTGACGGGGGCTAGCGACTGTGGGGCCCCCTGGAAGATGAGGGCGCAGCTCCTCTCACCGTGGAAGAATTAGACACAGGAGACCAGGTAGAGAGGGATCCCGCCTTCTCGTATGATTCGGGCTAGAATGGTGTGGTCGACCTTGTCGAATCCGGCATTGATATCAAAGAACAGAGAGGAGACCTTGTGTCGCTGCCTCTAAAGTGCTTTCACGTTGTTGAAAAGGGTGAGACACGGATCATAAGAGTTCACCCCCGGTAGTGAGCCACATTGGTTGGAATTCAGCAACCCCTTTCACAGGGCTGCCCGGAGGAGGCGGGACGCTATGACCCTTTCGAGTATATTTGAAAACGTCCGGATGAGTACGATTATCCTGATGGAGGATGGGAACTGGTAGGAGAGTTTCCCAGGCTGGTCAAGTACCACGCCATTAGACCCTTTTAATGAGGCTGGGTGGTACCCCAGGCAGACGAGGGGTGCGAGGATTTCGAGTATGATGGAGCGATTGATTTTGTTGACCTGCTGCGAGGTGGTGTAGTGGAATCCGTCTGGTCCCGGGGCCGAGGTGGGGGAGCACTTTGAGAGAGCCAAAGATATCTCTTCTTTACTGAATGAGGGTGTCTTCTTATAGGGCCTGAGTCTGGGGGGCAGGGAGAACGCCTCTCTTGGAGGGAAGAAGGGGTCCAACAGGACTTTGTTCATCTGTTGGGGGCTATCCACCCCTAGGAGGAAGGGAAAGCGGGGTGGCGTGCGGCCATCCGCAAACCTCTAGGCCGTTCAGAGGCCCTGGGGGGTTGCATTTGGCAGGAAGGATGACCAATATTTGTTTTGACAGTTGTGATCGCCTTGAAATAACGCGTTTGGAGGTGATGGCCACATTCCGCCAGGTAGGGGTGTCATGTTTGCTTGCCGCCCTAGAGGGTTTATGGAACTCTCGGTGAAGGATGGCCAGATGGGGAGACCACCAAGGTTTGCAGTGATGGGAGGGTCTGGAGACTGGTTTGTGTTCCTTCAGGAGCGCAGTGAGTTGGTCGAGTGACCAACAAAGCCAGTCAGCAAGCTCCGCCAGTAAGGGGCAGGACGGGGCGGGGGGAACCAGAAAGCCCTTGATGATTTGGGACAGTGTTGCCCAGTTTGTGTCGGACCAGTGTGGGCGCCTGGAGCTTGAGATCAGGGAGGGGGTGGCGATGTTTATCGTTATTGGTTTGTGATCTGAATCTGTAGAGGGAAGGGACACCTGCCCGCGTTTACCATAGGCAGAAGGAGGGGGATGGCGAAGCCCAGGTCTATAACCGAGGGGCGGGCTTTCCCCACTGAAGGGAACCTAGTGAATTCCCTGCCGGGGTTGACGAGGGCAAAGCTGTCTTCCGCTCCTTTTTCGAAATAAGGAGTCGAAGACACAATCTCCCATGGTGAGAAGGAGCGAAGAGGGTCGGAGAGAGGGTTGTGTATGTTGAGGTCCCCCACCACGAGGAGGGGAATGCATAGATCAGGGAAGAGGGTCTCCGTGAGGACCGAGGGGACTCAGTCGTCCTGGGTATTGGTCCAATAGGCATTCATTAGCCTGAAGGAGTGAAAGTTAGTGTTAAAAAGAGGCTCGTGGGAGGAGACATTGTAGGCGAGGACTTCATCCACCCTCCTGCACCTGGGTAGAACTGAAAAGGAAGGAAGAGAAGCATTATGCATGTAGGCCGCCACACGGGGCTTTCTAACGGGGGAAAGAACGACTTGAAACCATTGCAGGAGGGAAGGTGAGCCTGGATGAGAGGTGGATGCTGTAGAAGGACAATCGAGGGGTATGTCGTCGCTTCTTTGAAGGACACGAATAAGGAAAGAAAAATATCCCAGCTACGAAGGCAGTTATGTTGAGCGATGGAAAGAATGGTGGGGACAGGGCCCAGCCTGTGCCCTTGTTCGGACGGTTGATTATTCATTTGCGGGACAAACCCGACCGTCAGAAGGGGCAGGCGAACCGCGTTGTGCCTTGAGGTGCAGTAGAGGGTGCAGGAGCGCAATCGACTGCCAGATCGATGGAGTCTTGAGGGGGTTGGACTGGAGTGGCAGGTCTGTTGCGAGTATTGGGGGCAGGTCGAGTCACACATTCTTTGAATATGGCAGTGTGGCAGTTAACGCAGCCACAGCAATAAGGGGGCGAGATCGGGCAACAGGATGGACCTGGCTTATTGTTTCCACCCTAGGGGAGGTGGGATTTAGACATCTCTGAGCTGCACGAGGATGGTGAAGCCCACAAATGGGGCAGGTAGGGTGGGTGGTGGGACATCGTTGATGGGTGTGTCGGTATCTCCAACAGTGTCTACACTTGGAGGTTCTGCTAGCCGAGAAGGCAAGTTCAACCTTGCCCCTGGGCCAGTGGAGGATGACTCCAGATGTAAGGGTCGCAATGTGTTGTGGATCGACGGTGACAGCCACTGAAGTTGCCTGCTTGGTACTCCCCGAATCGCGGGGAGGGTTCAGGTACCTGGCTCAGACAACGGGCGTTGCTTTGTCATTAATAATTGCTTGCTGGATATATGTGAAGAGTTCCATTTCATCTTAGGGGAGGAAAAGGAGATGTAGACGGTGAATAACTACTTGCACGGCCGTTAGAGTGAGGACTACTGTACACCAGGGGTTGTTGCCCACCGGGAAAGACAGCTTGAGAGGTTTGATGTGGGAGACAAAATATGGGGCGAATGAGGCAGCCGGAGTGGCTTTGTCAGCGACGGTTAGGGAGATTGCGATATGCAGGTTGACTGTAGCAGAAAAACCATGAGGGAGGAGGCAGTTTGATTGGCAAAGGATGCAAGTGGCTATGTCAGGGAAGGTTGCCAAGATGGCTGGGGCATCTGAGTGTGGAGCAGGGGACTGGCGGGGGCGAAAAACCGTCCTTGGCCTATCCCTTGGTCACTTTTTTTCTTTGTTTTTTTTTTTTGGTTTATTTTAATCATGTATTCGTTGTTAAGGTACAAGAACTCGCATGCAGCGCTAGCAATGGCGTAAAGACAACCTTAATCTCAACACAACCAAAAAACAAGCGCAATTTATAAAATCTTCTCCAAGTTGTGTCAAATACTTGATACATCGCCAACACATGGCTAACAAGCCACAGGATAATCATGGAAAGTCACAACAACACCCAACTTAAGAAAGGAAAAATACCTCCGTCACAGAGGAAAACCTAAATGGGACGTGCGGGAGAGGAGGACAGAGGCCCGTGAGGGCACAGTGTTTGAGCAGAGGGGAAGACCATTGTGGCCCGTGACGCGGGGAGAGACAGGAATATATCAGGTGGGTAGTTGGTTGCAGTGGCTCGTATAAAGGCGGCCAGGGCCAGTAGGAGCTATGTGCAGGACCAGGGCGGGGAGTCAGGGCCCACATCTGAGAGGCCTGGGAGGAGGCGTTCTCTATGGTAGGATATTGACTGAGAGCGTAGTATGGCGTAGCTAAAGGTTTCTTCTTCTTCACCACATCTAGGGCAGTGTCTGAACTCGTTTAACCTTGCGCATGAAGGGTAGGCGGCGAGGTAGCTTTTCTGAGCTCTCATTTGGTGGATGTGTCCAGCCAGGAATTTGCACAACCGCATGAATGGGTGAGAGACCAACGAGAACGGGAAGGTATAATACGGGGGTGGTGGCGGCAGACGCCTCCACTCCTCAAGGAGGAGGAGTCTTGTTCTCCCCTTGAGGGGTTTGTACCCACTCGTCAGGGTGTCGTGGGGGGGGAGTGAGGCAGCCTTGGGGAGAAGGTCTCCTTTTTCCAGGGGGGGCGAACCACTGGGTTGCTCGTCTCGGGCAGGCTAGGTTTGCAACCTAATCCATGGTTAAATGAGACGTGACCTTCAATGGACGTTAGTTTCGTTTCCACGTGAGGGGCATTACGTTAAGGGGAAGGCTGGTGCATAGGCCCCTATGTGAGTCTGGGACTGAGTGTTTCAGTAGGGAGGGGAAATTCGGCCATATTCACTGTGCTGCCGGGCTGCCCGAGGGTGAGGCGCAGATTAGCTTCAGTGCGGCCATCCGCCCCTTGTGAGGAACAATGACTAGTGAGAGCGGGACACAGGCCTCTGCCGCTAGGATGCGTATTTAGGTAGATCTGAAGCAGTTCGAGACCCAGCGTTGGACTTGGTGCCAGTAAATGTCCATCTTCAGGACCATCCCTCGGCTGTGGACCATGAGATCCGCACCGTAAAGGAGTGTGGGAAGGAGCAGAGATATTGTCAGGCGATGTCGGAGATGGGGGGAGAGGCCTGAGCCTGGGGGAGAAAGCCTGTTTATGGTGGCGAACGCCCCTTGTTCTAGCTCTCATCTTGTGGAAAAATGTGTTGTGGAAGCCAGGTTGGGCGTGAACAAGTAACCAAGCCACCTGACACAGAACAGGGGGGGGAAGATCTGGCCATCTAGACAAATCGGGGGCGTAGCAGGAGTACCAGCAGGCTCTCTCTGAAGATGGGTCCTCTAATGTATGAGTTCAGACTTGTGGACCCTGAAGCCCAGCTCACGACCACTAGCTCAGGCCCTTATTCGCCCAAATCCTCTTTGCAGTGTTCTGCCATTTGTCCAGTAGGATGATGATGGTGCCGATAGCGCAAAATCGTGAACCTATGATATGGATAATCATTTTGGGATGTTAACATGTAGGGTCGCCACAGGGATAAGAAGAGTAGGGGAGATATTGGGGAGCCGTGGGCAGTACCCACTTAGGCTGGGGAAAAGGTTTTTTGGTGACCCTTGGAATAGTAGCAGGCACGTCCACTCAGGAAAGGAAAAAGCCCATCCAGGATGTCGTGTATAGTGGAAACCTCGCTTTCTTCAGGGATGAGCACAGGATGGAGGCGTTAACAAAGTGGTATCCACCTTTAATGAAAAGGAAAAGAGTTGTGACTCTGAGTCCGGGGCGTTGAAGGGTCCTGACTGAGTCCATTAGGGAGTGGGCTGTATCATATGATGAAAGGGAAGGAAGGCAGACACACTGATTATGATGGAGGAGCTTCAGTGTCCGAGCAACCAGAGAGAGGCGCGAGGCGATAACTCTCTCAAGGATCTTGGGGACTGTCTGTAATAGGACGATGACTGTGAACGACGCAGGTGAGTCATAGGAGGGTTTGCTGGATTTGTCCAGCACAATGCCATTGGCCTTTTTCTCCCAGATCTGGTGATAGCCAAAGTTCAGGAGTGGGCCTAGCGGGTCTGTCAGTCACCACAGGGCTGTTAGGAGCACTCTCTTCCACACGGAGTATGGGATCGAATCTGGCCCTGGGGCAGAGGATGAGGAGCATTTCCGAAGAGCGGCTGATATTTCACTACGTAGGAGGGGGTCACATTCTGCTGGGGGTCTCAGGATGTATGGGACAATTGGGGGAGGCTTAGGGGGAAAATGGTGAATCAGTAGGGCCGTGTTGATCTCTTCTGGAGAGGTGGCATTGGGGAGGTTAGGAACCCTGGGAGCGCCTCTACCAACAGCACACTTCACTGGAGTCCATATGGAGGGTGGCGTAGATTCCGCCAGGAAGTTCTTCCAATGCTGAGCCTTCGCCGCCTTTATTGACTTGAACTACCCTTGCCTGGAGAGCCTGGCTATTTCCCTGTTGTGTGGATTGTTCACGGCTTGGGCCTTTAGGGAGGGGGAATGGAATTCTTTCCGGAGGGTTGACACAAGCGGGGACCACCACGGCTTGGCCCTGACTGAGGGGCGGCAAAGAAGAGTGTAGACCTTGAGGAGTGTGACAATCTTGTCGCGGTGTGAGTCGAACCAGGCTTCTAATACATAGTGGGGAGGAAGGGCTAGGGGAGGGGGAGACCACGGTCTCTTGGAGCTGGGGTTGAAGGCTAGACGAGTCCATTGTGACCCAGTTGGGGGCCGGTGGTGGTGGGGCTGTGATCGCTTGTCCTAGTCTGATTGCTATACGTAAATGATTCGACCCAGTCGAGGCAATGCCCGTGGCCCAATCTTGAATAGTGTTCGTTACGGGGGGCGGGGCCCATTTTTATTCTGTGACCCTGCCGTTACTCCGGCCCGAGGTCAACTCTTTGCCATTCCGCCCTGCCCCGTATGACACGGGGCCCTGGCCCGGCTATGGGGTGGGGCGGGTATTTTACTTTCCCAACTGATTGCCTATACTGACCCCCGTCTTCTCATCTCCCACTCTTGCCCCTGTGCGCGGCACCACTTATTCCTACCAGTGATATTCTGTGACTACACAAATGGCAGGTTGAAATCCAAGGTCTGTTTGGCCTCTCAATTCTGAGCTGAAATCACAATTTCAGATCACAATTGGCTGGCCAAACACCCCCTAATTATTTTGTATGTCTAGGATGATGACTCCATGATTTGGATATTCCATATAGGAATCCAGCAACTATCTCAAAAGATGGGATTTGAATAAAGTGCTCACATTATCATTATGATTTGGGCTTCTAGTTTGAGGTAAATAGTGTTTGGAAATCGCTCTCAGTATATCATTGTAAGCGTATAATCGAGGTATGTTTCTAAGTACTTCTAACCATATGATGCCTGGTACATCACTATAAACGTATAGTTGTATAGTGGTGGATGCACAATTCCTGTCTTCCTGAGGATATGGTCTACCGCGTATCATTTCGTTTTCTCATTCCCGGTGTATGCCTTCGGGCCCTTGGCTTTGGGCATTCAGTTTTGGGCTTTTCATTCTAAGACTATTGGTTTAGGCATCACATCTCACATGCCTTGCAAACCATCCACGCAAATACTAGCCACTATTTAAATCTGGTCTGAGGTTCAGGCAATTACTTACCCTAAACTTGCAGATAGTTGGTTAAACTGGGCGCTCACTATGGTGTATAAAAAGCTATGGTTTTAGGTGACTCTCTTTGGGGTATGGTTTTGGGTGTATGGTTTTGGGTGTATGGGTTTGGGCGTAAGGTTTGGCTTTGCGCGTATGGCCTTTGGTCGTAGGGTTTTGGGCGCATGGTTGTGGGCCTATGTTTTTGGGCGTCTCGTTTTGGGCGGATGGTTTTGGGCGGATGGTTTTGGGTGTATGGCTTAGGGCGTACATCAGCAAAAATTATTCCATGCGTCCTGAGCGTCCCGTGCATCACACGCTCAGGATGCTCAGAATGCCAACTGTTGCTCTGGATGCAACTTCGGCCTAACGTCAGGTCCTGAGGCCTTTCCCCATCTATCCCTCTATCCTCGACATCCCGATGACGTGCACCACCAAGCGCAAGCGTCAAGATGCCCTCAGACAATAAGCTCTCCCGCATCCTGACGACCTCCTTCCTGTGCCTCCCTCGTCATGGCGGAATCGAACTCCACTCTAGCCTCCGGAAGAGTATCCGGATGCTTCATCTTCCACATGCTACCCAGCGATATTTAAACCCCCTCCGCATCAGTTGCCATGTCTGGCTCTAGGCTCCCAATGGCTGCGAGATAGCTCACATGTTGGTCGCGACCGGATCGTGATGGCTCACATGCATACTCTCGACGCCATTGTGATAGCACACATATTCCAAACCCAGTCTTGACGACATCGTGATAGCTCAGATCCTGACCCTCAATGGTGTCATACTAGCACACATATTACACACGGCGTCTCGATCGCTTCACTATTTATTTGTATTACTGAGTCCCATTCACAAAAGCTTCGAGGCACAGGTGCCCCTTGTATCGTGAGCTTGAACCTCATCCGCCTCTTGATATTCTATTATTACTAGTCTACTGCCGTGACCCTGGCGTCCGGGGCACCCTGGCCACGGCGATTCTACATTTCTGCGCTCTCGCTCAGATCTCGCTCCGAAATACACCCCAAATTGTCCTCACCACTCCACAAATCGGCGAACCAAAATCTAATCGTTTACATTTCCTGCAAATCAAATTCCATAAACTCAACGGTTCACAAATCGCCAAGTCTACAAAAAACAATTCTCTCCCACACCTGCGTCACTGTCGTGCGAGTCGTCCAGGCTCAATGATAGTCGAATGGCCAAACCCGGGGTCGCTGGGGCCTCTCGCGCTAGTCCCAGCATCAGCTCCTCTGAGTTACCTAGGCTCACTGGATCTGAATCTAGTATCTGAAGCGCCTGGGCCAACAACGCCTGGTTGTAGTCAAACGACAGTTCGCTCCCCTGGGATGCATCTTGACTCTGCCGGTAGTGCTTTAAACCCCCGGCGTGATTGTTGACTGGTGTCTGTTCCCGGACAGCAGCAGGTCTTGCATTCCGGCTGGATAGCTGACGCCTGGATAGCTGACGCTCCAGTTCAGCATGAACTGCGTCATGATAGTCAGCAAAGTCTTCACAACTTTCCTGCATCATACGATGATTTTGCTGGATCCTGTCGGTGATCGTCTCAGGCAGATTCCTCAGCAGGTGTTCTTCTGCCGTAAGAAAAGGGCTTGCAAGATTGGTTAGTCATCAGAACAAAAACCAAGGACATGGGGGAAATTGAGGGTCTGCTACCTCCAACTGCATCATGTTTGAAGTCCGGAGGATCCTGATACACCCCAAGTTGATATGCGTATAGTTGATGGCACAGGATTGTACAAGTGAGACACAACATGGTACCATTGGTACGATTGATGAATTCCGGGTCAAGCATCCTAAGCTTTCTCTTGCCATTAAAATACTTACCATAGATGGTGTCGGCAATCTGAGGCGCGAGGAAGCGGAATGATATAGGCTGCATCCAGGTCATAGTTAGTCGTGATTGGAAGTCCTGGTTGAGCGACGGACGACGGGCGGATACAAACCTCATACTGATTTGAGGGGCACTTGAACCTGTCATACTCGAGAAGGTATTCGACTCTATGAGCCATGGCAGTGGGCTCGCCCGGTAGTGCGCATAATTCTCTATATGATCTTTGATATAATGGATGAACAGCGCCCGCACCCCAGAGTGTTCTTGATGTATCTTTCGTAGTTAGTGCAGCACCCTTTATGTTTGTGACCTCTGACTTACAATGTCTATAGTCATGGACGACAGTTCAATATTTCCGGCATCTGCAATCTCATCTTGCGCGCAACTCCAAACACTATGTACCTCAGACGTCAAAGCAACTGGGTTCGGGAGTGGGTTAACATAAAGGGTGTAATGAAGCATCAGATCCTTTGCTACGCCTAGTATTTCTCCCTCTACGCCTGTCACTGTGTATGGCCGCGAATTAATAACATGCCGGACAGAGGCAGTTCCTCTTGTACAAGGTTCGGCTGGTAGACACAAGCTCCTGATACCAGACGGTGTTGTGCTAGGGATGCCAAGTGGGGACGAATACCGTGATACGCTTGATGATGGGAATATCGCTGAGGACAAGGGCCTACCAGGAGTTAGGGTCACACGGGGTGCGGGCGTCCGTGGGACAATTGCTGCCTCCTGGAAAACATGGGTGGTCGAAATTCGCACAGTGCTTGGGCAATGGTATCCGTGGGTCTCCACTAATCGTGGCCCACGACGAGGTCTAGGTGTTTTCTCATCCGCACCACCGAGGTTCGCTCCTTCATGTTCGGTGTCCGGTTCAGTTTTGTCGCCCGGAGGTGACATCTGATACTTATCGCTGCTATCGTCGCTGAGGCGGACCGGTTCCATATGCCCTTGTCCGTCAGCCTCCATCTCAGGTGCAGTATATGCTGTGGTCTGAATTGTGCCACACCGCAGGCGCTGGGCTGGTCGTGCTAGAAGCCGTCTCGCGATGGGTGGTGAGGCCGAATTACGACCTGATGATTCAGCACTATTGGAGCTGCCAGATTCGATCTGTGGTGTTACCAATCTGGACAGCCAATCCGCTGGTACGACGTCGTGTCTACGCCCGTTCCTATTGCCCCCGCGTGAAGGTGGCTGATTCGATCCCATGGAGTCGGGTATGACTTCGCGCCTTCGCCAGGTCAGATGGCCCACTCGTGGAGTTGGCTGACTCGTCCCCATGGAGTTGGGTATGATGTCGCGCTTCCACCCGTTAAGATTGCCTACCTGGGGTGCTGGCTGATTGCTGGAATTCGGATGCATGTGGGATATAGGACGGGTAGTGAACGTTGGTAAAGATTGGAGTCAATCTGATAATTGGATGTGTCGAGTTTGGTGGAAGCAAGGAGTGAGGATTTTCCTTTCGTCGAGGAGGACGCCTTAGGTCTTATACCTGTACGCTAGGATTTAGGGGTATGGTAGGCTCACTTACTATCACTCAGTAAGCAAGAGAAGGATGTGCCTACACAAAGGGGTTCAAACTTTGAATACCATATCCGCGGTTGAGGCATTAGGACTCACAGGTCTAGCGTGAGAAATCATAGACGAAATGAAGGTCTCGCTAACGTCACCGGACCTACAAAACTGTCCTGCAAGCAGTATCCGTTAGCGACGAGGGCTGTTCGCGAGTAGTGTTCATTACGGGGTGCCGTTTCTGACAAACGGGCTGCCAAGAGCAGGTTATTAACAGCATATTATAAAAGGAATCGCCCAAATCGGACCAAAACTGAGTGAGATAGAGCTCTGTGAAGTTGTCTAACTTCAAAGAGCTCTGTCTTAGTCAGTTCTTGTCCGATTTGGATGATCTTTTGGACCAGTTAATCAGAATAACCTCTGTTATTTTGTCCCCGCTCCTCGGAAACGGGGCCGCGTTACTGAAGCCTAATTGCGAGACACTCACCACACCAAAAGAGGATTAGGATCTGCTCTCATCGCCCAGCGTCGAATTATCACCACCAACCGAAACTGTATTCAAGGAATACAGTACTGCCTTGTAAATAACCTGACGAAGGCGGGTGACGCCAGACCGGATATAACTATGCACAGACCCTCACTTGGTATGACAGTGAAAGAATTGCCCACAATCGGTGTTGGAATTATTGCCATTGTCGCCGCGCCCGCGACGCCGACAATCGCAACATTGGTAGGGCACATCATACAGTCGTCAGGAGAGTTAGACGGGACGTCCGATGCACGAGATTTCCCACCAAAATAGGGGTTTGAGATCGTGAAGCCTAAAGTTGGGCTTTGGAGCTGAAATTCACGACCTCCATAGGACCACACATACGGCGGTCGGGCGTCAGAAAAAAATGCGAAACCACGGTGGCGTCAATGTCGCTGGGCAAAAGCTAGCTCCAAGCAGCATGGGCTGAAGACGAGGTTGCCGAGGAAACACACTACGCCAAAAGAGGATGATCAGGAGTATCCACTCACATCTCCGAACGGCGGATCTGCGCCACTTAGCTCCGTGCAAACGTATTGAGAGGAATCCAACCTTGTGGTTCTCGCCGGACCGGACATAACAATGGACAGACTATCACTCGGTATGAGAGTGAAAGAATTGCCTACGATCTGTATTGGAATGATTGCCATCGTGGCGGCGCCTGCAACACGAACAATCGTAACATTTATAGGATACATCATACTGTTGTTGGGAGAACTACAAGGAACGCAGAGTCTGAAGGTCGAGATATTCCCCACGAAATGGGGCTTTGGGATCTTGAAGGTTCAAGTTGGGCTTTGGAGGTGAAGTCCATTGGACCCCACACGCAGGTGTTGGGCGTCGGATAAAATAAGCGCCAGGATAGTGGCCCAAATGTCGCCGGCTGGGCGAAAGCTAGCTGCAATCAGCATTGATTGACCACAAGGTTGCACGGAAAGCACGCACCACGCATCAAGAGGAATAGGAGTATCTACCCTGATCTCCGAACAGCGAATCAGCACCACTCAGAACCCTGAAATCTGTATGCAAGAAATATAACATTCTGAATAATCTGACACAGGCGGATCATGTCTACTAAGGCGATGTGCACAAATACAGTAACTGGCAATGACATTCTAAAAGTAGTGAATACCAGACGCCAAAGTAATGGGTACAAGGAATTGATGACTATTATAAAGGGGATAGAAACACGAAAATGTAAAGAATATGAGACGTCTAGGATGTGTGTAGCTGACACGAAAAGGTAAGCGAATAAGGGACGTGGTGGAAGCGTGTAGATGTAATCTGGAATTTTTGGAGTGGCGTGAAAACAATAATTGGGAAGTGGCAAGAAGGTTCATGTTCATGTTCTGTGACGCACGCGACGGCCTCTCCCACGTCGGGGGACAGTGTGCGCATCAGCAAGAAAAGCCTTTGCTCCACAGGGATAGGCATTGCGTCCGGAGCCAGGAAATCCGTCTGGAGCATCCTGTCTGCCCAGTCCGCCCTCAGATGGCCCCAGCACAATGGTTGCATCCTAGTCCGTTGGGTGCGATACAACCCGCATGCTTTCCGCCCAGCGCACCTGGATGGTCCATTTCACACCCTAATCTCCCGAAGAAACTCGAGGTAAGTGACCCTTAGGGCTCTGCATTGGGGAACCCTTCCTGCACCTGATGGCCTCTACTTACAACAGACTACTTTATCATCAGGTAAAGGCTGTTCAGACGAAAAAGGATCTAAACATAGGATGACTAACCATCTATTGTCCTGGTAACGACCCAAAACATACCCATTATTTGATCACTGCTAACAACTCTTGCAAAAGGTTTCTATGTTCTTCCCACCTCGTATTAGGCTTCATGATCGAATCAGTGGAACTATTCAATATTATCAACCTTTGGAGAGGGGCGTGATCTTCCATCCAGGTTGACACTATTCATTACTCCTAAGCCAGCGGATTCCAATGAGGCCATTCCTGACTCTAGCGGATTGCAAGGAGGCCCTGCCAGACTCGAGAGGATTGCAATGAGGCCCTGCCAGACTCTAGCGGACATCGGCTAGTGCCTGGTGAGGTATCTGCCTTTTTCTTCCTCCTGACCTCGGTAGCCATGCGGACGCTGCGAGACCTATACCATTCGATTACCCTCTGCGAGAGGACTCCAATGAGACCCTTCCCGACTCTGGTGGACATCGGCCCCCTGAGATATCTGCCTTTTTTATCCTGCTGACCTCTATAGCCATGCGGACGCTTCGAGACCTATACCACTCGATTCCCCTCGACCAGGGGATTCCAACGCACCGTGACCCGACGTTGTCCGAGGGCTGGTTGAAATGTTATCCAAACATTGGTACTTGAGTTCCGCGGGCACGTACTTTCAAATTGGCAGCTACTGGGTGCTATAGGCATGTGGACACTTAGAGACCAATACCATTCGATTCCACTTAGCGAGCGGACTCCAATGAGACCCTTCCCGACTCTGGCAGACATCTGCCCCCTGTGATATCTGCCTTTTTCAACCTGCTGACCTGTATAGCAATGCGGACGCTACAAAACCTATTCCAGTCGATTCCCCTCGACCGGTGAATTCCAACGCACTCTCTCCCGACGCTATCTGACCGGTGGTTGAGAGGTTATCCAAACCTTTGTACTCGAGTTCACCGGGCATGTACTTTCAAATTGGCGGCCACTGGGTGCTATAGGCATGCGGACACTTAGAGACCTATACCATTCGATTCCTCTCGGTGAGCTGACTCCAATGAGACCCTTCCCAACTCTGGCCGACATCTGCCCCCTGAGCTATCTGCCTTTTTCAACCTGCTGATCTCTATAGCTATGCGGACGCTTTGCAACCTGTAACATGTGTACATGTTCCGGTAACGGTACACAGGAGTGGGCAGTGAAGGATCTCGTATGTTTAGTTGATTTATATTTGCTTGATTTGATTTGATTTCAGCTCCGCCACTGTCTCTGAGTCAGATAGGCTATGCTATCGTATTGTTATGTTTAGTTTGCTTTGTTGGAAGTTTATATTTAGGATTCCGGGTATGGAATGGTCATGTAACACTGGCGAAGGCTGAGCATTGTTTGTTTCTATCTTGGGTCTTGCAGGATCACAGGATTCCGGTATGTGCGCCGCTACTGGTAATGATCGTGATTGCAAGAAGGCTATCGCTCTAGGGTTTTGTATTTAAACCAGTCTCCTGGCTAGCAGGAGACAGTAGACTTCGACAGACCTTCAGTCCAAGAATACACTTGGTTGAACGGCAATCCCTGAGTTCTATTTGTCCTTCAACTATTATCTCTGACCTCCGGTCCCTTGAAACCTCCCTTAGTACCAGCGCTAGCAGGTCTATCACCGGTCCTACCATATTTTTGTTAGACAGGAATAAACCTGTTACACAACCTAGACCATTCAATTCCCCTCGTCTGGCGGATTCCAACCCACCCTGTCCCGATGCTGTCCGACCACTGGCTGAATGGCTATGCATACTTTTGTACTTGAGTTCCGCAGGCAAGTACTTTCAAATTGTTGGCCACTGGGTACTACAGGCATGCGGACGCTTCGAGACCTATACCATTCGATTCCCCTCGGCCAGCCGACTCCAATGAGACCCTTCCCGACTCCTGCTGACATCTACCCGCTGCGGTATGTGCCTTTTACATCATGCTGAGTTCTATAGCCATGCGAACGCTTCGAGACCTATACCATTCGATTCCCCTCGGCCAGCAGACTCCAATCAGACCCTTCCCGACTCTGGCAGACATCTGCCCGCTGAGGTATCTGCCTTTTTCACCATCCTGACCTCTATAGCTATGTGGACCCTTCGAGAGCTATACCATTCAATTTCCCTCGGCGAGCAGAATGCAAGGCACTCTGTCCGGACACTCTGCGCTGGCTGGTTTAAGGGTTGTCCATACGTTTGTACATTAGTTCTCCGGGCACGTACTTTATATTGTTAACTACCGTGTGCTACTGTTTTTTAGACTAGCCTTAATAAATATATTCCTGTTTTAGTATCTAAATGACTCAAATAAGTAAACCTGAGTAATACTGGCTGGATCTTTCCAGACAATTGGGATATTCTCCACAGTTTTCACTAACTCATTCAAAGTCATCGAAGGTAGAGTTGTTGACTTAGGAGGTATCCGATGATAGCCAGTTACACCTGTGTACTTCCACTATTCTAGTATCCTATGGGGTTGCATCCGCAGAAGCTTGTTGCCTCTGGACACTCTTTCTGCATCTGGTACCTTCTGAGTCCTTGGTTCGCGTCTGGTGCATCCGGGGGGCATGGACCCCTGTCCACTAGCACCCAATAAAAGACAGAACACCCAGAACCCGAGTTTACGTTCAATGCGCCTGGACCGCTGGACGCACAGGGAGCACTGGGTGCATCCGGGTCTAACGTTTTTTTTTTGCTGATGCATTGGGGGTTCAGGTTTGTTGTGTGGTTTGGGGCTCGGCGCGTGGGTCGCATTTGTCGCATTGGGGGGGTGGGTATCCCGAGATCCCCCTGCTGCAATTTGGTGGGGTGGGTGGGAGTTTGTGGTATCATAAGAAATGCTCAGGGTTGGCGCAGGAGAAGTGATAGCTGAGTCAGAAGGGGTCGGAGGAGGGGGGGTAGACTCTGCTCGAGTACACGTCTCAGGTGCAGGGGTCGGGGACTTGCCCCGATTAATATTGCAATTATTTGGTGGTTCTGAATTGGCAGCTGGTGTGTCTACAGTGCCGTCGTGCCTACGCCTTGGGCCACGATGCTCTCTAGTCCTGCGCGCCACAGACCCCAATCCTGGTTGGGATGCCACAGCCTCTTGTTCGGCAGTCTTCAAGAGTTTTGCAAGCCAGGGATCCTTTTGACCAATAGTCCTCAGGACTCTAGCCTGCTCGTTATCAGATGGGCCAGTCTCTGAATCCTGGTATCGTGAATCCCCGGTACGTCTGCCTGGTGGATCTCCGACGGGAGAATAATCGCTCCCTGAGGTGTTTCCACGCTCCGATTCACCACTGTCCCCATCGTCGTCCTAGATATATGATTACATAAGATGTTGAATGAAAATAAAAGAAAGGTTGCTTCATCACCTTGAATAATGTATCTACCACGGCTATCAGGAGTGTGAACCTCTCCCGGCGGCACCCGATCATCGTTGTGCTCACTGCGAGCGACATTGGCTTCGTCTTGGCTGCCGCTGCGGTCGTTGAGACTCTCTTCGTTGTCGTCATCCCCGGCTCGGATGTCATCACAGTGCCCCCACCAGTCCCAGGCCTCACGATTGAAACATGGAGTCTACTGGAGGCTGGCGCCGGTGTTTCGTCTCGGCCCTCTCCCTGATCCTGGCGTGACTCCAGTACCAGGAGATCAAGAGGATCTTTGCCAGGGTTAGTGAGCAGCCACACCGGGATGTCCACGTGTGTATATAAAAATATGAGCTCCGAGAGGGGGAGGAGGGCCGACTGTCGCCGGTGGAATGCGCTGGCTCTTTGCCCTGTTGCCCTGATGAGATTTCAGGGATATTGGATGCGGTCCTCCACCTGTTGTTGCTTGAGCACGCCGAGTAGGGATTGCAACTTCGGCCATGCTAAGACTCCCTACGTAATCCGTCCGCCCGAGTCTGCCTCATAGCAGGAGTAGTGCAAGAAGGGGTGCCCAGGTTTCGTTGCTCCTGTTGGTAGAATAATGTCGATCCTGATGGGCCTTTCGCAGTACAGAGAGGCCCAATTGTATTGGGCTACTGGAAACATTCTGACTACTAGTCGTTGAATCGCATAATGGCAATGGGGGCGAACACTGACTCTGAACATCAAAGCCTTCTGCATCTATTGGATTCTCTGCCCGTTTCGCATTGAGACGATGGTTCGTCGCCTGAAGCTTCTCGGTTGTGTCCCTAACCTAGACGCTCATTTGACTTTGGACTGCATTGACGTCTTCGGGCCTGTGGTTTGTTCTTGATTGATTTAATTCTGCCTTTGACAGGCGTGAGGTAGCGTGCGAAAATGAGTATCCAGTTTATTTGGGTGCCAGTCAGACTCGAAGGGTTCCACCCGAGCACCGTGATGTATGCTTTGACTTATTGGCACGATCCCTTGTACGCAGCTGTAGGCTCGCCCGTATTCAAGAACCCACACCAGCCTTTAGCTTAGGATATCTCCCCATAGCGCCCCCTGATTCCAGCTCTGGTCAGGTCGCAAATTTCTGACATATGCGTAGTATGTTTGACCCTCACCTCGAATCCTCCACGGCTGGCTCAAAGGGTGGTCTTGCACCAGATGTCAATGAACAACTATTGAAGTTAAAAGGTTAGATCATATCTGGACATTCTGGCATATGTGATCATGCTAAACAGAGAATATTTCTTACATCCTTGACGCCTCACCAGCAATGGCACCTGCACGAGGATGGCTTTTTCGGTGTTTTGCGCTGGTGGCGTCAACCCCCGGGGGCTGGGTTGTTTGGCGTCTGGGAATAACAGAAAGGTTAAGGTAATGAGCTCTTAAATTGATGAAGAGATAGTCCTTACTTTGACCATTCGCCCAAGGCATGCGTTTTTCTCTATGGAGCTATTTGATATACGAACGATGGGAGAAGATGTGTGGAAGTGAACACTACATGGATGGTGTAGAGGGGAAGGATGAGCGGTAGGTGGCCTTGTTATACTACGCGTAGACAACCACATGTGCGGCGCTGTGGGCGTGTCGGACTGTGGGAATTTCGCCAGGTGTTTGTGTGTGTGAGGTTCGTTCTGTGATAGCCCTAGGAGGTACCATGTGGTGTGTCCTCAATTGGGATGATCCACCCCCCTGACGATAACACAAGGGTTTGTGCCGCAATAAGAGCCGCATGGTCAATGGCAGAAGTCTTGGCACACAAACGTCGACCGTTTACCGGAACATCACATTTTGCATCTACACAGGACGGGAACACGATCTAGAAAAAACGCGACTAAACATCGCTTTGAGCTATACACACAATGATCAAACGAAAAAAAGAAATGGAAACAATCAATGACCCTTTGAAATGAGAGTCCAGACAACCAATTCATAGCTTATCTAGGTAGACATCGCCAATAGTGGGCGCCCTATCGAATCCATCAGTCCTTCTGTGTAGTTCTCCTGACCAGCACCTGTACACACTCTCTTGGACTTAGGGTCCTCTGTGCCCTCGGCGTCAAAAGCAGCGCGACCTTTCCGCATCTCCTCTGATCTCCGATACTCCTTGATAAGGTAATTCAAACTGCGTTTTTCGGGCGTATCCTCCATGCAAGAATCCTCATCGAACTGTATGCCGTGCATGGGGTCTTCTTCGACTTGAGCCGGGCGATGGAGGACGTTTAATGGTAGCTGTTGATTCTGCTGGCTCAGCCATTTGGCAAGAAGGGGGATATGACTCGCCGGCCATTAAGCGTGTCCTACAGGCGGACGTGGCAATATTGTAAAGTGTATCGCACTTCCATGGGCAGAGTCTGAGAGGCCCCAGGACGACTCGGATAAATAAGAGGTATCATCCTCACCCGCGTCGTCCGTATCACTACCCTCCCGCTCAGCAGGTCTGTCTTTGAATAATTGTCAGGAATGCATCTGACCTATAGGTTGTGCCGGATCACGGGCAGAGTTTCAGACCTCATTTTGATTGAGATAGTAGACTCTCCTCAGCGCCAGGGTGTCTTGCCGCTCTGAACCCTGATCACCGTAACAGTCCAGCATGAGATCCAGCAGGTCATGGAGCACGGGATTTGAAAGTAGCCAAGCTCTTACGGTTTCATCGCTGTCGATAAAGTCATAATCCAAGCCATCCAACACTCACATCGGAGACCTACATAACTTTCTACGCCCTTCGCCTGTAGCGCCAAGTATGTAGGTGATTCTGTGGTGAGGGACGGATCTGTAAATCATAGCTGACATTCCACAGATGTGATAGGAATCCAACTCGGTGAACACTACCCCATTGACATGAGGGGGACACCATTGGAGTAAGTAATAGTCTGGAGCGACGTTTACCTTATTCCTTTCAAACTGGAATAGTACGAAACCACGTCGCGACGGCAGGACATAGACAATAGGCACAGCGCGCAGATGGCCAAGTTGAGCGCTCCAATCTGTATCTCATAAGTCAGTAAGTTAAAACCTGAAACAGGCAGATGATTTAGGTATTGACTAACCAGTGGGCCTACAGTGGGGTGCCGGGCGAAAACCCCGGGCAACAGGTTGGTTTTGGACTGCGGCAGGGCCATTATGCGGTGGATGAGGTAACATTTGCGCCGGTGCAGGGTCATTATCCAGTGAACTTGAATGAGGTACCATTTGTGGGTGCGCGGGATCAGTAGCAGGTTGAACAGGTACATCCGGACCTGCCGAAGGAAAATCACCCGAGGGAGTCTGTCTGAGTTGTCTGGCAGCAGGGACGTTGACCTGTGCAGCAGGTGCATTTGGACAAGCCGCACACGGAGGAGCCTGTCCGAGTTGCCTAGCATTCGGGACGTTTGGACCAGCCACACCCGGAGGAGCCTGTCCAAGTTGTCCGGCAGCCACAATGTTGACCTGGGCAGCCGGTACGTTTGGACCAGGCGCACCCGGAGGAGCCTGTCCAAGTTGTCCGGCAGCAGGGACGTTGACTTGTGCAGCACGGATGTTTGCACCAGCTGTACCCGGAGGAGCCGATCTGAGTTGTCCGGCAGCAGGGTGGTTGACTTGTGCAGCCGGTACCTTTGAACCGGCTACACCACAGGGAGCCTTTCCGAGTTGTCCGGTGGGAGGGACTTGGGACCAGCGGCACCCCGAGAAGCCTGTCTGAGTTGTCCAGCAGCAGGGACGTTGACCTGAGCAGCTGGTACGTTGGGACGAGTAGCACGCCGAGGAGGCTGACCGAGCTGTCCGCCTGCTGGGACGTGGGCCGGGGGAGCATTTGGAGGAAGTTGACCAGGGTTCTTTATAGTTGTCGCAGCCTCCCACTGCTTTGTTGCCCCTGGCGGTAGTAACGATATGTGCATGATGAGCTGCCCTGGGGGGATTGCGGAATTTGGCACTATCATTTTGCCTTTGTTATTTGTGTCATTCAACTTCCGGCAACTGTCCTTATCGAGTTCCACGACTGCCTTCTCGATATCCTCTAGATGATGCATATGATTGGCTGCCACTGCGGAGACGATGAGATCGCAGGCAGGAGGCAAGGTCCTCATGCCTTGGTATATTGGCAGGAAGTCGGCGTCAGGGAAACCTTTGGCCGTTCGCCCTGCTGGCGCAAAGCCCTTTGCTATCATCTGATCCTTCGCATAGTTGTGCCACTCTGTGTACCTTGTCTTTTGAGTCTGGACTGGTGTGAAGCCCATGTTTAGCTTATGATCGCTAATCGGTCGACCGCCTGGGTTGGTGCGATGCATGCTGATTGCCCCTTGAAGTGAACTAGGCGGGAGTTGATCTGTCAGTCCCGGCGCAAGGACTCCGGCATTTTGCATGAATACGTACTGCATGTTGATATTTTGCGCCATGTCGGTTGAGGGTTTCTTTATATTGATAGTTGTTTTGGAGATTGTAGTCTTGTGAATATAGAGGATGTTGTGGATGTTGTGGATGTTGTGAATGTCGGATTATTCTTGGTATGAACTTGCTGCTGTCGTGATCAACCCACATTATATATACAACTCTCAGACATTCAAGATGGTTTGAAAGAATCATGAATTGTTTGAATTGTTTTCAAGAATTAAGATGCATCAAGAACTGAGACCTCAGGCGTCCGTTAGTGTTTCAGTCGTTTCCTGTGAACGCAACATGATAACCAGCGGATACCAGGTGACGTCGCAACACACAACGCTAACCCTGTTCGACGGCTGGTGATAGATCAGTGTGCACAGCGCTAGGCCCAGCATCTGCGAGTCATCCACACCCGTTAACATCTTGACGACGACTACATGACACTACTAGCAGCCACACTGGACGTTCGAAATCGGCGGCGTCGAATTCTATTATGCCAGTCAAATGTTCATTTTGTCGTAAAAGATACAAGGGTGCAGGCGCATACAAGATACACTTGCGAAGTGCGCATGCAAATCGCGATATCGTACTCGCATCCACCATACGGAATCCACCTGGGGACGTCCTTACCGAGTGGGGGACCGACCTATCTGACGCCAACGAACCCATCTAACACTCCGATTCAGACTCCAAATCAGATCCTGCCGGAGATACAAGCGGTAGTGAGCGTGACACACCCGATGATACGCTTAGGCGGGAACCCGAAACAGAAGTACTCGAGGACAACACGTACCCAGTCGCTGCGGAAGAGGAGGATTATCCGGCCACTGGGGAAGCCATTGGAGAGGTTAAAGAGTATAAGGAAGAATGCAGGGATTTGTGCGAGAACCCATGGGCTCCGTTTGCTTCTGCACAAGGTTTCAAACTTGCATCTTGGTTCATTGTGAGCAAAGTCTCAAAGACTCGGATTAACGATTCCTTTGCGAATGGTATCAGAAGCTCGACATCCATCGCCTAAACCTCTATTCATACGTGGGACATTCTTCTCCGACAATTGGATCCGTACAGCCCGTATCTGCAATGGTTGGAGGGACATGTGGAGGACTGTCCGAGACCATTATGATTCTTCTATCGGAACGTCCTAGACTGCGTGAGATATCTTCTTCGCCAGATAGCCTATCGTGATGACTTGGTCTATGCGCCAGGCAGTGAAAAGGACCAGAGCGTACAGAGAATTTGGGCAGAGATGTATACGGCTGACTGGTGGTGGGATGTCCAAGTACTGCCGCATAGCCTCTTTTATGTGAAAGCATACTAATAGATCACAAGAAACACTCAGGGAAGGGGCAACTGTGGTTCCAATCATTGGGATGTCAGATCCGACCAATCTCACCAACTTCTCTGGAGACAAGAAAGCATGGCCGGTTTATATGCCGATCGGAAATCTTTCGTCGACAATACGTAACAGACCTGGATCAATGGTGATTGTGCTTCTTGGGCTATTGCCCATTCCGCCCAAGCTCGTAAAGTCCTCTAGGGCTGACAAACTGCAGAGACTGATAAATGCCGACATATTCCGTGGTGTATTCAAACTCATTTTTGCACCATTGAAGGGTGCGGCGCGGGAGGCCGCCTCTATTGATTGTGCTGACAGCAAGATCGGGAGATGCTTCCCGATAATGTCAGGGTGGATTGCAGACCATATGGAAAACGTTACCCTACACGGGATCAAATCCAACACCTGTCCTAAATGTGAGGTACTTCCAGAAGAATTCCCAAGTTGAGGTGGCCACCATCGTGCTAGAGATTACGCAAGATACGAACGGTAGGAACGCCACAACACGTCCCTAGATTCCCAGATTCAGGATGTTGCTCACGCTCGCTACGCCAATGAAACTCATGGTATCCAGAGAGGGCAAAACCTGTTTCAAGGACAGGCGAGAGTTTCGACGCCCGATCTGCACACGCCGGATAGGCTCCATCCAATACATCTAGGACTCTTCAAGCATATGATGGACTGGATTCAGGGATTACTCAAAGAGCATGCGCGACAGCAGGCCTTTGACGACCTCTGGAAAGCTTTGCCCCCTTACACAGGATCCTTTGGCCCCATAAAGGCCTACAGGGAGGTTAGGCAGTGGCAAGGAAAAGAGATGCGGAATCTTGGGTGTTGTTTGTTGGGAGTTCTCGCTGTGGCGTTGAGACAGGCTGATAGTATGCAGGTGCAACCCTGCAGACGTGTGCTCATCTGTGACAGGTCACTGCTTGACTTCACCATGATGGCTTAATACCGAAGGCACAGACCCTAGACTTACTCTTATATGGAAGAATATGCGACGCAGTTCCACCAGATGAAGAACATCTTCGTGGAGTTTCAGATATCCAAACGGACGCAAGAGAACGCTGATGAGTTGCGCAAGGAGCTCCGTCATCAGAGAGCCCATATGAGGGAGCAAGTGCCCCCATCCCAACAGCGCCAGATCCGTGACCACGATCGTGAGGAAGAGAACGCCCAACATATACAATTGATACATTCCGAATCTAATTTCAACTTTGTTAAGATGCATCTAATAAGTCACTTTCGCGATCATATCTACATGTTCGGCAATATTGTGTAACAATCCTATTGTTAGGTAGCTTATGCAACAGGCAACGATAGTCTTATCCTAAATGGGAACAGGTTTTCCCTGTTTGTAATAGAGCGTATGGAATAGGATCTCTTCAGATCGTACGGAACTGGCTTGCTTGTCTGTAGTGATCCGTCGAAGGATACTATCTGGTCAGATAGTAAGATGGGTGGATTATCGTGTTTGGATAGAACTATCACAATAGTTCTATGGTTGAGAGGCCCGTCGAGACTATCACAATAGTCTCCGGGGTCTTGTAACGTAAGATCTTGTAGAGGGAAAAGGTATTTAAGGTGAGTAATCGTATTGCAATATGTTAAGTATCGAAAACTACTTAGATGGTTGCGTGAAGATCCTATCCCTTGGTCGTTTTTTTTTTTTTTTTGTAATCAAATCGTTATTATGTTTAAGGTACAAAAGACTCATGCAGCGCGAGCTATGGAGATAAAAAACCTATAAGCAAACGTCATCCCGCCCGCTTCACCTCGTCATAGGAAAAATCAAACCCCCCGAGACAATAGAAGAAACCTCCCCCGCCTAGGACCTAAGACTCGCACCTCAGACACGTAGGGAAACAACTCATAGAAACGTACAGGAGAGAGACCCACACTCTTCAGCAGGCTCACCAAAACAAAAGAAACGACGGGTGTTCTAAGGCCCTTTCGGGGCGCGGGGGAGAGGATGGGTGATCGCCGACGCGGAAAAACTCATAAATTGAGTGCCCACCAAAAACCATGATGGACGGTGGGGCAGGTCATTACATCGATGCAAGGTGTTGGACAAAGCCACGGAGGCAGTGCTATACCACGACTAGGCGTAACCGAGGAAGGGCCGAACGATCGGAGGGGGAGAGGGGCGAGCGGAGCCACCGAGCATAGGGGATGCCAGCCAGGGAGGGGAGCAGTAGGGTGCCAGCCGGTGAGTAACAGTAGGGTGCCAGCCAGCGGGGGGGGAGCAGTAGGGTGCCAGCCGGGGGAGGAGTTTTTAGCAGTAAGGTGCCAGCTTAAGGGGCAGTACGATGAGAGCGGACGGAACCGGGAGGGGGGTGGAGGAAGGATCGCGAGCGGGCTAGCCACAACCGACTAACGGGCCACAGCAAGGGCTTTTGGGGCGACAGCGAAACCGAGCGGGACCGTGATGTTACTAACCGAAGCTTTCCCCATCAGAGGTACAAGCCCAGCAGAACCGAAGCATTACTTTGACCGAGAGTCCGACACGGTACCGCCGACCGTGAGCGAAGCGAAAAGCTTTCCGACCGTGCAAAATGCTAAGGGAGGTGCACGGCAAGTGCGGGGTAAGGGGGAGAACCGAACATCATGAGCGGAGTCAACGACGAACAGGAACGAGAACCCCAAGGAGGGGAGACATGCGGGCCTCAGGCGAGGAGGGGAGATGGCTTAACGTCAACCCCTAGGCAGTAGCCATGATGGGGGAAGAGAGGTGGGTTCCGGGAAGTGACGATGATTTCCCGTGGTGTTGAGATTTCAATCGCCGGAGGTGGAGGAGAGATGGTTCGTGCCTATCCCTTGGTGGTTTTTTTTTTCTTTTTTTCTTTTTTCTTTTTTTTTCTTTTTTTTTTTATAATCAAATCGTTATTATGTTTAAAGGTACAAAAGACTTATGCAGCGCTAGCTATGAAGATAAAAAACCTATAAGCAAAGTCATCCCGCCTGCTTCACCTCGACATAGGAAAAATCAAACCCCCCGAGACCATAGAAGAAACTTCCCCCACCTAGCACCTAAGACTCGCACCTCAGACATATAGGGAAACAACTCATAGAAACGTACAGGACAGAGACCCAAACCCTTCAGCAGGCCCGCAGGTAACACTAAGAAAAGAATCAAAGAAACGCCTAGATACAACTACTATTGCCAATATGCCAGATCCAAGAACCCGTACGGTGAAATCCGGTTGCGGCGGCGGCTCAAGGCTCGGGAGTGACCGGAAGGTGGCGACGCATTGGCGTTTAGGAGATACCAAGGAGGCACTGCAATACCATGATCAACCGTAACCTAAGCGAGGATTGCGACCGTAGAGTATATCGCAGGAGGGAGAGAGGCAGGTGAGCGAGCGGAGCCCCCGGGCAGAGGTGATGCCAGCCAACGAGGATGAGCAGTAGGGTGCCAGCCGGAGGGGGGGGAGCAGTAGGGTGCAAGCCAGAGGGGGGGGAGCAGTAGGGTGCCAGCCAAAGCGGGGTGAGCAGTAGGGTGCCAGCCGGAGGAGGAGTTTTTAGCAGTAAGGTGCCGGCTTATGGGCCAGTACGGTGCCAGCTGACGGAACCGGGAGGGGGGTAGAGGAAGGATCGCGAGCGGGCTAGCCACAACCAACTAACCGGCCATAGCAAGGGCTTTTGGGGCGACAGCGAAACCGAGCGGGACCTTGATGTTACTAACCGAGGCTTTCCCCATCAGAGGTACAAGCCCAGCAGAACCGAAGCCTTACTTCGACCGAGAGTCCGGACGCCATATCGCCGACCGTGAACGAAGCAAGATGCTTTCCGACCGCGCAAAGTACTAAGCCAGGTGCAAAGCAAATGCGGGGTAAGGGGGAGAACCGCACACGAAGAACGTGAACAAGAACCCCAAGGAGGGGGGGCATGCGTGCCCCAGGAGAGGAGGGAAGATGGCTTAGCGTCAACCCCTTGGCAGTAGCCATGATGGGGGAAGAGAGGTGGGTGGGGGAAAGTGACGATGATTTCTCGTGGTGTTGAGATTTCAATCGCCGGAGGTGGTGGAGAGATGGTTCGTGGTCCTATCCCTTGGTCGTTTTTTGTTTCTTTTTTTTTTTTTTTTTTGTAATCATGCGTTCATTGTTTCTAGGTACAAAAAGCCTCATGCAGCGCTAGCTATGGAGAGAACAAAACCTATAAATCAAAAACATAAACAA
>Ga0307513_10001162_pt1 | contig 38152 bp, 29 predicted proteins | sample 15_EM_MG_FD_202174 | JGI IMG/M metagenome (GOLD analysis project Ga0307513, IMG submission 202174) | Populus trichocarpa ectomycorrhiza microbial communities from riparian zone in the Pacific Northwest, United States - 15_EM | ecosystem: Host-associated > Plants > Roots > Unclassified | place...
TACTCGTAATGTCCTGACGTTTGTGAACACAACTGCTATTGCATGATGCCAAGATCAGCGCAAAAAAGCTGAATTTTGGCGGTATGCAATAGCAGTTGTGTTCACAAACGTCAGGACATTACGAGTACAGTTAAGTTGGTCGATCCCATTTACCGAAGATCCGGTTAGATCATAGGGTTACACGGAGGCAGTGACTCCGGCTCCCTGAGGAGGTATTTATAGCAGAGACTCCCCGCGCTTTCCAATAGCAAACCAGCGCTCCGTGGGACGTAAAATTTAGCCCAAGCATTGCCTAGAAATACCGTTGGCGAATGGCAGGTCAGGTTGTTGTTTTTTGGAGTGAGAAGCACAGCAATTGGGGCAATGGCTGTTTCACTAGCGACCTATCATGTCTCGAGAGAAAGGGGAATAGTTTGCCGAGATTTGGGCACAAAATATTCTAGATTCGGGTGTGAGTTAGGAGGGCTTTAAAAATCCAACAATGATTGGAACATAACGGTGTTCCAAAAGGCAGTGCGTTCGTGGTTTAGGCTTTCAATTCTCTTGAAGGGTTATCAATGTATTCTTTCTTCTTCACTCTATAGGTTCTGGAGCATCTAAATCACAGACTGGTAGATCCAGTAATCATAACTACCAGTATTACATTCCTCTCTACTAGGGTTTCCCTGAGTACCGGTACCTTATAAACTGTAGCGGGCGGTGATTTAGTGTCACGTAATCCCTGTTCATATCTACCATCAAACACCTCCCCCTATCTCTCCTATCATCTCCGCTCCAACCAACCCCCTACCCAGCGGCTTAACAATCATGCCCTCTAAATCTCTTCCTCCTGCGAAACTCGCGCAAGTTCTTGCTCACATACACGCCCTAAACACAACACACACCCTAAAAGACCTCGAAAAAATCATTCCCCCAGCAACCGGTGTCTCAGGAATGTTAGTGAAGGATTATCTAACGGCACTGGTTGACGAAGGGCTCCTAAGGGTCGAGAAAATCGGTAGCGGGAATTGGTATTGGGCTTTCCGCTCCGAGGAAACAAACACGAAAAGGCGGATCCTAAAGAATTTTCTCGACGAGAAGGATAAGCTTCGTTCGGAAATTTCAGAGGTGAAAAGGGCAATTGGCGAAATCGGTGCCGAGGAGGGAGAAGGAAACCAGGAGTTAGTGAAGAAGGTCCAGGAATTGAAGGCGGTAAAGGCAGGTATTGTGGCTGAAATCAGGGGGTATGAGGAAGGGAATGTGGATGGGTTGAAGAGAGAGATTGACGAGATGAGGGCTAGGATCAATCTTACTATTGGTAGGGCTTGCCCCGCCGCCGCCTCCGTTTTCGACTAATAATATTATGATAGATAATCTTTACACGTTGGAGAAATACGTAAAGGATGTTACTGGTGGAGACAGAGAAACCCTAGCTTCTTGTAGAAAGATGTTCGGTATGGAAGAGGAGATGGAATACGTCTAGATGCGCAAGGCAGGGAAAGCTAACTATGCTTTTCTCTGTGACACGGTGGGTAAAGCAATTCAAGGGGTCAATTATTCTAGGATAATAGGATAATAGTACGTCACTCTTGTGCCTTCGAAGCCCAAACTGTGAATCAACATATCGCATGATACAATACAGTATGATAGAGCACGGTAACCATCTATAACCCACTAGACGCCGTAAGACTAGTATGGGAAACACTTGATAAATCTCAAGGAAGCAAATGGGGGCGGTGAGGATTCACAGGGAGAATGAGTGGGAAAGGAAACTCGATTTGGATTTCCAAATACACAGCTGACCCTAAGCACTGTGGATAAAAATATCATGGATCCAACCTTGGCCTCCTCAGCCCTCCTCCATACAGCTCTCCCCACATTCTATTGAATTATCATCATTGGTCTTTCGTCTCGATGTCCTCTGATGTCCAGGTCAACAGGTTGACAAATTAATACCCCCCGTTGGTATAAACAAAATATAATTTGTCGGAAAGTTTTACGCCCAATCGGAGTAGGTCCTCTAAGGGTTAACCGGAAAGGTTACTTCTATTCATATTGGTGGTATGGTGGTAATCCCTGTGGTGAAGACTAGAATGAAAATATAATGGGAATCATCCCACATAGATGAGTATAGACCTACTAGTACAGATGGGGTCCTAGGAATATGCACTATCAAACAGCGCGGGCACCCAGGATGGGCATGTGGAGCTTCCTGTCTGTGGTATTTTCTTATATATCTTGTTTTTATTGACTAAGCTTTCACATAGCACAATGTAGACATCCCACATCTCCATAATATCACAACACGTAGGAGCGTACTGTGCGTACCATACCTATCACTAGAATCACCAAGAGGGTTAAATGGGGGTTTGGCGGCTACAATTTACCCCACGATATCAGTAGCATGCAGGTTCAGCTAAACGCCCGGTTTTTTGTGCAGGGCTTCTAGCTTGCCCACCCACAAGAGCGACATCAGACTACCTAACAATAAAAGAGAGAGATGATTATCAGTTTGTATACCGTAGTAGGCAGGACTCTACTTGAGTGCGGTAAGGGGGTATTACCCTAAGCGCATAGTTCCACCATAGGAGAAACACCCGAGTAATCCCCCCCTAGCAATCCAGGCATAGACCCATAAAATTTAGCAAAGGGGAAGCAAAAGCAGCAAAAGATCATGCAGTGTAAGAGATCCTTTAATGTGGAGAACAATATTGGCCCTTAGTGCTGTGGAAATATTGTTAGTTTGTCTAAACTCCCTTTTTATCTCCACTCGCCCAAGATCCCCTCTCCGCTCAAGATAGGAACACTCGCCGCTATAGCTGGCCTTAGTGGCTATGAGTTTAATCGCTTCAACTCGATACGGGCCAGCATCGCAGAGGGTATGATTACCCGGCATCCAATTTTATAGTGGGAGAGGCCGGTATTGTGCCGGTACCTTACAGTTGTAACATATGTATGGTATTAATACCATGTCTGTTTGCGGTACTGTAACACTGTATTATTGGAGTACTATGCACTATGCCCCTCCGAGATCCTACAACAGAGGCTGTAGCTGAGAGCAAGGAATACCCTGTCTACGATTACTAACAAGATTCAATAGCATTAACTCTCTATCTCCTTCCTTTATGCTCTCCACCGCGATATCATTGGTACGGTCCTATGATGCAAACCCTGGTAGCACCATTCAATCTCCTAAACCTTTACCGCTCCAACCACGCGGCAAGTAGAAGACTGGCAACCTCGATCGTGCTTTCAAGAATTCTAGATTTGGAGCGCGGCCTTTATTTTCACCTTATCACCGCTTTCATCTCACGAGGGAGCTACTCGTAAAATCAACGTCTTCCGGAGGATTGTTTAGCTGAGCTACTCGTACACTGTCTCGTATTCGTGAATCGCAGAGGTTTCCAAACGCTAAGCCCCCTCTTGTAACATCCACCCGCGCCGACCGTACCTATCCGAGGTGCTAGCTGCCGGGTCGCTAGTTCTATACTCTGGAATCGGCGGTTACACTCTTTCCCCTTGTGAAACGGCCTAAATCAAACCTCTCTTACAGCATCCCCCCCTTCCTAACGCTATCATTGCCCAACCGACACTATATCAAGCTTCTCATAGGGGCTCCTAGAGCACCATACCCGAGTATTTAACCCCTTCATTATGACCAGGAGGAAGCGGCTAGTACGATGGCTCCGGGCCAGATCAAGATTCTGGCAGGCCAGCGTTTGGAGATAAGATGGATAAGATAGCAGGGGTGCAATATTAATAGAAAGATGAAGATAAGATTATACCAATAAGGCGATCCCGCATCTGATGCGGTGCCTGGTGCGTGCACATCGTGTTTCATGTCCTAGCAAGTTGAAAAATCCCCGCAAGGGGCATCAGTTTCGCACTTCCCTCTGGCAAGAGACCACTGTCGTGCCGTGCCTGGCTCTTGGGGCGTTGAGCATCACTGAAGGTTTCGGGCGTTGTTCCCCACAAGTTCGAGAAAATGACGAATCCACAATTTGCTAAGGCGTCCGGATGCTCAGGTACCGTACAACAAGCACTTACCGTAACCCGAGCCTTTTTGAAGGCTACGTTGGCTGGGCGAAAGAGAATTGTGCGAACCGTCCAGGTGAATGCAGGGTCCCGACAACCCACCCCGTTGTTCATATTCTGCAGCCTTTCCAACCAACACAATATTTGAAAATAAGCCAAGCGATATCCTGGAATACTCCTTCAATCTCCTGATGGTGTGGCTCGTGTCATCACTGACCAAATCACCGGTTGAAACAACAGATTCCCACACCGGAGCTCGAGCCTAGTCTTCTGAAAGGAGTGGGTAGTGGGCGGTGGGGAGGAGCGGCAAGGGGGAGTTCAGGAATCGCATTTCTCCAACTCTGACGTCTTTGTTCAGTGGTCCGTGCTCTGATTCAGGTACCAAGATCATGATCAGGGACAATGCAGTACCGATACCGCACAACTCAGGAACCGGGCTGCGACATGAGGCTAGCCTGGGTACGATAGACGTGAATAGAAAAAAGTGCACGGTGTTGAGGCGCAGCCGTGAGGCTCTACTCCGTGCTGCGGGATGGCGTGCGCATGCGCAGAATGGCGAATCCAGAATGCGCTCTACGAACACTGTGCCTCTTCATTGGTTATCAGCAAGCAAGGCCTCTTCTGAGGAGCGCTTCCTGTAACACCAATGAAGCTCTCGCTGGCTTATTTGGAAGAAATTACTTGTACCTGCCGAAGGGCAGCCGTTTCTACAACCCCATGGTCTGCGCCTCACCCGACAGAGCTCTGTTGCGGGGTGTGTGTGGCGAGCAGTAGCTATGTGACACGATTTACCGCGCGAACGTCGCAGGTCAGGGACTATCCAATTAAGTTTGCGCTCCTTAGAAGGAGTAGGCGAAAATCCTCATCCCCTTCTCCCACCGATCATAGAGTAGGCTTTTTAAAAGGTGGTGGTGCTGCCTTTCCCAAGGGTTTCTATTCGCAAAGATTCAGATTCTTCTTCTCATACGTGTTTTTTTCTTTCTTCCCCTTTCCTCCCCCTTTCTTTCGCTCCTTGATTTTTCTTTTCTACGGGTGAGTCGTTCCATTCCAGGCCTTGTCAGCCCCTGCTATGTACCGTACCGTACCCGAGTACAGTACGATATCATTTGATAGTGCTGTGGTTGGCGGAGACTTTTTTTACTACTAAAAGCGTAATCCTTCCTGACGTTGTGGTGATTTGTGCAGGCTGTGCCATACTTTCTTTCTTTTTTCACACTTCCCCTTGACTTAGCTCAGCCTGCTTCATCAACCTTAATTGTTTTTCCGTAAACATTGGCGCCTTCTTTACTTTCCTTATAAGAGCACTTGGACCTCCACAGCAACAATCATTCTCATCAGCAACTTCATCTCACACTTCACTCGCCACTGCGACAGCATCACCAAAACACCAAAGAAAAACATCAAACTATCCAGTATCGCAATTCAAACAATCAACTCACCTTAGAACTAGTCGGTGACTTTATACTACAAAAGACTATCCTACTTTGACGAGCTCGTTGCGCTGTCATCCTCCATTACCCTACTCACTACCGAACGAATATCCCGAATGGCTGCACAAATGTCCGGCACGGATAATGCACCCTTCCTCCCCCCCATCCCTTCTACCCCGACCCCCGCCAACGCGGACAATCAAGCTCCTGCACGCATCGCACCCCGAGCAGGAGCTCGCCGGCTCTCGGTAATCTTTTACGATCCCCTGTCAATGCCGGGTACCCCTGGCCAGGGCGCCGGGATCGAGGTCAAGGGAAAAAAAGACAGGAGACCCGACGAGAAGACTCACACCTCCAGGCGATCCTCACTATCGTCGAGCCGGCTTAATATGGTGAAGGTCCCAGAGCCACGTACCGGTAGACCTAAGGAGTCTCCCCCGAGTTCGGGCGACGAGGATGAAGGATATTTATGGAGCGATAATGGGAGTGATGCTGGAAGCTCCCAAGAGCGGAGGACATACAATTCTACTGTGCACCAGGATTGGAGCCAGCGAGAATAAACTTGGATAGGAGGGGTCTCGAACTTAATATGTGGTGTCTCTTTTGGTTATGGTCTATTTGTTTTCATGTGGACTATTGTATTGTAATCTTTTTATATTTTCGCGGGTTATGATTTCTTTATTGTACCCTAGGGCCACGGCTTCAATGTTTCGGGGGGTTTGGATTTTCTTTTATCGGATTCTTTTTTTTTGTCTTCTTATTTCGCATTTTTTATAGAATTTCTTTCCTTAGGCTCGGGTAGCTTTCTAATGATCGCGAATTCTTCTTCTTGTAATTTTACTACTTTTCCTTAAACTTCAAGCCTTGACGCTCTACTGGGCACCCCCTAAACCTCTTCTCTTACGCATGCAAGTTCTTCTCCCCGGGAAAGGACGGAAATCATACTTTGTATCATACTATGGCAAATACTCAGCCATGCTCGCACTACGGCCCTATGCCCCACCCCCAAACCTATATTTATCCCCCGCAATCTCAAAATAAACACCCCCCTGCAGAAGGGGGAAACATTTTCTGAGCTCTTGAGGAGAAAAGATAAAATAGGTGGGATAAATGATGCATGATTTGTAGCCCAAGCCGACTCCTACCCCGACTGAGCCACTCCCCCCCATACTCTGGTCCAAGCATTGTGCCAATTAAACCATCCGTCGGCGCATTACCAAACCGGTGTGTTAAAATTCTCACAACATCTCACTCGCCAGAAAACAAGCGTTGTCTAGGCAACACCAGCTAAAAGAAACAAAATTCTTTGCATACGACACAAGGACGAAGCACAATCCGGACGATCTCTCGCCCTCTCTCCCGGAAAGGGTGGGGCTAGTGTATGTGCGTGTGCGTGTTGTGCGTGTGCCCGTGAGAACATCTTGAAATAGCAATCATGACAGGCTGACCTTCCGCTCAACCAGTGGACTAGGGACACGCCAACCACCACCACCACCTGCTCTTCCTCGTTCCTATAGGTTTAATGGATAGATACTAGATGCAACACCTTTTTTGGGATCCGGATCAGAAATTAGCCTTACTAGAGAGTGCAGGGTAGAAAAAATAATAGGCTGTTTATTGGCGGGGCTATTTTTGTTTCAAGACCACTTTTTTTTTTGGTTATTGCTTTACTCTGTCTGCCGTGTATGTAAGTGTGTATGCTTAGGGTGATGTATGGTATAATAAAAACAGTTATTTGCATGTTTGGCTGTTCGTTAATGCCCTTCTGCGCCCCCTTTCCTCCCTTCCTTTTCTGGGGAAAGTTTGGATGAGCCAGTAGCAGCGCTGAGATTCGGATGGGGGTGGTGGTGGTGGGGGGGGGGGGGGGTTGGTTTTGCGGTAAGGTATGCGTACCGTACCGAGGAACGAGCACCTGAGGATTGCTTCTTTGCCCCCTCCTCCACATGCATCTCGGGGTAGATTTCTGCGATGGATGGAAGTGTTGTTTGGAGGTATTTTTTCTGACTGGATAACTCGATGAATGGAAGCATAGTAGCCGGGGTTTAGAAAAATGTCACGGGGAAAAACGAATTAGTCATTTTGTGTTTCGGGGAGCTGGCATACACTCCAAAGGATTGATAGAGGAAGGAAGGAGGGGCGGAACGTCTTTTCCTCCCTTCCACGAGACAGTGCTGGTGCTTCCATAAACATTCCCGGAGATGGCGGTGATTGGTTACTGAGGGGGTTGGTTTCGTATTATTCAATTTTTTCTCTAATTTTCAAGGAATTTCCTGTCTAATGACCCCTCCGCTAAGCACCACTACCCCCGCTTACAGCGGCTCAGGTTACCAACCTATGTACAGTACCCGCCTGCCTTACCTTTTGCCGTAGCGTCCTGAGCCAAGTCAACCCGTCGACATTCTCCGACCCCCAAAACCACCAGTATTGGCCTACCACGAATTCGCTTACTCGGGACCCCTCATTCTTTCAAAGTCGACCGCCTCCACATATCTACATACATACATACTGTACTCGAGTACTCGTACACAGTCAGGTGCCCCGCGGGACCCAAACCGCACCGTACCCTGGCCCCCCCCGCCAACAGTCTAGGAAATTTCAAAGGAAAAAAAAACTCAAGACAAACGCACCCTTGAAACGCGCGTCACTGAACGGGCGCCATCGTGCAATCACAGGAAATCACTCACGCACAGGTGACGAGGTACTCAGGGGTTCGGTATCTATGGATGGCACAGAGCGGGAGCGGGGGGGGCTGGGGTGCGGTAGTCACCCTGCTTCTTGTATGATGTTGTTCACGCGATCGCCGGGTTGGGGTAGTGGGTTGGGGTACGCATGCATGTGGTATGCATGCTTGTTGAAAATATTGGTATTCAGACATTCTACTCGGGTAATAGAGTTGGCAGTAAGAATTAAGATGTGAGTCAGACGGAAAAGGTTTATATTCCAAGCCCGCACTAATCCCCTTGGGCAAAAAGAAATAATACCTTAGTATATACCCTTGTGTTACAGCGGTTAGACGAAATTTTTACTGATTGGATAGTATGATACATTGTTAATGCCCCCCCCCCCCCCTCAATAGCGTAATGTTGCTCCCCCTTATGAAGCAAATGAGAGAAACGTGAGATGGAAGATCGTGCACCAGAAGTTAGAAACTAAAAAATCTGCCCAACAACTAATGTCTTGTACACAAGCCTTTGGCATCAATAACTGCTCAAGCACAGGGGGCATCAAGCACCAGGGTTTTGGATACTAGCGCCAGAGTGCCACTGTGGTGTTTGGCTTCAGACGTGAGGATTTCGAGTGCCAGGTCAGATTATGTGTTAGCGTGGGTATGGGTTAGGAGTCCATCGAGATGGATGCCGGCAGTTTGGGAGGCAGGCATCGGCATGGGATGTCACTCGAACTCAGGTAATAGTGAGAGCCCCTTCGGCCTCCGGGTGTGTTTAAGGCTTCGATTGGAGGATCTATGAACAGATGAGGGGATTTTGACGATTTTTGAACGGTGGGTAGCCGTGGGTTCTCCGGCGATCTCTGGCTTGCGTTATTGTCACTGTGCTCGCGGTATCGAAGCGTTTTTAAAAAAGACTGATATTGCATACCGCCAAAAATTGACCTTTTGGTTTGGATCTCGGCCCTATGCAATAGCAGTCTTTTTTTAAAAACGCTTCGGCACTGCGAGTATTTGGTTACCGTATGCGCCTTTTGAGAAATGGGTCTGAGCTCATGTATTTTCACTGCATGGGGGTTTTTATGCGGAGGGCAAGCCCAATGGAGGACCCGAACAAGAAGCTGTTAGTATGCACCGGTATGGTATGGTCTAACTTAGAGTAGTGGGCTAAGCGAAGGCAAGGAGTTTGCTGTGGCAGTACAGTACCGTACATGCACTGCGCTTTGGAAACATGGTGGTCGACATTCTATCCAGCTGTTATCTAAGCCACACACTATAAATTTCCACCACCACCACCACCACCACCACTGAACGCAACCTCGTAGAGCAGCGCCCCACTGACTGTATTCCTTCCGGGTCATTCGCTCCTCCAGATCTTGTAGCCGGTGGCGACCAACCACCCTACTCCAGTAATACCAGGTCGCTTCCATAACCCGCCGACAGGTTAATCTAGACAGCTTTGCATCAGGGAGCGCTTCACCTGCCCAATGCGCCTAACAAGCGATGTTGCTGATCTGACTTGAGGGTGGAGCACCGGGCAATTCCATATGCCGCTAGCCAATTATCTATGGTAGCTGGGGTAGCGGTTGATGCATATGGGTAGGCAAGTTCAAGCTGAGTGATACGCTGTGAGGGCTTGCTAGTACCGGTAGTGCAGCACCGAAGACGAACATCATAAGCTTAGCTAGGCTTAGGACGGATAGGTAGGGGGCGCTTACGGAGGTGAAAAAAAGCGGGGTCCGGATAGGTTCTCGGGATCTTTCTGATGTCTTCTGTGTCGGCGGCCGGGGCTGGGATCATGCAGGCTTCACCGGAGGTTATATGCGGGGGACGAATGCGAGGGGTTCAGAGTGCTGTACAGCACCAGGGGGTGGTGTTCTAGCCAATGTCATCGCCGGTTGCTCGGGGGGGTTATTCTGCGAACTTCACTTTTGTGAAGTGCAATGGTTACTCGATTGTCGCCGATCGTGACAGCAGACTCTTTTCGTGACCGAAACAACGAAGAGGGGCTTGGCGAAAAACAAACCTAACCCTCAATACAACCACACCTTCCGTCTGATTCTAGAAGCCGCCCTACCGAAAGTGTACTACAGTCTCTCCGAAGCCTTGTGTTGTCGATAATCCTATCACTGTCTCAGACGTCCCGATTTTGGGGTTATTAAAAAGAAAACTATGCCGGGCGGCCCGCACGTGTCCTTGGAGTGCAAAAATCGATGTGGCGGATGCAAGAAGAGGGTCGGAACGCCTGGATAACTGTTGGTTCCTCATTCCACGGCCTTGTTCGCCCTCACTGACCACTCCCGATCTCACGGCGCCTGGAACAAATGTGCTGTTTGGGAAATCGTCACGGAAAAAAGTCGCTAGAGGAAGGCTGCGAGAGGCAAATCCCCGCCACCTTCATACCCATAAGTGGGGGTGATTTGAGAACACGCACAGAATAAGCAGACCGTCTTAGGAAATTAGGGAGCTCGCGGTTCCAGACCGCAATAAGCCGTATTTCATAGTTCCAAGTTGGAGAGGGAAGCAGAAATGATATCGTTGGGCGAGCTAATCGTCGCGGGCGCTCTGCATCGGAGATATCGGGCTCCCCGGAGCCAAGGCGAGATGACAAACCGTGCTACTAGCCGCAACCTTTCCAAGGAAGATCAGTCTTTCCTGATTAACATACGGTAGTACTGTAAGTGGCTCGGTAATATCAGTGCCGGTATTCTACCTATCTCGGATCTGCGACGCGGAGGGGGTTCGGCGGATTGTTTAGCCCTGGCAAAGGAATACCTCAGCTAATTGCAAATCTAAACACATATCAAAGCCCTCTCTCATCCCTGATCTGGCTGGTGTTGTGGTACTGTCGTGCATTACATAGAAAAGCGAGCGCTGAGTTGTTAGCCAGAAACATCCTCTCAGCAAGATGCCCTATCTCCTGGCTTCTTTCCCCTCCCGCTTTGGGAAGCATAATCCCGCATGCCAACCCCAGAAGCACTGCTTTTAGTAAGCAGCTATTGTCGCTGCCTCAGCCCATGCATAGTTTATTATCCAAACCCATTGCGCCCCAAGGAGAATCCCAGTACCCAAGTGTATACTCCCCGGTACCCTATAGAATAGACAATGAGACACTCAAGAAATTTGTTAGTTCCTCCTAAGAGGAGATGGTTCGGAGAAATCTTAGTAACTACCCAGAGAGAGTTAGTTGGAGACCAGCGCGAAGAAAAAAATCCCCCCGAGATGGGAATACAATACATCACCATCCAAACTCGACTCTATGAGAATTCCAAAAATATGAAAGCCTCCCCGGTCGGATTCGTCTCCATTCTGTAAGGGTATCGGAGTACTGACACATGTTACAAGCTCCAAATAACTGAATGCACAATGGTGTCTATTACTCTCTATATATCATGGGGTTATCCTAGGTGGACTTAGGTGGGCTAGCAAAATTTTACAGCAAAGTTAGCGTCAGTATAGTAAGGAACGGAATAGCACTGTATGAATTATGGCAAATGCACTTATACACGCCCTGAGGATCCTCTCTCTAGAGAAACGAAGAGCCAAGATAGTGCAAGTTATGTTGTAAGGCCTCCTATACTACCGCGTTTATGGAATATTCTGTACTATGTTAGCTATATATACCGTGCATTGAAGTGCATTTCAGTATCAGGAACTACCGGTGTAGGAAAACCTGTCTCCAGTTGGTTGGTATATTCTCCTGCTGATTAATTTCTTAAGTCCTGTCCACCAATGTTGCGGTGACCAGGGTTGATTTATTGGCCAGTGGTCAGCAGAAAGCGACGAGGGGTGATGTGTTCTCAGGGTTTCCTTGGAATACCCACAATGGCTTTCCTTCTTGTCTTCCTCGCTCGTTAAATATTGCCATTTCTCCTAAAATCACCACATTCTTCTCTCACAATATCATAGTTTCCTTTCCTTTCAAATCCTAACCCGATATCCCCCCCGGCCCCTACTATGGCCACCGCCGGCCGCCGGCCATAGCATAGAGGGTGACTGGTGGTTACTAGATTTTAAGGGTCACCGCCAACACTGCTATATACCCACAGACTACACCATCCCACAAAGTACGAAATAAAAATCCCTCGATCACATCAAGGACACGGCGTGACAAACCCTCCCCACTCTTTTTCCTTACGTATTAAGAACCCTTTGTAACACCTATTTTACCCTTACCGGCTAAGTTAACCTCCACAGAAAAAGGCCAGGCCTAAGATGCTACGGTATTCGCCACCACCCCCAACTATCATTTATGTAGCACACCCGCCGGGAAGTGCTTCCGTGAAAGTATCCGAGAGGCGGGGTAGGCTCAGCTGGGAATGATGAAACAAATACCCGCAATAAGCTGCTAGCGGCGAGTGATAGAATGTGATTTCTCTTTGGGGAAACAGGACCCGGAGGCAGGTAGAGAGAGAGAGGGGAGATCGACTGCAGGGCCTACTTAGGAGATGGTTTCATATAGTGATCCGTTGGGCGATCTCTCCGGAGGCAGGTGTTCAGGTGTTTTGCTTTTCTGTACCGGCAGTGGCCACAGATTTTGAAAGTATCCGAACACCTTGGCATCAAGGATCTGTGCTTTGCGTGGTGCCTTGGCACTAATGCGTCCGGATAATTATGGAATTCACAAGTAAGTCGTACTTGGGCGTGGTGTGAGTGGGTGGACGAACCGGTGGAGCGACGAATGATACGAACCTGCGGTAGCGAAGCTTTAAAATAAGGGCAACATTAGACTACAATTGCCTGCGCAAACTGCCCTGGGAAATGGGGGATTTTGGGTGAGGTGGTGACTATCGAGTTAGTAGTAGCATAGCATGGAAGAAACATAGATCAGGTAATGGCCAAGAGAGTATAGGTGCGACTAAACGTAAGCTTGATGCGCGACCCAAATATAGGCCTCCAGCTGCCCTCGGGAATTGGAGAGGAGGTGAGACGTGCCACCTAAAGTTCACCACTCTCGGGTTTGTGCGTTCCATAGGGCCAGGATTGGGTGGTGGAGGTGTAGCGTAGTATATATTCTATCTTAGTAGGAAAGCAAATCCAAACCTGTCCCAGTGGGCGAATAGATGACCCGGCGGCTGGGATGCCCGGGTCATGGAAAGTGGGGAAGAGCACGAGATATGATATGAAGAAAGAAAAAACCTTCACATTATGGAGGCATTGAAGCTTATCTGTCTGGAACAAAGGGAAAACTAAAAAGGAGATGTGGGAAAGAGAAAGAGGTACTTGGGGGGTGAGTGGTAATAGTGTTGTCCTTATTCCAAATATGTTCCAATAATTCCCAAATGTGTGGACGATATCCCCAGCTCACCTTCCCACCTTGAAACTGATCCTGTCCCATCAGAAACCAGCTACACAAAGGCTTCCCCATTCGATTATGACTTTTCTTCCAGAAACTCGGGTACCAGGTTAGTCCGGGGACATTCTTAATGGGGAGTTCCTTGGTACTACGGACCGACATGCGTCCCACTGCCAATTGCATTGGTGAGGATTTTTTGCGGACTTTTTTACGATCTTTCATTTAAGGAACCTAGATTCAATTTAATAAACAGCATAGATCGGTTTCGAGAGCCCAGTGAAGAAGTAGTTGAAAAGGCGGAGGTTGCCAAGATAGATGACAATTTGCTGTGGGATGATATTAAAAGAGACGGAAGTTGTGCAACACGCCTACAAGGCGTTTGAAACAAAGTAAAACAATCACTTTGTAACGGGATAGGTGAGAGTCTTACTTGATCACTGGGATATCCTAGCCACAAAGTTTGCTTCCTTAAGGGGATAGCCACTTGGCTGGGGGGATATCCCCTCAACCAATCGGATCTCTTAGCCACTAGGATGAAACATACAAGTCCTCTTCGAGCAGCACGAAACCCCCGCTACAGTTGAATATGGTTCTGTAAATATGGTAGCTATCCTTTGTCTTTAGAATTAAGCGATAGGCAAGTAGGAATCTAATTATGGTAGCTTAGACATAGTGCCTCGGAAATTGGAATAATCGAACCGGGTGCCACAACATTATAGTTGCCTCCTCCCCTAGTAGGGCCTGGCTAGAGGCGCTGAGCAGTCCATATATTGCCCTGTTTTTCCCCCCCTTCCAGAGTAGGGAATTCTCAACCACATAGCAACCGGTTGGATTATTCGAGTTTTTATGATATTTGTGTTACTCGGTCCCTACAAACAGCCAGTACGGAATGTATGGAAAGACAGCGCCGGCTCGGGTATTTGAGGGATTGGGGGAGGGGGGGGGGGGGGTAAGTTACCTAGAATAGGCAAGGTGCTGCACTTTACAGTACTTCACAAGCCGTAAGGTCCCCGTCCACCCCGTAAACTTCTGAGACAATAACTGCCCGGAATAAAGTACCTTTGAGCCCCCAAAACCCCAATTTATAGAAAATCATTCACCCATACCTCTTTTTTCATATGTACCCGAATTTATTGCAGAGAGTCACAAGAACTACCCGAGATCTGTATTGATAGAATAGCACATTTATTAAAATCACTAACCATACTCAGCCAACTCTATGAGAGGATAGTGGAATACGATCCTTTTCACCAGTTGTCCCCCAGTGAGGGGATATAGTTAGCGGGACATAGAAAACCTGTTCTAAATGTCCGTGAGAAGTGAAAGGTTTAGGATGTGGGATCCTAGCCGGATATCACCTTTAACCTTGGGTGGCCCTGGTCCCTTGAGCATCCCTCCCTCCTTACTTTTCCGATATCTCTTGCTGGTTTGTGGGTCACTATGGGCAAAAAAGCGCGCTTCGGCCGCCATGAGCTCCAGCCCCGGGTGGCCGTAGAGAGAGGACTATTAGTCCTAGCCAGCATTGGGCATTAACAGCACCAGCTAGCTAGCTATATCTTACTGGTATTATAATTCTAATATCGTACTTGTTACCACCTCTTAGCAACACCCAAAGTCTTGTAGCTAGCACTGCCTCACCCGCAATGGGGCTCAGAACAGACATACTGTAGTAGAATATAATAGGTTGAGAGGAGCAAATACTCAATCATTAACCCCCTCCTTCGAAACAAAGCCAAACCCGGCCCGCTTTACCTCGGCCCAGAGCAAACAAGAGGGCGAAAACCCAAACCCCACAAACCCTACCACCGCCCCATTCTCACACCCTCCCAAAAGCCCCAAAAAGCCCTCATTGTCCAAAAACCTCACCAGAATCTCCAACGTGTCCATGCCCCACCCTTCTGCGCAAGCACAATGCACTCAATCGCTACGACTGGCGCTATCGTTCCCGCCATGATGAGTATTCCTATACGCCTCTCATCCCGGAAGATTGCCCTCCGCCCATAACGCTGATGTTGTATCACAGTTGAGCAAGAGAAAATCTGCAGAGCTCTTTAGACAGCCTGCTATATCATATAGCAAGGACAGGGGAGGGGGTTTGAGTAACCGCTGGCGGCAACAGCAGACTAGGTTTTTCACAAAGTTAGAGGATAATGTGACATTGGGGGGATGGGAAAGGGAGGGGTAGCTATCATATCCTCTTGCGTAGGGGATAGGGTTGTGGGAGGTTTTGGGTTGCTTCGATGTTAATGTGTAAGGTTGTTGCAGGAAGTGTCCTTGTGACAATATCCTAGCCAATAGGGCATGGCAATTGGGAACGCTTTGAATTTGTACAAAAATAGGATAGATGGGGTGGATTTGCGGGGTGTTGTTGCAATGTTCCAGCAGTCATTGGGTAGGTGATGCTACACTGCGCGAAAAGATATTTCAGGTGTACTCGTGCCAAGGTTGTGGTGGACCACAACCCACGATTGCTCGCTTGCTCGCAACCGTGGGCACTCTAAAGAGTGCCTGACAGCTCAACGGTGATTTACAGCTCAACGGTAATTTGTGGCTCACCATAGTAACTTTGTGGCTCAAAACCGCTTTGTGGCTCAATTTCACATTGTGGCTCAGTGGTGGATGGTGCAAGAACAGAAGAGTGTCAACCATGTTGTGCTCACTGGCGCAACAAATAGCATTCCTCTAGCTTCTGGCCACAAATCAAACAAATCATACTTTTTTTCAGTCTTATTTTCCATACATTTCTATGATTTTTCTATATGATTTGGTTCAGTATTGGGAAAGCTATGCTATGTTGTGAACTGCAAAGTAAAATTCAGCCAGACAGTGGTTGAGCCACAATGTTACTATGGTAAGCCACAAATTACCGTTGAGCTGTAAATTACCGTTGAGCTGTCAGGCACTCTTTAGAGTGCCCACGGTTGCGAGCAAGCGAGCAATCGTGGGTTGTGGTCCACCACAACCTTGGCACGAGTACTGGTTTTGGGGGGTCATTTTGGATTTCAAAGCAACACAATATTCAACCTAATAGGATTTCCCGAAAGAGCAATATTATAGTATATCCAAGTCAGATTAGATCAATACTTTACTTTAACTGCCAGCCGAAACAGCTCCTGTATCGCTCGCATCCATCCATTCGTCGCTCCATGTATCAACCTACAATTTCAAGACCTGGCCACCCCCGCACCTACCAAAACCAGAAACACGCATAACCACCACTTCCTCGAAAAACCCACAGCAAAAATCCAAACGCCGTTCACATCGCTACTCGAGAGCTCGAATCCGTAGCTCTCTCCCTATCTCATTCAAAACATCAAAGGAGCAAAACCCACCCATAGGGCATGTACCTGCAGTCAATGCCATGAACAATCCCTCCCTGACAGGAAATCCTAAACATCCCTGGTCTTTTATTTGCCCAGCTACCTTCCCTCCCTCGTCTCCCTGCAAACACAAGCTTGGCGCACCTAATCGATTGCCCGCGGTAAATGTGTGGGCCCGGTACACCAGTGGTACACAAAAAGTACGGTAGTTTTAGGTTATGTAACATGGGATTGGAATATTCCACCAGTTCACTAAAGTACCGGGGTTTAGAAGCAAAAAAAGAAAAGTAATATGGCAGGATAGGTAAGAATGCTTATTGTAGTATGGTGGTTGGCTGGCTGTACCGCAAAAGTACCGGACCGAACGGTAGCTGATAGGTACAGTACTAGTATAGCATAGTACGGAATGCCAGGAACAGAATATGGTTCGGGAGTTGATTCCTTCTGGCCCAAGCGAGCAACAGGCCTGCCCCCATACTCATTCCCACCTGTAGAGCACACGCAATTGTCAAATACCATATTTCACTTTAACCTCTCCATAGCGCGCGGTACCGTTTTCCTTCCTTACTTCTTTCCTAATATTAAATAACTCACCTATAGAACAGATACCCAAACCGTAATACTTGGGTATCTACTCCGTCCACTCACCCTCCCTTCCCTTCCTCTTCTCTCTTCTCTTCCCCCCCCCCTCACAAGCCTTGAAAAAGGCAAAAACTGCACCATAAGCCATCCAACCGACAGAGGTAGAATTCCCCATCTTCTGCACAATCCACGTTTTGCCTTCCCGCAATAAGACACTAATATCTCTTCACCGCTTAGGTGCATACTCTTGATCGGTATCACATGCTTGATAAGGATACTAAGATAGCATGGCGATACGGTAATTCCACACATCAGATAAACGTAAATCTACAGCGAGTATGATAGACTCTTCCCACTCACCGATCGATGAGGGCGTCAGCAGTCAAGCGACCAACCCAGGAATCAAGGAACCAAGCAAGCAGGAAATCCGCATACAATCTGTATCCTGTAAGCGGCGTTTTTCCCCTTCCCCGCAGCAACTGAATAGAGAAAAGAACACGATGTAATTTGCAGTACAGCAGTGTACTAAGAGGTGTGCGAACTGTGTACCATAGCGGGTGATGCCGAACAAGTGTCCTGCTCATGATAGAATAGCAGGAAATCGATATCGTGATAACAGAACTTCCGCGGTCGCGCCGCATGAAGGCCAAAGCTTACCTCCACACATTCGTGCAGGCTGCAGGTAGCTCGGTCCTGAGCAACTCGAGTATACTTTCCCGTCATATGTCAATATGCAAAGCACTACGGAATCGACGCCAATTGGAAATTTTTCTGGGCAATCTAAATGAACGAAGTTTAAACTTCGGATGTATCTCGAGCCCGGAAATCCCCCGCAGAATGCCGCCCCATAGCATTGTGGGCCATGTGGTGAGGTGTTGTGGGCTTACTCTACAGCAACAAGCAGTCCACCTTAACCGAAATCACCATCTGCATCGGAACAGACCATCACCCCGGCTCATACTGTATGCAATACAGTATACTCCACTATGTGCGTGAAAGTTAATAGGTCAATCAGGGTCATAGCAGTAGTGCTATGGAGATCTCATTGGAGACTATTGGGCAGAAGTCACAGTACGAGTACACGAGTGTAAGCCGAATCCAGAATGCCCCCAGATTCTTCATTTAGTATTAATACTTGCGCGCAATATAGTACTGTACCTTGCAAACTCTATTCTTTATATCTCGGGAATGCTACTGCACTATAGTAGCCTACAACTCACTTCCTCCTCACTCCTATAACTTCTGGTATGATACTGCTACTAGTAGTGCCGTTATTACAAAATCTACTACAACCTAAATTTACCGCACTCACAATTTACCGTGATTCCTAGTATTCGAGTATGATACTAGTGCAGTGCTCTCGCCAAACAAGCAGAACCCGCATGACCTTCCACATGCCTAGTTCCTTCCAACCCCAACCACACCCGCAATTTTGGCTATTCAATTTTGATTGGAAGAATTACTCTCCCTCGCCAAGTACTTAGTAAGTACCCTCGTCTACACTCCCCCATGACTAATAGCCACTCCCCCCCTTTCCCCTTTCCTATCGCCCTTGTACTTGTATAACGAAAGCTTCATTTAAATCCTGCGCCTCAAGATATAGTACCATCTCACGTCAAGACAAGACAAGATCAAGGCGTTGCGGCGGTGTCGACCGTCCGCATGGAATAATTATGGAAGGAAAAAAAGAAAAGCCCACTCAGCCCCAGCCATGTCTTGCATCGCGATTATTCTATGAGGTATTACGATTTGGTAGTTCTACAAAGTGTCAATAAGAGAGAAGATGTCCAGAGGATTCTTTGCAAACTCAAAGTGACAGAGTGTGTATCTATAATAACATGGATTTTATCATAGCCCGAACCTTGGAGGCTGCAGATACTACCTTGAACCGTCATGTCGCCCCCCGCAGCCCAGCCGGTTCACCTGCATTTCCTCCCCGCCCGCTGTGGCTTTATTTCTTTTATCCTATCATTTCCCAGCGTTAATTAGGGCCACCTACTTGAGTACTGTGCTCTTCGCTCCGGCAGCGCCTTACCCCAGCTATTGTTATTACCCACAACCCAGTAAAGCACTCGCACAATACCGACATAGTCCCTTACAGCACCGGTACTCTCACATACATGAGCTACGGGACCCCGGGATGAAATATTAACGCACAGACTTTCCTCCAGTCAATTCTCCTCGTTCACGAGATCCAATATGATACACCCATACAATCCGACTTAGGCGCGCGGTACATTAACCCACCCCGTCCGTCCCATCCAATCCATTCCAACCTAAATTCCAACCGAATTATCCATCTCCTTCTACTCGTCCACTCATCCAATAAATCAAGCGGTCTAGCACTTCCGCACACATTCAGTTGTAGTATTAGTAGAGGAGTGGCGGTGGTCGGAGCAGTAGTAGTAATCGCCCAAGCTATCCTAGGGTGAGTGAAATACCTAAACGGTTCTCCCCCGTGGGGCCCCAATGATTTCAACCAACACTCCAAGGGCGAAGGCCTAACTGGTAAACTTTGGCGCCCACGTAGATCAAATTTCAAAGGACCATGATATGGTGAAGATATGCGCGGTTCCCCTCACAACTCGCGCTCGCCTCCGCTGGCGACTTTGGACAGCTACGGTCATGATTTTGCGCTAAGTGTTGGAGGTGCCCAGATACAGGAATCAAAAAATCTGTATGGTGGATCATCCGCTCCGTACACACCTGAGCGCCCATACTAAATTCGGACTCAGGCGTCCGGATACTTAGACTGTACCAGATACTCGTGCTAGCGCAGTACCATAGGAGTGCTGTGAGTAACCGCTACCCCCCTCACCACCAGGCCGGGGCGCAATAGCTGAGACACCCCGGAGAGGGAGGGGAGGTGTGGGTTTTGTATAGAATTAGTGTAGATACCGAGTAACGGGTTCGTGGGAAGGAAGAAAGAGAGTATTTGTTTCTTGTCCGTTTCTACTCTGAGACTGCAGATGTTAGGTATTTTATCATACGGTAGGCTAAGGTTGTTTGGTCGGTTTGAAGTTTATATTGAATTATCCCGTGTAGTAGTGTTGACGATAGGGATAGGTAGTCTACCGTGCAGGTATTCCTAATCCCGTACGCCGTTCCCATTCTTATATCGCAAGGTACAGTCAGTAGGTTGTGTTGCAGTGGTAGGTTAGGCATCTTAAGTTAACTCCATAACTACCGGGGAAGTACTGTAAGGCCAATTGCCTTCCCTTTGTTCTCAAAAATCATATGCACCAAGTTTCTGAATTGGATCGAGTCGAGCTCGCCCGTAGATCCTATCCTCCCCTCGCCTACCTTCCTTCCTGCTCCTACGGTACCCCTAGTGCTAAGGGGTTTCTCCATTATTGGACGAGGAGAGATGGATTAATTCGCCCCCCTGTGAACCACGTTTTCCTCCTTTCCTTTCCTTTCCGTGCCCATTTTCCATTTTTATTTTTCTATATTACCATTTGTTATTATTATTGTTATTTTTTCGGTTTCCACCCCTCTTCCTCATCCGTGCTGTGTTGCTCTGCGATGTGTGTCCTGGAATAGCCCACCCCGCATAGCTGCGCTGCGTTGCGCCAAAAGATCCTCGCTCGGTTTTCTTCTTTTCCTGCAGCACAGGCAAAAGCTGAATCCCAATTCGCGCGACCCAACCCAACCTTCGTCTGTTGAGCTTCTTCCCTTCCCACCCCTGGATATTTAAGATAAGTCCTGTGCCCGGATTTTTAGTTTTAAAAAACTGAGTATCATTCGTTGATGCACCTCCGTTTTTTGTTTTTCTTGCCTGCCTGTCTCGTCTGCTGTTAGTTTCCAAGCTTTTGGCATTCATCTATTCGGTACCAAGTTACGGTGCGAAGCGCGTTGGTGTGTGTTGCTTCCTTCCCATCCCTTTCGTTAGTCGCTGCGCCAGCTTTGCTCCATGGATTGTGCTGTGTGTGTGTGCTTGGGATCCCTCCTCCCACCCCACCCCCTCTTGTCTGCCCACCATGGGGCGGGTAGATAGGGAGGAGGTCCCTTAAATTGTTTCCCCATCCCACCCACCACCCCCTTCCCGTTACCGATATATATCCACGCCTGCTGCTTCACGGGTTCCCAAACTGAAAGCTAATAAGAGGATAGTCGTCTAGCATACCTACTGCTTCAGTCCTTCGCCCATCTCAACGCTGCTTTCCTACGCTAGAGTCTCAGATTAGAGCAGAGCAAAGATCCCATCATGCCTTCCACCATCCCAGCATCTCTCTCTACTACTCACAACTCCAATTCAACGAGCTCCAGGGCGCCCTTCTCCCCGCTTCCCTCAGAGATTCCACGAACACCTCTGAATGGCCACTTTGAGGGTCTGAAGTCGCAAGAGGAAAGTTTGAAAACCCCAATCACACCACCAGCGGCATACACAGAGTTCCTTAAGAACACCGTTTCGAGCCCAGCCATTCAATCTCCCAGGCTACCACCACCAGATCTGGGGAAGTCTTATGGGTACTACGCTACTCCCACCACTCCATATGCTGCCGCACGACGACTGAAGATTCCTGGATCGCCATCTTCGTCAAATTCCTCGCCGCTGACTGAGAGTCCAGCATCATCTACTTCGAGATCACCGTCATATGAGGAAGTTGAGGGTGAAGGCAGGCAAGGCGGTCAGCGGCAGGTTACCGTGAAGCAGGTTGTAACGACTACAGTTACGATCACGCCCACAATGAATCTCATGCCGGCACCAAAGGGAAAGAGGAGGCGGATCAATTAAAATGGTTTACCCCATTTTTTCCCTTCGCCGCTACACATTTGGGAAAGACTCCTCGTCTCCTTTATCCCGATCATGTCGGCCCTCAAGAGAGTTTTTTTTTGTGTATCTCGCTTTCCTGTTAACTAGGCGTAACTCCTTTCACTTTTGGCTTTGTGTCTTGTTTCCTTTAGTTTCCTTTTTTTTTCCTCTTGTGTGTGCGGGATTGTAACGGCGTAATGTTTTCTTCCCTCTGTTGGTGGTTCCCTTTTTATTTTTTGACCATGAATCGTTTGGCGGGGACCCCTTCGGCAGGAGCCCAGGTCCGGCGACAACTTCCTTCTCCCCCGCGACAAAAAAAAAGGGAGGGGAGGAAAGGAGTATCCATGTATTGGCCAAAATAAGTTTTCGCACAAGCATTTTGTATATCTCTCTTCCCTTGCTCTTCTTAACTTACCAAGATGTTTAGCAAATGGTTAATTTTTCCATATCATACGCCAGCTGTGATGAGCGACTACCCTGTTTATAGCTTCCTTTTTCCCCTTTTCCCTAATCCTCCTCTATCACTGATGAGTTTCTGTACCTTTTCATTTTCCTGATGGTTTTCTATGGGGTTCAAGAGTATGGAGTTTTTGATATCATTGTCATTACCACCGTCATCATCGCATTCACATGCCTTCCTTAATCGTTATGGTTGTTTTCCCACCCTTTCGGGGGGGAGAGAAACGAAACCCTTCCAGACTTGAGGAGGGCAGGTTGAGGCTCCTACCGCTGGTCCCAAGTCGTTGGGATAAAAACTATTTTCAGCCTGAATAGAAAAATAGCATCGGCGGCTAGTCAACCAATCGGAGACTGTGCCAACCCTCCACCTTTTATTTGCAACGCCAAACTTCCATCTCCCCCTTTTGTGCCACCGATGAGGTCTTTCTTTGCTTTTTTGAATTCCTGAGTGTGCCACTTCCGTACGTACTTTGCTCTTGTACCCTAACCGATAACTTTGCTACTTTGTCTGAGCCCCACGATGGCGACGGGCGCGCCCAAAGCACGGCTTATCGAGCTGGATAGCCCGGTACCGAAAAAAATGCTGCGCTGATATGCACTCGTGGAAACTGGAGAGCGTGCAGCGGTTCAATGTTTGTCCGTGCCTCGCCCGATGCTTCATACGGTATTATTTCGCTGGATGGAGTGGAAGTTACTCTCCTAAATCCAGTAGGCAACGCTGGAGGCGCTTCCCGCCTCACGCCCTCCCCGTGTCCTTACTTGGCGGAATCTATGAAGTGGTGATGGCCCCGCATAAATATCTAACCGGTAGCCCGGAACCCAGAGCGAGTGATCGTTAATGAGCAATGTTGGTGGGATTAGCCGGAAGCAGCTGAGAAGTTATATGAAGACAACAGATGGAGTCGACAGAGCTTGATGGCAAACGGGAAGGCCAACAGCTAATTAGTAGGTGGACCGTGGGCGAAAACATGCACTGCTGGGATGTACGGACTACCTTATGATGCGCTCTGATATCCCCGGTACGAAATCCTCGTTTGAGAAACAAGAGATATTTCACAGACATAGTACTGTAATTCCGAGAGAAAAGCAAAAGGAGCCGATTGCCTGGTGACCCTTTTTCCACGCCTGTGTCTCTTAGCCGCGGTAGCCGTCAAAGCGCTGTGTGTGTGTTCTACATTGAAGTCCTTGCATTATCGTTCTTATCTTATTAGGGTAAATTTTACACAAATTGAGACTATCGTACGAGATCCCATCAATAAGAATTTGCTAGCTCTCTGCAGTCTACGATTCCTTTCCAGTCCCACTCATCTAGCACCACGTAGTCAATCGCATGTCCAAGCAGAAGGGACGCTGGGGGGAGATATACCCCGAATTGTTTTTCTTGTTCTAGTACAGACTCTGAAAAAAAAAACGGTGCTGCGTTGGAAAGAGGTGTCATGAGCACAAACAAACTCTATCCCAGTATTCTTATTATGGAAAGTTCTGATCCTTGGACACCACTCACTCGTATTACCCATGAATCACCCGCGTGGGGTCTGTTACGTTGGATTCAAACTCAAGTGTTCAATTCCGTCCGGTGGGGCCGAGGCTAGTTGCCGAACCCTACAGAAAGGATGCCATGAATACCTCGCACGGTGGCAGTAAAATCTTTGTAAGAAGCCAGCGTTTGAGAGGAACTGGTCTTGAGCCGCCGGCCCCAATTTTCGATGGCCTTGTGACCCGACCAAAGATATTTGATGTATCTGAGACAGGGAGAAAGCTTATGCAAGTCTTATCGAAAGCTTATGGATCCTTTATATCTTCTTTACTTATACCCCCTTGGAAACCAAGCAATACCTGACCCTGTGCAGTTGAAAAGCTGGACTTGGAATCCTATCATACTTGTGGGGCTACTAAGGACGCTAGAATCATGAGCACGTTCCACCGGCAGACAAGGCTAAAATTGCTTAGCTCATTCATATCTATTAGAGCAGTGCTTTGGCCTGCGCCGACATCTAGTCAGCCCTATAATATTACCAACCAGATATACCCACTGGGGGGGCTGTGTGTAACCAGGAAGTGAGTGAGATGCTATGATTGAAGTTAACCTATCAATTTCAACGACCAAACTCCCGATACCCGGGGGTACCTGAGAATATTGGACAACGCCTCTATTCAAAGGTCGCAACAATTTTTCCACCCGTAATATAATTTTGTGTTCACTAGAATTTTTATACTATAGCCGCGCTTTGCTCGATTGGTCCCCACTTTTTTTTCTTCCCACCCTTTGATGTATAATAAGAATAATGTGGTGCGTTGCAGCGTCCTTGTGTAGGTTTCTGGCACATCATTTCCAGGTGACCTGCCCTTGCTCTACTAAAGCAGGGTGAGAGTCCAAAGGTCCTTGACATCGGGGCTGGATCCGCCCGTAGAAGAAGAGTGAGAAAGCGGGGAGGGAGTTGGTTAGAAAGCCTTTTTCCTTTGTCACAAAATATATGGCGGATTTTCCTGTTGGGTCGGAAATGTTTCCTCTTACAAGAGGGTCTAATCCAGAGTTCTGGGTTGTGGTTACCTAGGGGATTACGACTTGATGCCTTTGGTGACCTTTACCGTCGATCTGTTTTCGATATCGGGGCGCCTGAAGTTTCTTTTGTTTGTGGGTTTTGTAGGCTAATCCATAGGGTGCTTGCCATGGATTTTCCTGTATCTTACCAAGAAATATAAGGAATTGATATAAAAAAAAATGAGAAAAAGGAAGTCTCCGCGAAGAATGTCTCCGAGATTCTGTATGGGAAAACCAGATCTCCATTCGGAATTGCCGTAGTAACATTATGGATTAGAGAGCATACTGCCAGAGTGATAGAGCTTGTGTACTGCAGCACAAGGCTTAGGTTCCCTATTGTTTTTAAGAATGCTCTTTGGTGGGTCTGTTTTTACGCATATGGTAACTTGGTTTCTGCTCTTACTCTTGAGTTCGTGGGTCTATACCCAAGAGCAGTACAAGGCTGAACCTGTTTGTCGTTCTGGATTTCAAGACTAAGCCGGTAGGAATCATAGTTGGCTTGTTAGACCCGGAGCTCGGAGAATTAGTGAACTGGGGAGGGCTATCATATCATAAGTTCGGATATAAGAATTGTCGCCTTTCCCCCATCCCCGCGCGCCAGGCTCTTAGTGATTGCTTTTAGCTAGCTGAATGAACGAATCAGAAGATTACTTTGTCTAGAGTGAGCCGGTGGAACTTCCAATTTGTCAAGTTTTTCTTTCCCCGAGACCCGACCCGCGCTTACTCGCCTAGCCCGCGAGGGGTGGTGACAGGCGTGGCCGTGAGATGGGCTTTTTTTTTTGGGCTCTAAAAATTCCATAATGGATCGGTAAAGTCTGCGTATTTTTAACCGGTGCTCCGACTTCCGAAACAGGCCTACAGGCAGCCTTGGCAATGGTTTCAGTTTCAATGTGAGCATTGGTTGGTCCGATATTTGGAGGAAAAGGGAAAAAGAAATGCACTGTTATGAAACTTGGTGCTCGGATAGCAAAAAGTAATCTGCTGATGGGGCTCGTTTCCAGTGACCGGGGTTGTGCAGAGGGCGATAACGTATTTGCACTTGCATGCTGCGCAGAACTAGTTTCACGGGACTTCGTCTGAAGATTAGAAGAGTCCCTAATCGGTGGCGGTGCTCCAATACTCAGGGAAGGGAGAAGTTCCATGGAAAATGATTCAAAATGTTCACCGCCTCTTCCATTAGCTATAGGGTAACTGAGGCGGAGCAGAAACCTAATTGGGGGGTTTTTTTTTCAATCAAGTATCTGGTTGTATTACAACCTTCGATACGAGAATTTAGGAAGAGCGCCTGATCCACCGTGCTACTGAAAACCCAAGGGCAGCTGCTGTAGTACTTCGGTAAAGATGAGCATAAACTGTATCATACCAATATCTCACAAAAAGGATGCCCACCTGAGTGAGTGTGTTAGAGTTTTTCTGTAAGCTTCCTGCGGGATCTCGGCCCATAACCCAATTGAGCATGGAATTGAGCGGGGGCTTCCCAAATATTTGTAATAACGCCAATATGCAATTTGAATCAGCACACAAGTGCGGCATCAACCCTTTGCACTGGGATCTACGCTAAAAGAAGTCCCTCAAAGATGTATGATACATAATTTTATGCAGGCTATGAAGCAGTAGATAGACAAAACGGGCTAGTGTGCTGACTGTGTTCTTCCAACCGAGGCGAGTGACGGAGGGTGATTCGGACTGAGGGATCATGAGTATGGTTATTAGTAAGCTAGCGTGAAGTCTCACTTGACTTCAACATTACGATTCTAGGAGTGGCTTAGCTGCGCTCAACATGGCCTTGAAGTAGAAGGTAGCGGGTGGGGGCATTGACACTAGTAATTTCAATACTTAAGACTCTTTAATTTTCTGACTATTGTACCGTTCAACAACTGGAGTTTTATAGCAGCGGTATTCAAAGGACACACGAAAAATTAAGTGCAGTCCCGGTACAGCATCTTAAGGTATGCTAAGGCACTCATGCCTACAGTCAGCCCTCCTTGCTGGCATTTTGTGTGTGATGTAGTAATGGCTCAAATAATAGAATCGTGTGCAAAGCTGAAAATATAGGTAGGAAGAGAGTTGTCTGGGCTGTCTGAGAGATGGGGGAGCAGGAGAGAGCATCAGCCTTTCCCGGAGGTGACTAACTAACTACATAGCACTTGGTTCGGTTATTTGAGTTTTTACGATATCCTGTAATTGGATAGAACGGGTATACTATTGATTTTATGCTGGGCTAGAATATTTGTCTATATAACCGGCTGAGTCTTCCTTTGGTTTCGGTTGCTTATCGGAAACCCGAGATGCGTACTTTAGGTCCTGGTATTACTTTCCACAGCCTCACAGGTATATTGGCCTGGTCGATTGGAAGGAGCATTTTGTTAGTACGTAGTGAGAGCTAGAGGTACACGAAGTAGTGTTCACTCTCTCCGCGCGGATAGAAACTTGGGTAAGGTCAAGGGAAACAAATTCTTCATTATATCAACTCGCCCTGGCCTCTAAACCTGTTTAATTTTATATCGACACACGTACACCGCACCGGGCGGGGACAAATTCGAGTATCGACGTCCAATAGATAGTGAAATTAATATAATCTCCTACAGCGCGAGTTCTTAATTCTCTCTCTCGCGCGGGCAAACTTGCCTTATTACCCGGTAGTTTCACCATGAACTTGATTCCTAAATATGTATGGTGGAAGCTGTCGCAATTGGAGCAGGAGAGAGCGATAAGACTCAAATTGCTATTTGTCCATTGTCGTGCCAGCACAGGTGGGGGCTATCTTAAAAAAAAATCCTACCCCTCCGCAGCCAACTCTACCCCTCATCCAGTTGCACTGACATTACCGACTACCATAGCCCCTTGGCAAGCCTCCCCCTGTGCCCTGCTTATATTATTGAGAGATGCCGATTGCAAACTCCCGACCGTACCCAGCTTGGGTACAAACTTATGCAGTACAACTATCCGGCAGGAAGGGGACCAAGAATAGCCGAAACACACTCAGCACTATTTTCTGTGAAGCTCATGAAATGTCACACTATTCATGGACCCACACCTGTAGTGAAGCTTCCCTTGAGTGGGTCGATTCGAGATTAAATATTGGTGGGTAGAGGAGCGTATCGTGGGGCCACCTGGGGATTCTTGAGTACCTGGGGATCTGAAGGAGATGGGATGAGGAATTGATGAAGAGGCTGGTAAGGAAGGTAGGGATACCTCCATATATACTCGCGTGGCTGCATATGAACATAAAGTACATGGTGTACCAGCCTACTTGGCAATATGGATACAGTAGAAGAGAAACCGAGGAATAGAATCTATAGTCCATAAACAAACCAGCTTCCAACCCGCTAGCCACTAGGACGTTGTTGACTATCTATCGCCTAATATTTCAATTGAATTTAGGAGAGAGGAAGGACCCATCCCTCAGGTAATATAACATTTCGAAAAAGTAAACCCTCCCCTCTCAAACACCTACGGTACTATCTCTGCTAAATATTAATTCCCATGGGCCCCTGAAACAGGAAAGAACCAGGTATATACCCGTCCTAGGTAAGAAATGCCCGGAAGAAGGGATTAAAAAATATGTATAGTAGAACGCCCGCGATTGTCTGAGCCCCCATACAAACTCAAAGCTCGTATTCTCGAGTACCCCTTCCCTGGGACGGGTATACCACAATCCAAGGAACCCATTCTCGAGCCATCAGGAACATGCTACAAACAACTCGCAATCTAACATACTCCCACCCCCTCCATGAAAATAGTATACCATACCCGAGTACACAACGACGGGGGATACGATTCACATCTGAACCTCGTGTCATAATAGCAGTCGAATTCACTCCTGCACCCTCTGGGTAAACCTCTCTATCTTTGCAACCAACACTCCCGCGCCAAGTTACCTCCCCCAATGATGATACTATTATTCTGAATTCGCATACGTGTTGAGAATTTAAGTACGCTTGCTTCTGAAGTCTGAAGCCAGGCACTCACGCCATCGCCATACCAAGGTCACCAACAGAAGAAAACTTGGAAGCTCGCCTAAGGGAGGGCTATCCATTTCCTGGGGTGGGAATAGCTGGTATCCTGCCAAGTCATACTGAATTAGCTGATACGAAAGTTATTGGTGGTTTACACCAATAGCACTAATGGGATTTCCCAGCTAAGCATGTAGAGAAACTAGGCCCTCTCTCTAAAATTCAACCCTGCCCTCACCGACTAGGTCTGGAGGAAATACCCTCAACCGCAGTACTTTAACCACCAGCATCTCGTCCGTGGGTCTGCAGATGAAAAAATTGAGCCTCCTTATAGCCGTTTGAGGTATCATATCGAGGGCAATCAAGTGAGAGCACGCTGCCAAGAACCCCTTTGGCAATCCCAGCCTTCAAGCCGTCCACCTACTCATGCGCAATATTTCAACTTTTGACATGGTACTCTGATGGCACCAGCCAAAGCAATCAGGAACTCACGGCATGTGTCAGGATCGTTGTTGATAACAGATGTTAAAATTCAGGCCGAGTAAAGCGAGTAGAAAATTGTAGAGTAAGCGGTAGAGAGATGAATTAGAATTGGGCAGTTCACTTGGGCATATGATAGACGTTCAAATTCGCATAACATTTTCTAACTAGACTATCAGGTCCTTTATCATAGGATCTGCTTTCCTGAATGCCATACCTGTGTGGGTGAGAACTCGGTCTCCATCCACACGGAGGAAGAAAATTTTCTCTGACTGAAACAAGGAAGAAACAATTAGAAGCAAGGAGATAAAGTTTTTGGTATGAGACGAAGGGAGATGCAGAGCGTTTCAAGAAAGGACTAACAGGAAGAATAAGGTTAAACGATATCAAGCATAAGGGGACAAAATTCCAACAACAGACTACTAAAAGTTACGTCTACTCGCTATAGAATACTATTAATCTATTACCATTCGTTGCGTTTAGACATAGTTGTGAATGGATGGATGGATTCTCATGGTGCAAAGGGGCAAAGTCTTAATCCCGGTGCAAATAACCAATCCCTGCTCCAGCAAATTCTCTCCCTAGTTCCTGGAAAGGAAATGAAGGAGGGGGGAAGAAAACCAACATGAACACGTGAGGGAGATTTTCTGAAAGAAACAAGAACGAATGAGATTGGATGATTCAATAGTGATTACAAAAGAGTTTCTCCTCAAGCTATGATATATTTCTACAAAAAAAAGGGTCGATGAAAACTTAACCTCTACCGTAAAAGGGTTCCAGTAAAGCAACCGAGTATCATACAAACCGAAACCAAAAGAAAAAAAATAAAGCAAGAAATTCCATACAAAAGGACGGCCAATATCGGCAATTCCCCAAACCTACCCCCCCTCCACTTCTCCACTTTACCTCTCCACTTCCCCAATCTTCCGTTTAACCCCACCTTTCACTTCATTTGCACCGCTAAGCTCCTCAAGCACCTGCCCCATAGCCCTCTCAATCCTCTCGGTCAACGCAGCCACAAGCTCAACCGGAGTATCAGCTGGGAACTTCCAAGATCCAGCAGTTCTAAGCCCTTCCTTCAACAGCCCGATACAAATACTCGGGTACAGGCCGTGCGCAGCGGCCAAGAATTCTTGACAGATCCAGCAGGATGTCCTGCTGGCGCCGATCTCCCGCAGGGCAGCGGGAGAGGACTTGTGTGTGGAGATGATTTTGGTGATTAGGGTGGCCTCAGGGTGGGTGCATTCCGTAATATGGGATTGGTTAGGGAGAGCGGGGAGCGACGGGGGGAAGGGGAAGGTGAAAAGAGGGGTTAGGCCACGGCAGCGGGCCCAGCGGTTTAGGCAAATGAGTGGGTCGAGGGGAGTCAGGTAGGTGGTTGGGGCTGGAGGGGGTATCTGTATTTGTGTTGGGAAGGTAAGAAGTTAGATAAAGGGTAGGAGGGATGGGTATTTAGTAAGTCATACCTCTCTAATATTACGAATAAGATGTGCCTTCCCGTCCGGGCTGAGTTTCTGAACTTCCCGGTGAACAGTACTCACAGCGGTGTAATACTCCGAAACCTTCCTCAGCTTCTCAAGCAAGTCGCCCTCAATTATCGTGTCGATTCCAGGCAGTAGAAGCAGAGAATAGCACTTAACAACTGTTTGGAAATAAAACTCCGCGTTTGCTCCGATGTCGAACTCAACACTTGGTAGAATCGCAAGGATGATGTCTTGAAACCAGTTTTTCAGAAATCTCTCGAGGGAACTCTTGTGTGAGAGCTCATCTTCTCCGATCATGCTAAGCAATTTTATCTTTGCTTTATCCCGGAGATCACGATCGGCCTGAGAGGCGCTGGGAATGATCCCATAACTGCCGTCTAGGCATAGGCGTAGCAAGAGTTTGCGAGCCTGGTAGATTCGTGCGAAGACCTTGTACTTGCACATGTTTAGGGCAATGCAGAGGAGGCGTTTTGTTTCTGGTTTGGAGACCGGTGTGGCCTCTACGGCTGATCGGATAAAGTCCACGATGCTGGCTTTCTCGGCCTCTGTTGATGGCCTGCCCTTCGAGTACCAGATTTCGATGTGATCCGATGCTCCTCTATATATTGAGATAGCGGCTGTATCACCGGGACTTTCGGTCACAAGGAGTACCGAAAGCAAGTCGAGGAATTGCAAGCGCCTGCTGGATCTGCGGGAGTGGTAGGTACCAGACGTCATCTTAGGGGTGTTATTTCTTCTGGGCAGGAAGGAAAACTTTGAGAGAGCGTGAACCATTTGCCCCATCGATATCGATGGGGGGGGTCCGGAGACGGGCATTGTAGCTTGCTAGTCTTGACACATATCAACTGCGTGAACAGGTGAAAGTTGGAAAGTAGTGGGATGGAGTGTCTGCCAATGGGGGTGTGGATTGAACTTTGAAGACTCGGAAAAATAGAGCGATGCTCAAAGTTGAGGGTATGTACGATTGATAGAGGAACGGGTTGGATGATGTGTGGTACTTACTTAGAAGATATGAATGGCGCTTAGGCTTTCTTAATGATCTGTGTGTGGGATTGCGTGGCTGTTTTTTTTTTTGGTAGTTGATGACTCGAGGAGGTCTGCACACAACGACCTCCCTCCTCAACTAGCACCGGGACAACTTTGCCAGATATTTCATCTTCCTTCCGGACAAGCAGATTTTTGCTACGAGTACCCTTCTTGAGGCCCCATTTTTATTTTTCGTAAACTCTTCCTGAGGCAACTACCTTGAGAACTTGCCACAGTTTCCCTAGGGCTTATGGGCCCCTCAGGGTCGCTTTGCCCAAGCGGAAACCCGGAATGCCTCATCGCCGTAAATGGGCTCTCCGTGGTCCCGAGAGAGAATTGTGGGCCCAGAACGGCCCATAGACATTGTAGCATCGGCGGAGCTTGGGAATACAGTAGGGGATGAAATGCAGTTTTACCCCGCTATCCCAGACCTCTAAAATCCCGAGAATCAGCCCTGTGGAGGGGGTGATCCGGGGCAATATGTTAGACCTCAGCTTAAAGAAATTCGGGATCCGCAAAGCTTCAGATGGGATCGTGAGGTATCCGGATTATCGAGATCCGGGATATCAAGGCGTGACTGCGATCGGACTTCACGCTAGGACGCTGAAGCTTCCTCTCCTGGTAAGGTTTGTTATATTTTTCTCCTTATTTGTCTCAGCAGAGGGCTTAAGGTCAGTTTTTTTCTATCTGATTCTCCTCTTATCCAAAGAGGGGAATTCTGAGCGTCTTACCGTATTCCACTTCTTAAGGTACTGTAACGAAACCTTGAGGCCAGTCTAACAGGCGAGCTGTTCGTCAAGTCAGGTGCCTGGAGGAAGCGTTACCAGTACGTATCATGCCGGCACTGGGTTCAAGGGGCCTTCCCCCAAGGCATGGTATTGAGAAGAGTGAAAAATAAGAATAAAGGAAAGGCCACTTTCCTATCACCTTTAAGATAATATTCATGGATGGGGACCGTAGAGAAGAGGGATTGACGAGAGTAGATTGATATGGTAGCTGATACTCTCTGACACTCACGGGTCCTCTGCTGTGGGGGTTTGCTCCTTATAGACCCCTAATGATCCCATGGGGGGAAATACTACGACTGGGTGACGGGGACCCCGCGGGAGGTTTCGTCCCAGGGTTTCTCTATATCATTTTCTAGACTAGCTTAGTGTAGGGCTGGCGTCTTGACCTTACGTTTCTAGGGCGCGAGCGAACCCCTCCCATCCAAGGGAGGGAACGTAAGCCCAGGTTGCTAATAGAGAGTTACACATTGATTGCGATTCTTGCACAACCTTGGCCTATATCGGCGACCTTCGGGACTTGGTAAATAAACTAACCCAACCTTAGTATAGTCCCAAGAACCAACCTTAGTGCGCGAGCTCCCACTGTGTCCTTCTACCGAAGATGAATGGATTGGGTATTTCTACTACGGAGTTTGATAAGTACAACTTCCTTAGAGCACTGAGCAAATATCCCGACGAGATAATCGCCGAGCTATTTGACATAAAGTTGTCCTACCGTAACCTATATTTTACCCTTTGGTTTCCACTTCACATACGAATGCCCAATTCCATCCTCTACCAGTTCGTCAATTTTCCTCGTGTTTACCAACCCTGGATGGACCCCTGATAGGTCTGTAACGCCACACATCCTCATTGTTGTTTCTAGTTCGTCTTTGAGGACTGTTCCCCACCTGGATTAGCCTTACTCTGATGGTGGAGGGGACTGACGCTTACTCCGGGTTAGATGTGCAACTCCTTCCGCCCCGTAGTTGAGTGCATACAAGTACGGTCTACCAATCCCAACCGCGGTAGCGCCAAGACATAGTGCCTTAAATATATCTGTCCCCCGTCGAATTCCTCCATCTATGTATACCTCTAGGGAATTGAAGACTTCTGGATATATCTTATGGATCTCAAGAAGCGTATATATGGCAGGTGGTGATCTGGTAAATTAGATATTTTCACCAATGCCGTGGTTGGTGGATACGTACGTGTCTAGGCTCCTTCCCCCATGGTTTGACAAGACGATTCCTTGAACTCCATGTTCAACAGCCAGCTTTGCATCTGCCGCCGTTTGAATACCCTTCAAAACAATAGGAAGACCCCCGGCTACGCTCTTTATCCAGGGAATATCCCCCCAATTAAGGGTCCGGTCAATATATAGCCCCATCAAACGCCCCATACCCCCTCCCTTCTCATCATTATGCGAGACAGCACCGCTAACTGCGGACTTTACCGGGACGTCGACCTTCAGGCGTTCATCTGCCTCCCGCTTCCCAGCAATGTGGGAGTCAACTGTTACAAAGACAGCCCTAAGACCAGAGGCTTTTGCACTAGCAAGGAGTTGCGCAGTTTTCTGACGATCGGTGTTGACATATAGCTGTAAAAAATGGGTTTGTTGCTGGGGGCCCTTCCCAGAAGAAACAATGTCTGCAATTGGATGAGAAGAGTTGGTAGATATCTATAGCGATTAGCAACCGATACGGCTCACAATGTATGTGTATAACATGACTGATTTCAGGTTCTTACGATTTGTATGACGTTTTCCTCCCTCGCACCCTTTGCTGCAGCCTTTTCTCCGTCCGGGTTAACCATTCCTTGCATTGCTGTCGGCGCTATAAAGAACGGGACGCCAGTATCGAACCCTAGAATCTTCGTCCTGGTATCGGCTGACTGGTTGTTGCGCATAACTCTCGGTCTGAACAAAACCTGGTCAAAAGCCTTCTTGTTTAGTTTCATTGAGAGCAAATCCGTAGCACCGGAGGAGTAAAAAGCCCATGTTTTAGGGGCGACTGTGCGCTCCGCTATAGCCTCAAAATCAAAAGTATTGATGATGGTATTGAGAGGGGGCTTCGATTGTCGTTTGACTTCTAGTTTGGGATTCCACGGGATGGGGAGCTCCGCGGGGGATAGGGAACCGAGGGGCTTGAACCCAGGCTGCGGGGTTTCGAGGAAAGAGGGCGGGTGAAAACTTTCATAAAGACCCGTAGCATCAGCTCCAGCATAGGAAAGTATTACTCCTAGTGGTCAGTGATAGTATGTAAAGAGGGAGGGTAGATAAAGGAATACTCTCTGGCCCACCAGGATGCTGTGGTAAGAATTCAGTTACATCGTAAACTGTACCCTTGATTATTATCCAGCAATCCATAGGACTGGAATGAGCGGCGACGTCTTTGAGAGTGTACATTGCAGTGTTTGTGTGCAGAAGGGTACACGAGGATGCAGTGTGGAAGGATACACGAGGATACACTGACGAAATACCCTAATACCGGCACACGGGACCTCTGACTGGCTTGTCTAGCTGGACAGGATTACTAAGATTCGGCTAATCATTCGCGAGTGTGTACTCGAGTAGACATGCTGTGTATTTGGGCTGGGTGCTCTGCGATCGCAAGGGGGTGAAGCTTCGACTTGGCAGGGTATGGTTATCAGCTAGGTAGAGTGAGGGCCCGGATGAATACAGGGTTTTTCGCCATTGATTTAGCCCGTCGATCAGAATTAGCGCACACTGGCACTCAAGAACCCAGACAGCCTACTCGTACTGTACTGGGTAAACGAAAACCCAAAATAGTCCCGACAAAATCTACCTCTGGACACATCCCTACAATACCCGTATTTACAATAGACCGGGTGAGGGCTCAGCGAGGCTTGGCAAAGATTTGTTAGTACTTGTATCATACCGGGGGGTAAAAATGACATGCATCGGAGACCAGACTTTAATCCCGGAGCTTGGCGGAAAAGCTTATTTTTCGCTTGTGAGGAAATGGCTTAATAAGATTGGGTCTATCCAGGCACTGTTTCTAAAACGTGGGCAGGGTAATATATACGGCATCGTATCGGTATTAGACTTTCCATACCCGACCCACATGCCGTTGATCCCAGGAACCCACCTTCAATCTACGGTTTATGCAATTCGCGGGAAGGTGAATTGCTCTTTCTTCCCCTCATATCCTATTGTTTGCTGGGGGGGGGCGTGCTAATGGATGCAATGGTGCATAGGCGGCGGAAATTATTAAAGCTTCCGGGGAAAAGTAGGAATAAGAATTGGAGATTGCGGAATCACGAGGCACATCTGTGCACCGAGCAGATATTCAACAAAGGGCAGATAGCGGTATTGAAATGGTAGGAAAAAATATAGGACGTAAATGTGAAAATTTAATATTATATTACTAGTAATGAAACAAGAACACACCGAGTCCCCCACAGCCGGATATCAATTTGATTTTTCTATGTGGAGAGGGCTTCATAGCATTCTGGCTCACCCTTTGCTGACTAAGCTTTCGCTAGGACTTCTACTTAGTGACTAGAGGGTTTGTGCCAGGGACCTAGGTGGCAGTTACGGGAAAAGGAACCTAGGTGGTGGAAAGAGTTTGCGCAGACTATCCAGGTGGTATGACATCTGAATTACCTTTAATGACGGCAGAGAGATGTATTTAGTTTATGGATAGAGTAATATCAGGACCCATTGCCATTGTAATGAACAACATACCTGAAATGCCAATTCGTTTCAACAATGCATGCCCAACAGTACCTCCACAAGCGAGGGATGAGAAGATTGGTTTTCCTTCAACACCTTCGGCTGCCACTTTCTCAGGATAATGGCCCTAAGAGAGGACCCTTAAGAGAAGGTGGAAGGTTGGACTTGGATAGTGTTAGAGAGGAAGAGTGGAGAAACCAATTCCGGTATGTTTTACCTTAATGTCACTTTGTACATACTTAGTATAAAGAGAAAGAAATAGTGGAGTTGAGAATATAACCTGTACTTACTTGGTAAAGATTTATGCGAAGTGAGGTTGAGGAACTAGTGGATATTTTCTACTTGCCAATCCAATTTGAGCTGATAATTAAATTACAGAAGACACCTGCACTGCTCTGTGTATGCTAATGGCACGATTAGCATATCTGGATTGACTGTGTCACTATCTGACAGCCCATACAAAATTCAGACCCAAATGTTCGGATTCTTTATGCCTGTAGCTTGTATATCACTTTTGTGGCTTGATTGCCTCTAAGTATATATATGTCAACAGTCACAAATTTTAACATTGCAAATTTGTTTTCACATGACCAATCAGTGATTAGTCATCTCCTTGTTATATTTTACAACTATGCAGTCACTTGACTCACAGTATCTCACATGACTGCGCAATAGTAAATTATCATTATGTTCTGCTTGGTTGATTGTCAATGACTCACAATGGAGATGTCAGATAATGTAATGACTTATGCATATGACTCACATAACGAGTAATGTGTTTCACATATGTGATTTGTTTGAGCACATAACTTGTTTTATGAGTGTTCTTGGATAAAGGATGTTTAGTACCTAACTCAAGAGAGTCAGCAGATGAATTTTACACTATGACTTGCTATGAGTCATAGGGGTGGCAGGACGCAAGGTGATGAGTCACCAGGGGTCAGGTTGAGGAAGGCATACTTATATAAGGGGCTATGAACAAGGATGTAAGTAGGTTCTTTGCACAACAATTTAAGTAATACAAGACTTGGGCACTTGGGCATGGGCCCTGCCCTTTGACAATGACCTTCCCATGGTGCAAAATATATCTCTTTCTACTTTACTGTTACCTACAATCATGGCTTGAATGCAATTCCCTTGTTCTCTTAAGATTGGATATTGTATCTCTTGATCCTATTATAATAAGATTATACGATGATGAGACTATTGTGATGGTTACTCATACCACATGCTTGAAATGATTAGTCATTCCCCATTGGCAAGCACTATGAGAAGTGAGTTTGTTAAACCAATAACTGAGGGTTTTGTGTTTTAAAGAATATTGAGGCATTTAGTAAGAAGGTGGATTAGAAGTTGCAAAAGGCACATGCAGGGGTTGTGAATTCTGAAGAGACAATCAAAGAATTACGAAAGAGGATGTCAACTATGCAGCCTTTTCCAAGAGACTGCTATTGGAATATGCAACTGGCTTTTGGCCATATACAGGAAATTGAAGTTCAAGACACTTCTCAATGGTGATAAGGAAACTATAGAAGCTGGCAATCAATCTACCTGTAACAATCCTATTGTTAGGTAGATATGCAACAGGCAACGATAGTGGTTTCCTATAGTGATCAAGTCTTCTTCTTTGTAATAAGGCGTAGGGGAATACTATCTCTTCAGATAGTACGGAACTGGC
>Ga0307513_10001163_pt1 | contig 38123 bp, 36 predicted proteins | sample 15_EM_MG_FD_202174 | JGI IMG/M metagenome (GOLD analysis project Ga0307513, IMG submission 202174) | Populus trichocarpa ectomycorrhiza microbial communities from riparian zone in the Pacific Northwest, United States - 15_EM | ecosystem: Host-associated > Plants > Roots > Unclassified | place...
TCAAAACTAGGCTTTATTAAGGGTATGTCGCCTTGACGTGGAGATTAGAACCCTGTACGGAGATAGCCAATTTGGCGAGAAGATGCGGTACTCCAGGACGCCATGGTGAGTGATTACTGGCTAGTTTTCCATCCACCGTACCACCAAAAAGTGCCTACCGGTACTAACACTCCACCTTTCTCGCCCCCAAAGCCGTAACCAACGCTACGCTTAGTTGTTAGTGCATCGCACAAAGTTGGTGGGACGGTCATGACAACTGCAACTTTTTTTATTTCTTTTGTGTGAGGAAGTCGCTTTCAAATTTTGTATAATATAGAATCCCCTTCCGGTCGAGCATGACTGCGCTCTTGAAATCCACCCCCTCTTTCCCTCCCTCGGCCGCATTTAGGGGAAAAAAAGCTTAAGCTTCGGGTCAGGGGTTTACTTCCCGGCTTTTAGTCTTCGGTATTCATTCGTCGAAACTAGGCCAGCTTTGGTTTTTTTCTTTTTCTTTTCTTCTTCTCTATCCCCAACTTACCTTACTGAGAGGTGGTTGTTCGTCGGTATCGTGACCTTTTTTGTCAAAAAAGATTAAGGCGAAAACGACAATGGGGGGAGATGCATCGAAAAAAACGAGTTCGTGGCCTAGATACAACTGGATTCTTATCGCGCTGCAGCTGCTGTCTGCTGCGGTCGTCTTGGTCTGCCTTGGTTGGTATGGCCTGAATGATAGATCCGGATTACCTTCGGACTTCATGTGTTGGTTACCTGGCGTTGCAGTATGTTGTTTTATTTTATTTCCCTTTCTGCATCCGGGGGGGGTATTATCGGTCTAGATTGTGAAGGATTTCGTTACTGATCAAGGCTGAGGGATTGGAAAAAACGTACAGGCAGGTTTCACATTATTGTATTCAGTCCTTGGTCTTTCCTCGAGTAACCTAAGCGTGTACGAGGTCTTCATTGGTGATGCGATATCACTTGGTTTCTGGATTGTAGTACTCTGCAGGATGGCTCTACTTATCGCGAAAACCGGCACTTTCGGCAGCTGTGCCGCCCTCTCTGAGGCATCCGGGAGGAATTCTTGCGCAGCTTCACAGATAGTACTGGCACTTGCCGTTGATTTGAGGTGGGCTATTCAATTCCACAGGTTCGCATCGGGGGTTACGGGCGGGTCGGGAGTTTGGAGTGGGAGGGGGAGGGGAGGGGGAGTGCGAGATCGATGTGGCACTTTTGAACATTCTTTTTTTCTAACAACATGCGGCCGTTTAACAGTGTCTTGTCTCTGACAAGAATAATTATCGCATTCTTCGTGCGCCGAAGAGGACTTAGTGCGTCGCCGGATCTCGATGATTGCGAAAAACTTTATGCCACATCCGAATGAGTGTCGGATCGACCCGTGTTTAGGATGGGACGGGAAACAAAATCTAGATCTCCCTGCGGGTAGTCGCGTACTGTATACGCAGGTAGCCAAGTCCGGTGGAGCTGTCACTTTGTGGGACAGTGGGGCCCATGCCGGAAGTTATTTTACTGCGGTATGGGCAACGGTGGAAGCGTATCTACCATTGATATCTATCACGGGGATTTGTGCATAATAATCAGAAACATAACTCTTCGCTTCTTTAATCCTTTTTTCTTTTTCTCTTTCTCTCTCTGTTTTTCCCTGTAGTTTTGTACATAACTGCCTTTCACAAATGTGCCTTCTGCATACTTGGCAGATTCTTCACTTATACATAGTACAATTATCCTTTTTTTTTTCATCACGAAATCGCCGTTTTTTGATTTCTCTGCGCTTTTATTTCGCTCAATTCTATCCGAGCCATTGTTGGGGTGTTCGTCCGATTGCTCGAACGTTCTGGGCCGCGGTGTGTGTGGGGGGAGGGGCAGGGGAATGGATGAGGGACTCGCAATTGCGCCGGGGGAGCGCCCCACCCGCTGAGGATGGAGGCTCGCACTCGGTCGAGGTATCGAGCGAGTGAGAGCTCAGGGCGTCATCCTTCTTGGCTCGTGCATCTCGGATATGCTCCCGGTAGGGGTATGCTTAAGCGTTGGGCCAGGTTCTGTAGGCTCTTCTTATTCCTTCACATGACTAGACCCAAAGGCTTCGCGGCCTTGATACGACAGCGAATTATTTTACATGATTCTATGATCTGCTTCTTTCGCCGGTCATCCTACTGGGTGGTTTTTTGTTCGTAAAATATTATCTTTCCTCATGATTTATACAACTCCGCGTAGGTATTCGTCACCATTCCCAAAACAAAAATCTACCCCTTGCCGTTTACTTCGGCCTCTGCGGTCTCCCCAATACACCTACGATGCCTCCTCTACCCTCCTTCTCCAATCCTCAATTAGGACCCATCCCTCAACAATCTGCACCCTATTTCCGAACCTTCCTCTTATGCTACCCTGCGCTTCTGCACCCCACCACTTCCCTTCGCCCTTCCTGGTTTTCTCCTCCTCTTGAACCTTCTCGTCATCGCTGTCCATGAGCTGCGCAAGCTGATCGTCATCTCCAATAAGCCCAACAACTACATTTCCCACCCACCCACCTTCGAGCAATGTGGAGACTATCCCACCGGATGAATCTAGTGTGAGAGGTTCTTCGATGTAGACGGTCTCGGGAGCTAAGGTGCGTAGGAGAGGAACGATAGATGATGTCTGTGTAAATGGAAGGATATGTTCGAGTGGGCACTCGGATGGAAGCATAGAAGCGGCGAGAGTGAAAGTGGACGCACTGGGTGAGAAGTGGGATGCTGAGGGTTTACGAAGCGACTTATCAGGGCCGCCCGCTGAAGCCTCTGCCGCTTTTTGAGAGCGAAATGCACTAGATTTGGAGAGCGGATGGGTTTTAAGTTGCGGTGAGTACACCAGAATGTTGACGACTGTGTGAGTGAGGTCCAATGGGTGTGGTAGGTGTGATAGAAGTGACTGAACGATATTAGTAGGTAGTAAGAGATAGCAAGGATGAGGTAACTCACTGATGGCAACCCTGTTTCCTCGAAATCCAAGTCCGAGTACTCCCCGAGAAGCACTTTTCTCTCCGACACGACAATCGCTACACTCTTCTTCCTTGCCGGTGTCGGAACGTATTGCTGTTTCTTCGATACCTCCTCAGCCTCCTTCTTGATCTCTTTTAGCGCTTCAGCTTTCTTTCTTTCCGAGGTTCCTGGCAATAAGTCTGCTGCTACTCCAGCTACGTGCTCTATTTTGTCCACGACAAGTGCGCCGCCCATCATTGTACTGCTGCTGCTAGTGTTGTGTCTGGGGCTGCTGGTATTGTGTCTGCGGGCGGATTTTTCCTTCCGTAATAGTTCGTCGCGTCTGGCATCTTCAATCAAGTCATCGGTATCCTCCTCCGTGATCCTGTCGAAGTATTGTGGCCGTTTGGACTTCCGAGATCTTCCCCCAACTTCGAACTCATCCTCGGACTCATGAGGTGAGCCCCATGGAGAGTCGCTGCCGGGCCAGAAGTAGAGGCCGACGGTTGCGATCGCTGCAGTAGTTAGTGTGAGCGCGAGTGGAAGCAAAAAGTCCTTGCCGCTGCCGGTTGGATGTGCGAGATGGCGGCGACCAGAAGGCATTGGGCGAATGAGTTGGTTGTCGAGCGATAGTGAGATTGTTTGGAGGAGAGTTTTGGAACGTGAGCTGACACGACAACTGTAGGAGAGGTTGGTAAAGTAGAATCTTGGACCTGAGAGTGGATGGGATGGCCGGGCCACTGGGCGGCTGCCAGCAACAGGGATCTGTGCACCGTGTCCCGGGTGCCTAATCGAGATCTGGTAGCACAAATAAATGCAGCGATCGTTGTGATTGTATTGTGCTTTGGTTTGGACTCGTACTGGTTACTAGAATTGTGCTGGGCACTTTCTCTTTATTACTCGGTCTATAAGTTTCTATTAGCCTTGCGCAATTGGAATGACTTTGAACGCGAATATTGGTTACCCTTTTTGGCGGGAAATTTCCCGTGTTCTGTAGAGCGTGAGAGAATGTTTGTGTTGTTCCTGTCGCTTGCCCCATGGCGTATTGAGATCTTTCGAGAAATGCTGTCGATTTTTTTCATTATTTAAACGAGGAAGGGGAGATGAATGTGGTTTAAAAAAGAGGGGATTCAGAAAGGGGGTGTTCTATTATAACACGATCGTATCGCTCAAGTGGTTTGAATACCGTATAGTATTCTTGATGCGCGAACTTCAAGTTAGCTAGAGCTCTCTCCCGAGACCTTCAGCAATTCTGGGAGATTTTTGGGGATCTAGAGGCACTTGAGCCAGCATACAGTACCGTATCCTTGGGATGGATTGGTAATTGGGAATGGTAAATAGGGAGTGAAAATTGTGGATGCCATGAATGATATGTACTGAGGTAGAGACCTTTTCGGGGAACAAATTATGGGCACGGCGGATTGCGTAGCGATTGCATGACTGCTCACGCTAGAGTTCCTTAGACATCAAAATTACGCTTTAAAGCAGGCAGCTCCCCGGCTCCTTATTTCTTCGGAACTACTCTCTTCCTAGACAGCCATCACGCTTGTTTATGGACAACAACAGATAGCGACTGCCTGTTCTTTTGCCCCTGAGCTTCTCAGGGTCTATGGAATGTTGGTTCGGCTTGATATAAACCCTCTGGTCTGGGGAATTGTTAATACAAGTACACAAGTGCGGTATGGCAGACTCATCTTGACCCTTATGAGCGCGGTTATCACTGACGGATCGGTGGGGTGCCCTCGAAGATTTCTCTGGGGAACGGAGCTCAGGCGCGGAATCCAGGCTGTCACGGGTCGAGTGCGGTTCGCAGCAGACGACCGGCCAACTACCGGTACCGTTTTCCGAATTTGACACAATATCGGTGTTACTATTGCGATATCTACCAAGTTGCAATTTGCTTGTACGATTGAGCAATCGTGTTCAAGTACCGATGTCTGGGCTGATCCGAGCCTGCAGAATGTGATTTCACCAGAAAGGGTAGTGTTATGTGACCCTGATGCTTAGCTCATCGCGGCTGGTGCCTTTCTCCCCACCTAAAAAGCAAGAACGGAGGCTGGTCTGCTCGACCGTGGTACGGTACCTACTCGAGTACGGTGCCGGAAGGTTACAGGGCTGTCCGGTTTCCGAATTACTAATATGGAGGCAAGACGTCGGATTAAGCTTTTCGGGATACACTGGATTCCAGTAGTGGTCCATGGCTGACAATATTTGTGGAACGGATGTGCATCGCCTTGCTAGGAAGGAGCAAGGGTTGAGTTGGAGTAAAGTACGGGCGCAAGATTTCTCTCTTGGATCCTTATATCTGTTTGATTTTGACTTGGTATCGGCATGCTGCATTGGAAAATATAGACTAAACGGTCTGAGTGAGAAGAATGGCAGCTGGTGAGAAACGGTGAAGAACAACAAATTGAAGAGGACTGCTAGAGGTTTTACCAGCTCTAGGCTGTCATGTCGGCGGGCCCTTCGATTGATTGTAAGTGAGAATGGGTCTTTAGATATCTCGTACCAGACATCTGGCTCTATTACTCCGTTTTGCTTTTTAAGATAACATCTTCTGTTTTGATGCTGGGCTTGCTGCTGTGATTAGCATATGGGAGGTGATATTCTTCTCCATTCTTCCCTGAGTGATTTGAGTGCTTTTAATCGGTATCATTCCTCTCTCGATGCTGGAGGTCAGGACAAGGTTGGGCCTGTCATCACAGATAATCACTCCATGACCGAGGTTAGCGGGTCGGCGAAGATGCCCCCCCGACGCCTTGACATCCTAATTGGGTGGATATTCCTCTGTGTTGGCAATGGAGAACTATCGAGCTAGTAAACAAGATTGGCGTTATCATAGAGCATTGCGGGACTGACTGTTACTTGCGGCGGATGGATCACTGGGGATAACAGGAGACACTTGTCAGGATTTAGGAACTTTTGACTACACTAGGGAGGGAAACGTGCCAAGTGATTTTGGTCTATACTTGATGAGGCTGTGGCGAAGAAATGGCCAGGGGGCGTGGTGCGAGTGAGATCACTGCGAATGAAGCCCACCAAAATAAGAGAAAGGCGATGGACTAGGGTATCTATGGAGATGATAGTTAAGGCTAGAGTAGGGGATATATATATCTCGGAGGTGGCTGGAAATTCTGGAACCTAAGCGAACCTCTAAGGAGCAAATTTAGCACATCAATCCTTGAGGGGTTGAGCTCCTAGAAATGTCATGATCCGGCACCCTCAAATCCTATGCACGATGCGCTATGCAAAATATCATAACTGGTGAAACAAGCTAAACCAACTACCCCACACCTAAGGCCGGAGAGTGAAAGAAAAAATAAACTATGATATCAGCGAAAGACGAGACCTTTCGCTCACAGAGGGCGTGAGATTGGCCGGTATAGAATAGGTTTCACTACAGCATAGAATTGATCAAATCCTATTCCTGGTGATGTGAGTAGGGCCTGAAAAAAAATAAAAAATGGCACGGCAGCTCAATCTCGATATTACAAGCACTACTGAGTACTCGTACGGCACTCGGTACGAGTACATTAAACACGGGGGCTGGAGGCACGTCGGGATAACGGAGGGAACCGATCAGAGGTAGAGGAGATCTGAGAATATTTTCTTCTGCTTGTCCTGGTATGTCCTAAACTGGGGCCGTGGAAGGAGGGGTAAAAAACAAGGCTTTTCCACCGGTACCAACCAGTATGGTTCCTCACAGTGTTGGTGACTGGATGTGGCTTCCCAGAGCTTTACGAGGCAGGGGTGACAACTTGCCGACAAGTGGCTGATTGGGTCATATCTATGCCATGGCGCGTGAGCCATCTCAAATCCAATTAAAGCCTTGGAGCTGGGCTAAGTGGCGTCATGGGATCTCACTCGAGATTAAAATGACATTCTCCCCGACCCCTCACCTAGATCTGCCTTGTTCAAGGACTTAAGGGCGATATACCACCTGCCTGTGTCAGGTCACCCAGAGCCCCTCTGCCGGTAAATAATCCTCCGTACTGTTTGTTCTTAATGACTAAGAGCAACCTCCCCTCCTCTTTTTTCCTTGTGAAACTCTGACGGTATTGTATTTATATTCGTTTCTTTACTAGCTCAATCGTAAAGACTGCACTCGCCGTAAACCTCACAAACCGCTGTTGCAACAAACTGACCAACTTAACGAACCTCCAAAGCAAATAAATGATAAAACAAAGGTATATTTTACTTCCTAAGGTAGAAGTACCACTGGTGTTATTTAGAGATCCCATAATAACAGAAGCTGTTCAGATTGCACCGTATAAGTGGTGCAGATAGATGTTGTCATGGAGGTTTACTAGGTTTAGGGTGGATGCAGACTTTCCGATCGGAGGAGTACTTACTACACGTTCCCTTAGTCTGACTACACCCACCCCCTCCAGCACCCTACAGAACATGGCCCAGGAATCTCTACAAGCAGACCTAGTCGAGCACTACCAATTGGAAACACACTTCGGGGAAGCCAGCGTTAGCCACACAATCTACTCACCCTCTATCCACAAAGAAGAATGGAGATATGGGGGAGCAATTGGGAGAGGGGGCTTCAGTGTCATACACTTAGAGCACGGCCCAAAGGATTCTGTAAGGGCAGTGAAAGTTATTGACAAGAGAACGTTCTCGCCTAGGTTAGACCTTACTAGGGAGTTGTCTATCATGAGTTTCTTGACAAAGGTCTGTTTGTTTTCTTGCTCGCTTGTTTTTCTACTAAGTGGAATATTTCTTGATCTGATAGCATGATAGCATCGGGTGTCGTTTTTTGTGCAGTTTTTGGGCTGGTTTGAGAATAGCGAAAAGTTGTACATCGCTATGGAGTACTTTTTGAGAAAGGGGACCTGCGACAACACCTCGGTGAACGGATGCCGATGCCTGTAGCAAAACAGCTGTCCAGCCAGTTTCTACGATAGAGGGTTTAAATTTCATGCACAAGAACAGGATTGCTCATCGGGATATAAAGCCCGAGGTACTTATTCATTCACCCAGCCTATCATAGAAGCACAGAGATGACAAGATCTGACTGAGCTGGGGGAGAGCAGAATATATTCGTAGTCTCCCTCTCCCCGCTTCGGGTAAAGATTGGCGACTTCGGAGTATCAAAGTGTATCAACGAACACACCATACTCCGCACCCAGTTCTTCACACGCTCATACTCCGCGCCAGAAATCCTTGGAGTGTTGGATTCCCCTAGAAACGTCAGAGTACACTTGCGCGGTGGATATCTGGTCGCTAGGATGAGTGATGTTTGAGGTCCTAACTGGAAGCATGCTCTTCCGGGGGGGATTCTTCATTTGGCATTTCTGTTATGGGAAAGCTGAGTCTATGCTTGAGCCATTAAGGGAGGCTGTGAGGGAGGAGCCTGAGGGTGGGTTTGAATTTGTTAGCGGGCTACTGTCGCGGGATCCTGTGGGACGGCCAAGTGCTGGGGGGGCACTCAGTGATCCTTGGTTGAGATCAGGAAAGTGAAGGAAGGAGGGGTAGGCTTGCCATTCGATAATGCGATTTCCTATCTTTATGTGTCATACTAATGTTATGTTAGTTACCAAGGAAACGGGTTTTAGTAGGTTATGTGGTAAAGTCATAGATGGGTCCAACTCGATAGTCATGATTAAAAAGAAAAAACAGTTACCGACATGGAGCTATAAGGATAGAGAGTGTTTGTCGAACCATGTGGCAGGGAAGAGGCTATCAGGTGGATTATTTGGTATTTGAAGTTTGTAATGATACAAAAGTGATTGGAGAAAATGGCTTGATAAACACATGAGAATTTTGAATGTGGGAGTAATGTATCTACATTTTAGGGATATATCGAGCGATAGGAAATATCGACGCATCCACACTACCCACAATGCCCCAAACCTATCGGAATGTTTTGATTTCTATTCGGGTGTCATACACCTGGACCGGAAGTGGATATTTTCAGAAATTGCATCTCCACAAATATCTGTAGATATAATACCTGTGGGCTTTTGAAGATATTTGTAGATATCCAAAGACATTTGGATAACACCTTTGCCATTGTGGGTATCTCCAGATGCCGATCGGCATCTTGAAATACTTGCTAGCTATTGAAAATATTAACTAACCACATGATAAATGCTGAAAGACTACGAGGCCCCGCTAAGCACCCTTGGCGCCTGGACTGGATACCCGCCTGTACCGGCCGGGTCAGTGATCCGTCGGGGACTTGTTCCCTAAAGGCTTGACAACTTCACCTGAAAAGTGGGGTTCGACAAATAATAATACAATTTCCACTCTGTGACTTGGTATGATGTCTCCCATATTCGAAATGGTCGAATATACGTCACCGAAATAGTAGCTGGAATGGATAGCGCGCAACGTCTTCTCTTCGCTAATCTAGTGGTAAGGACATAAGTATGTCAAAAACCAAAACCAAGCTCTGGTCCTTCTATCGGTCACCACGCATCTCCTCTTTCCTTCCTCCGTGTTCCAAAACAAAAGAAAGAAACATTCTGTGTAATCTCTAGACAAATGAAATGCATCATAAAGGGTTCTACCCTCCTGCGCCTTTGATCCAATGTCCAACTCTTGTTCTTCCTTCATCTCCTTTTGCCGTCATGCGTTCCTTTAACAGTCTATGCTCCTTCCCATCCATCAACAGAAACATATTTCCCGTGCTTCCGTACTTGCATATAACAAAATAAACTATAGCATGCCGAGCAGAACTAACTGATTTCTAACATCCCAGAATAGTTGAGCTGTACAGTACATCTCATACTGCATCTGTGAACGGTGTGGAAAAATCATAGGCTACCTACCGTACAAACACTATTATAACTTATCACAGGACAAGTATCTGATGGTATCCGGGCATCTACCTCAGTGACCTCTCCTCTGTGCATGGCTTATATAGATTTTCTTTTGTTGCACTAACATTCTTGCTGCCCCAATTCCTCTGAATACATTAGCGGAGCGCCTAAAGAAAACCATCATCTATCAATATATTCTCTCCCTTTCTGCATCCTAGGACTAGCCCTTCGGTCCACCGCACAGCTTTCGGTCCTTCTTCACTAGAGAGTAGACATCGCTGAGGTTTTAAAGTTGCTGTACATTGCGCTAGTTGGATAACATAAGACCTCAAATCGGTGTATTTTAGTCCTCCATAAATACTAACGTTAAACTAAGGATACCTTAGGGGCAAAGTATCTGGTGGTTACCCTGGATGCAGCTCCCTTATTACATACCCAACACCAATGCGGCATAAACTGTGCCAAACGGTCAGAGTGATTTCCCCCCCGGAATCAAGTGCTGCATTCTTAAAAGTGATCTCAGTCTCCCCATCCACCCAAGGCGGAGTGAGGACGACGAAGGACGAGATTGTCTCTTCCTTGGATGGGTCTGACTGCCTTGGTGCCGTACTGGACAGGGTGTTCGGCCATCGACTACAGACACGCAAAATTGCGCAATGAGACAAATACTAGTACCCGAACAAGTTAAGATTAAAAAGAGAAATAAAAATTTTAAAAAAGGTATTGCTCGAGCGTCCTACCGGGGGTGGCAGTACGGCTGGACGACTGGGAGCGCTGTAGTCTTAAAGGCACCGTACCTGGCTAACCAGCTATGATTTCTCATTATATAGGGTAATATGAAGACCTTAATAGTACTGCAATAGTGTCAAGATTCACAATACAGCATCACAGCATGCAGCTCCCTATTGCTAAGCGAGAGTATGAGTATTGCCTTAAAGCCACTGCCAAGGATTAGACAGGATTATAAACAACAGGCTTCACTCCACAGAGCAAAGACCTCTAGGCATTTTTAAAAAAGCCCACGGGATCTGTGCGGCCTGTACCTAGCCCTGCTAGAAGTTATAAGTACTTTCACCTACGCCCAGTGCAATCCTCCTATCAACGGTTCCGTTGAAAGCGGTGATTGTTCGTCCAATATGAAACGTCGTCATATCTCCCCCATACTACCTTACCTCACAGCTACCCTCTTACCTCTGCTCATACGTCCTGTTACTTATGTTTTCCCCTTTTACTGTTCTACTTGCCTCCTTTCCCTCTACTCTCCTTAAACCCCCAGGATTTTCTACATACCTGTGTCCGGCGATACTTCCAACAGGTCCACCCAACGCAAAGAACGAGTGATGGAGAGTGACTAGTAAGAATGCCTGCCTTGGTATACCTCAGGCTCGGTCTAAACTAGCTAGGGAGAGCAATAAACAGGCAGCAAAATCCCTCTCTAACCTAGCCTCCGCGGTAGCCCCCGTGAATTCAAGTCGATCATAGGGAGCGAGCCATAAATAGCTAGTTCATTGAGAGAGAGGACTATCTGGGGAGCTTTTAGCCCATCAAATTAGATAAACCTTTTAACATAGCAACAGGAGAGTCAGAAGTAACGGGTCCAACCCAGTGGCCGAGTGTCCCTGTCTCAAACTGGATATATGGTTCTGGAGTATTGGGGGATTAGCACAGGGTTGGTGTCCTGCCAACCAACCCTCCATAGATATACCAGCTTTGAACCTCCCATCGGTCGTATGGGAGTGGAAGTTTTAGGAAGGAACGGGCATTGGAGGGCTCGAATACTCTCTATCTGTTAGAGCTAAGCATGAGATATTGTAGAGGCGTAGGTTAGAGGTAGGTAGGTAAAAGAAACTGATATATGATATGATAAACCAAACACCGGAGGTCTGTGGAGACGGGTATCATATCAGCGAAACAAAACTAGCCCATACCCTATGCCTACTAGCATATGTGAAGAAAACAGCCCATCACTTTGTGCATGGTCTTAGCGCGTTTTTTGTACTGGCATGCCCTATAACTGCATGCCTAATAAGCAATCTAATAGGGGGGGCCTAAGTTATTACCATACTTGTCAGCGAGTACATCAAGAGGTATATTAGCACTACTAATGATCTCTTCTTGTGCCACAGCCGGATATTACAACCCTGGATACTAGAGGTGCTGATTGTGCCGAGGTAGACATAATGTTCTGGCAGGGAATCAGGCCTACTGACAACTTGAATTTGACATCGTAGTCGAACCTAAGCACAGGTTCTTGATTTATGGCGAAGATCCAAGCTTTGTGTTGGGGATTTTTTGGCTCTAGCGTTGAGATGGGAGAACGCTGCCATTGTAGAGGTTTTGTAATGGTGAGGCAATCAGATTGACTTGACGGAAAACCCCCTAGGTTGGGGCACTTGTGGGGCAGATCGAATATATGGGACCTGGAGATTTCCCGGAGCACTTATCGGTGCGGAGTTTCCCATTTCTTCGGAATCTTGAAGTTCCTAAATGGGAGACTAGTCAGCGGGGAGTATTGCGGAGTGGGGCAGGGTGAAATTACCCCACTGTTCGCAGCTGTTGCAGGTTGAGACGTTGGGATGTGGCTGGGGGAGAAATCAAGATTCACGGTTTTGGGAGCAAGATGGCAGGGGATTATTGGGCCATATGCGTTCTCGTGTGTAGGATTTGTTTGGCATCATGTTTGTAGGAGGTTGCAAGCTAGTATGGGGGGAGGGGGCACCAATAGCTACCAAGACGATCTGGGGCTTCCTTAAGCTCCTAGTTACAGGAAGGTAGCGCTGCCTCGCTACTGATCTGTTTGGCATTCTTCTCTACTATTAATCGAATGTTTGACTTTCAGGCCATAACTATCAATGTTTGAAGAATAGGCTAGCTGCAGTGCATGACCCCTGGTAGTTTGTTTAAACGACATCCTGCCAAATCCGCATACGGGGGAGAGCGCTCTGGGTACCGCCAAATGTGTAACTGTTGGAAGGATGTGGCTGACTTTGGAATATGCGGGAGAGTCTGAAAGATTGTTTAGATGCCTGCGGATTATTTGGGAGATTGAGATAGAACGTTTCACAGTTTATGAAAGAGGTTAGATCAACATGCATTTCCTTTGTTTATCACGGGAGTGTACGGAGGAATAAGGGTATGGAGGGGATAGAGAGATAGGTGTGGTGATCGATGGAAGGATCAGGAAGTGCTACTTATGTTTTACTTATACACTTGTCTCTACCATGAGTTTTTTGTTTTAGTTAAGGCGAATTCAGGAGCGTGAGCGAAGCGTCTAAGTTCCGTGTGAATTCTCTTTCTATCGTCTACCACTGTGCCATTCATAACCTGCCAACGTTAAGACCTCTTGCCAGGGACTTAAATCTAACTTCTGCACTGTTCTCATCTGATGGCTTTCTAGCTATTGTTATTTTTTATTTTGTGTATTTTTAGCTGTGTTGCCTTGCATTATACCGTGCTATACGCTACCATGTCTAGTACTTTTTAGTTCTTTTGTATCGCTGTTCAAAGAGATACCCCCATTCTAGAATACAATGTCTCCCTACATAGCGAGCCCGCAGCATAGCGAGAAGTCGCCATTTATTAGCCGCCTTTACTTTGTAATTTTTGTTGCGTCGCTTTAAGCCAAATTTTAAAGGATTCTGTATGATAAGCTAGTGCTCGTTGTGCGGGATGCTTTCTCTGTAGGTAAATATTGTAAATTTAGTATATATTTCGTTATATTGGGGAAACTTGGATGGAAATTCGAGCTCCCTAGCAATTCCTCTCATAACAGCAATTTTTCCAGAATAAGGAGACCAATTCCAGAGAAGTGCATCTGTATTTGGGGAATCAAGGAATCAACTCAACAAAGGGGATATATCTGCTTGCTCAGATGTTCGGCGTCTGAGAGCCATGGTATGTACAGTACTGTACAGCTACTAGCCAAAGTGTTCGTACACTATCTCAGATTCGTAATTCCATTTTATGACAGTTGAGTTGGCTAATAAACGAAATAAGCGCAAATACGGCACCAAAAGAGCAACAGTGGGAGAGAGGATAATGATAGCGAGCAACTTGAAGTATTTTCGTCGATAAGTTTTCTTGCTAAACTGACGGTAATGACAGAAGTATATATGAAAAGCAAAACACCATTCTCTGTCTTCCAACCATCACCACACATTTCCACTTCGTTCCGCAAATGCCTCCTTATCGCCTTGTCTATCCTTCAAAGAAACAAATGAAATAAACACTCTGTTATCCCTGAACAAAAGCAATGTATGACAAAAGAAAACTTCCTTCATTCCCGTAGCCTTGATGCTTTCCCCTTGTCCTATCCATCCGTCAATGAAAACATCTTTCTTAATCTCCGTTCTTTGATGAAACAAAAGAAATCAACATGCCGAGCAGCTTTTCCAACAGCTAAAACGACTAGGTTGTTGTCATCCGTTCACACTCTAGGCATTATCACACTTTAGTGCCCCACTTTCTATAATACTAAAGTTGGCTGAACGGTTTTGCCGAATTTATGGCTCGATCATTAGAAGGCTACAAGTACATTATGAGAAATGTCGCAACCTGCAGCAACCCCTCACCTCTCTGTGCTGCACGAGTGCTGTAGGTTGCTTGGCGGCTGCGACGAGTATTAAAAGGCATGGTCCTCATCTTTCCAGAACCCGGCACGAGAGTGCCCCTCACCCGTATCTGCCGTGGGAAGAGTTATGCTGTGGTGCATTAAGTTTGGTGGCACGTAGCTTAGGTTTTTCGACTGGTTTGTTGATAAGGCTTGACATACTTGCTTTGTATACGGATTCTACAGGGGCTTTAGGGTGTATGTGCATCGCAGCGCGGGATTTGTGGTGCGGGTTACGAGTACTGGTACTTGTACGGTACAATGGTGCTCTACAGCAGGGTAACGCCTGGGCAGGTGTGGCATTTCCTGCTCCTGATGCAGTGGCGTGAGAAGGGTGCTGTTAGCATAAATTTGGGGGAGATTGGTGGGACGCCCTGGGGTATCGGCGAGGTTCCACAGATGACCCCGCTTCTCCTCATGCCCAAGAATCCCAGCAGCCGACTTACTCCCTCCTCCACCATCTACAATATCCTAACCCGCGAAAAAGAGAAAATGTCGCAATCTTTCAGTCACAATGCCCACTCTTTTAACACGACCTACACTGTTAGCGTGTCGAATAATTTTACGGTTGCTGGTGACCGGTCTAATATCCTAGCCTGGCTATCCCCACTAGATCCCAAGCCACGGCATCAAGACATCCAAGACCGCCGGGTCGAAAATGTAGGGGAATGGCTCTTACAAACCGAGGAATATAGACGCTGGCACGTCGGTAGTAGAGGGGGTGAATCCAATGACGCAGTTTTGTTCTGCTATGGAGGGCCGGGGGTCGGCAAAACTTATATTAGGTAACAACGAAGAGCCCTCGGGAATAGAAGAAAAGGGCGAATACTGACAAGCCGTGATGTTAGCTCATTGGTGATAGATAGCCTGTGTGATCAGGCCGGAGGACAAAATGTCGCCGTTGCGTGCTTCTACTTTGACTTCGCCATCCAGCGGGAGCAGTCATCCACGAGTATGCTGGGCGCCCTGCTCAAACAGCTTGTAGCCGGGCTAGGAGAGGTGCCCGGGGAAATAACGCAAGCCTATGAGGAGCAGAAAAATTTCATTGGTGGACGGAGACCGCGACAAACCGATATTGTGAGGATGCTGCAGGCTGCCTCTTCTAAAAAGCGCACGTTCATATGCATCGATGCTCTAGACGAATGTGTGCCAGAACATCGAGTCAAGCTTCTCGGTTCGCTAAACCAAATTCTCCAGGAGTCTCCAGCCACTAGAATATTCATGACTGGAAGACCGCACATCCGACCCGAGGCCGAAAGACGCCTTGCTGGGAGAGTGACGAGTCTATCTATAAGTACCAAGACAGATGATATTATTAGATATCTTCGCTCCAGGTTGGAAGAGGACACAAACCCGGATGCGATGGATAGTAGCCTGGAGGCAGACATTCTGAAGAAAATTCCTGAAGACGTTTCTGAAATGTATGTAGAAATAACGAGGGAAGCTACCTCACCCATGCGCTGACAGATACATATTTAGATTCTTGCTAGTCTCACTGAATATCGATGCCGTCCTGCAGGAAACCACAATCCATCGCAGGCGACAAAAGCTTAGCGCGATGACCGATGGCTTAGGGTTGGGGGATGCATATGAGGCAACGCTGGGTAGGATAAGGGGCCAAGGGGGGGAGAAAGCGAGGCTTGGCATGGCTGCTTTGATGTGGATATCTCACTCGGAGCGGCCCTTGAAGGCCGATGAACTGCGCCACGCCCTAGCAGTTGAAATAGGGTCTCCGGATCTCAATACCGACAATATTCCTCCAATAGGCACATTGCTAGCAAGTTGTCAAGGACTTGTTGTGATAGAAAAGGGGGCTTCCACGGTCCGGTTGACCCACTTTACGCTCCAAGAATACCTCCGGGCTCATCCTGACATTTTTGGCGCAGCTCACTCGGCAATGGCAGAAACCTGCTTAACATATCTGAATTCTCACCGGGTCAAGGCCTTTTCGACCGGTCCCCCCTCCGACCTCCAAGACACACCATTTCTCGAATACTCTTCTCTATATTGGGGAGTTCACGCAAGAAAGGACCTTTCCGATTGCGCAAAACTGCTTGCGCTAAAGCTATTTGACGACTACAACAGCCACATATCCACTAAAATCCTCTTGAAAGCACACGAGATATGGGGTGTTTATGCGGACGAATTTTCCGGGTTCCGTGGTCTACATTGTGCATCCTTCTTCGGGATTATTGAGATTGTAACTAGTTTGGTAGAGAGGGAAGGTTGTGATATCAACCAAATGGACTTCGTAGGTAGTACGCCGCTCCATTGGGCTTCCCAGAATGGGCATGAGGGAGCAGTTAGAACACTACTCGGACGGGATGGCACCGTCCCCGACAAACCAGATAAGGGCGGCCGGACACCACTCTGGAGGGCTGCTTACAGTGGGCATGAGGGAGTGGTGAAAATACTACTTGGGCGAGACGACGTCAACCCCGACAAACCGGATAACGGCGGCCGGACACCACTCTTGAGGGCTGCTTATAGTGGGCAAGATGGAGTGGTGGAAATACTACTCGGACGAGACGACGTCAACCTCGACAAACCAGATAACGGCGGCCGGACACCACTCTGGTGGGCTGCTTGTGGTGGGCATGAGGGAGTGGTGAAAATACTACTCGGACGAGACGACGTCAACCCCGACAAACCAGATAATGACGGCCGGACACCACTCTGGTGGGCTGCTTACTATGGGCACGAGGGAGTAGTGAAAATGCTACTTGGGCGAGACGACGTCAACCCCGACGGACCAGGTATCGGCGGCTGGACAACACTCTGGGGGGCTGCTTACAATGGGCAAGAGAGAGTGGTGAAAATGCTACTTGAGCGAGGCGACGTCAACCCCGACAAACCAGATAACGTCGGCCGGACACCACTCTGGTGGGCTGCTTATAGTGGGCAAGAGGGAGTGGCGAAAATACTACTTGGGCGAGGCGACGTCAACCCCAACAAACCGGATAACGACGGCCGGACACCACTCTGGGGGGCTGCTGACTCCGGGCACGAGGGAGTGGTCAAAATACTACTCGGACGGGACGATGTGAACCCCAACAAATTAGATAAGGGTGGCAAAACACCACTCGATCGGGCTGCTAAGAAAGGGCACCAGGGAGTGATAGCGCTACTCCTGCCTCTAGGGTCTGCCGCCCCCAGCCTGTCATAAGGGTAAGGAGCCACCGTCCCCTCATCGCTTTCAAATGCGGATAACCTGTGCGCTATCCCCGCACAGACCGGAACAGCCCCATAACACGCCCATCACCGCCATTGCCTCCTCCCTCACCTCCCCCTCACCTCTTTCCGCAGTTTGAGTCCCCGCCCTGTTCTGGCACCCGTCTTTCTGTCCCCCTCGGAATACGCTTGCGGCAGAGCCTCAACTTACATATTTCTCTTTCGGTCACAGGAAACACCCGTCCAAACTTCTACACAGATTTTCCTATGTGGTCAAGTCAGGATTTATCAATTTACGTCCTGCAGTCCGGGGTTTGGCGCCGGCGGGGGTGTTTTTATTGTATTGAGAGAAGCCCGTATGGCTTGAAAATTCCATCATATTCATCCCTTCCTTGTTTTTCGGTCGTATAGTCTCTTTGAATATCGATTATTTCTTTGATTTATTCACGATTCCTCCCCCCCCCACATCTTATGTGTGGACATGGGGGTTATTTAGATATAGATATAGAGAAGGATATAAATTTCAAGTATTTCTGGCTGCCCGTAAAAAGCGGTGGAAAGTGAGATGTTAACAAAGGGATAGTGATTTGCTTTCACCAAGGGCACAATTTAATGAAGACTACGTTTAGATACCTCTACCATCCCACCGCGAGCTCCAGCCCGGATCTGGAAGACCATCCACACTTCCTACTCTCACCCTCCAGGAAAAACCAATGCAGTAAGAAGCCCCTTAACCACGACTCACCCATACCTGTATCCTCGAAGAAAAAAACTCCCAGTGGAACTAAACCCCATGCACGCGCTTAGACCTAGATAGCTCGAATCACCTATGATTTGGGAGAGTAGTAACTTACTAAGGAGGAAGATCTAAATTAGATTCGGAAAAATTATTCGCGCCTGCAAGCGAGGGGCTTAATTTACATCCGAAAAGCCTAAATTTCGGCCTCCCACCCCTCTGCCCTTCATTCCATACCCCTATAAACACTTCCTCCCCCCCCTCCTCACATCTCCATTGAGATTCGGAGTCGATTTTTATATGTGTTAAGTCGACTAACGCTGCATTATTATTCACAGCATACTATGTCACAGTGCGCTATGCAAACCTCTAGTTGGAACAGTGAGTTGTAGCGAGTGACATCCCATGAACTCTTCTAGTCTTTGGATTTGCTGGCGCACATCACGTCCTCGAGTTCACTTCCTCTCACTACTTTCCGGTAGCCTATTTACTGGCAGTGTACAGGACGTAGATTATTCAGAGAATGAGCCCCATACCTCTGTCCCGACCGTGGTCGGAGCGCCCGCTTAAAATACCGTACAAGTTACATATGATGGAGGTGGCATGATCGTGTAGGCATGGCGATAAGAGAGAGGATGTCGAGGTGTATATATGTTCTTGTCTATGGAGGTTGCTAGCTAACGGCCACCCAAGTAGTGAAAGCCTCTACATGTATAACCCTACACATCCGTCCGTGCCCTAAAGCGTTCACAAGTCCACACTTCAGTGCTCCTCTATACTATGTGTGCTTTTTGTTGCCTGCACCCCTCGGCGCTTCTAATATAACTCTCTACTGCTGGGATTATTATACCATCAACATGCCATGCTTTTATCCATACAAACAACTCCAATATCATAAAGTCTTGAACTATTGGCTCCTGCTGAGATGATTTCCACCCTTGAAGATATTTTTACTAAACAGTGCGGCAGCTAATCCTAGGGCAAGAGGGGATACACAGAGAATTGCGTGATAGAATCAGTAGAATAGTAGAGGTCTCTTTTGTTTTGGTAAGGTTTCATAATCCACTGCTGGGTCAGCATTGGCAGTTGACCATTGGTGTTGAGAGTTGATCATGAAGTTAGTGGCCAGGCGACAACCCCGCTGCCCCTCCGCAAAAACACCAATCGTGCCATCAACTCAACTAAACCTGTCTCGCATCTCCAAGACCCTCGTCTAGTGATTGAGCTATGCCCGAGGCTAGTATAGACTGTTCTTATAGAATAGGCATAGGGTTCGGGGGGTACGGCCAGCCCCCGTCTATGCACACGCTACTTACCGCTAAGCCATTAGTAGCTGCAACTACCTGGTAGCCAAATCTTCTGAAAACGATATAGTCGAAATCACACAATTTGGCGACGTTGCTACGCTGGTGGGACGTAGTTGACGCTTGCAAGCTGCTGTTCGCATGAGGGGAAATAGTTCAATATCTTACACTCCAACTTAGTCCGCAATGAACCCTCCTGCCCTCTGTAAAATTTTCTCAAGGACAACTCATGTTAAGGCTCAAATAAAGAGAATATCGTCCACTCTCTGATGCCGTTGGTATGCCCTCCCTACCTCTAAACGGGGAGCGCAGTACAGTATGGTAGGCCTTTCCTAGCTACGTATGTAATAGTTAAGCCTGTTAGGAACATCTCCGCCCACCAGCTTCCCCACACGACAATAGTAGCTCCCCTTTTAGCAGCCGGAAATTCATTATTCTTGGGTCACATTCACTGCGCTCCTATCATACCATGCTTCTGTCTTCTGGGACTGGGGTCGGTTATTGGAATCGACTCCCATGTTGGATGGATGGACGTGGTGGATGTGAGAGAACTTGTTTCTATTCTCAGATGCGCGCCGCTGCTAACTAAATACCGGTAGGACTAACAAACATGTGTGCGCAACCAGTGGTTTACCCTCAACGCGGTCCTGTCTTCTCCACAACACAACTGGGGTGGTTGCCCGTACCCTACTACACTCAACATCCCAAAGGAAGAAGAGTGATACCGCTGAGAAGTGGTGGGGAGGACCAGGGAATTTGCAGGATAGTGCATCGTGCGTGCGGCAGATTGGATTGCTACATACAGAGATCATGGGTGAGCCCGCGAAGAAGCAGATTAGATTGTGGAGAACAATATGGACATATGGAGTGGTCCCTCGTGATGCCCGAGAGGTTTTATCCGCCCTAGGGACATTGCTTTGGAGTGTATTGGTGCTTAATAAAGTCAAGATGGCTAGCATATTGAGGGGGCTGGCGGAGATGTGGATGTACAGGAAATTAGGGATTCACCAGTAGATCCCAGACTTAAGGGATATAGTGGTTTTGAGGTTAACTTAGGGTTGGTATTCAGGATGTAACTGAGCTGATTTTTTAGAAAACATTAGTTGTCCGCAGCAGTTGTTAGAATAAATAAGCTCGATGCAGGTCTCAAAATTTACAGCATTAAAGTGGACAGGGATATGGCGTCACAGAAGCGCCCGATTAGGATGCACTCAATCCGGAAGTTAGCCGGTGGAATAAACTTCGGGGGACTCAAAGTACTCTAGTACTCGTAGGGGGCCTACCACTTAATTTTAAGCTTCTTGATTGAAACTTGATGGTTTGCTGATATTAAACTTTATTGTCAAAAGTGGCGCATATCGGCTAATCTTCCCAGTATGGAAAATACCTGATGGCCGATGGTATAAGCATTAGTGGGATTGAGTAGACCACTCCCCAAGGCACAGTTGCTCTGCAGTATTATACTTCATAAGGAGAGCCCGAACATATCAAGTTAAGGTCACTGTGATATATTATCAATACCCCTACGCCAACCGGATTGTTTCCTCAGCTCTGCGTAATGAGACTACATTCATTTCTCCATAGAATATCCCAGACAGAAGCACCATAAGTACCCCAGTCGGCAAATTAAGCACAGACGGAGATTGCACTTATCAATCGACGCCACGGGCCATCGTGAGGGTGTACTACGGGAGAAACGCGGGATATCTCGAAGTGCTCTAGTAGCTCTATCGCATTTCTTTGCGGTCTTCCTAAGCCGTTCTAGTATCTCATGACGATGGGACGCTAGCGTAGGATGGAGAAGCCCGACCTATTACACCAACCGGCTGACCCCCCGAGCTCTTTTTGCAGGTTGGAAATGAGGTCGTTGGTTAAGCAGAGAGTGGTATAATAAATCCCTGTATGCCCCAGGGCGAATACCGGGACACATGAAGTAGCATTTTCTTCGGAACTTAGCACACATGAACTGACAGCCCATGTCAGAGTTGGGGGATATCGGGAGACTGTTTCGAGAACTATCGTGTTAGCGGTAATGAATGCGATGGATAATTGGGTATAAATATCATCTGTCTGTGGCTCCCCCCTCAAGCCGTATCCGGTTTTGACGCCTGCTCTTGAGCTTCTGATTCCGTCGCCATGAAGTTCAGCTTCTCGTTGACCCTTTCCCTCGCTGTGTTGGCTACTGCCCGCAACTGTGGTACTCCCGAGCCCTCTCAGGAGCACCTGGAGGTCAGCCAAATGTTCGCTCAGGAGGCAGCAGATGAGGAGAACAATCGCCAGTCGGGAGAGGAAGCCCCAATCACTGTTCCTGTTTGGTTCCATGTTCTCCGCGAGGGGAACCTGGTTTCTCAGGGAAACATCCCAGACTCTCAGCTTACTGCTCAAGTACGCGTTTGCGGGATTCTACCCAAGTATCCACCTTTTACTAACGGGATATGGTTTCAATAGCTCAACGTCATGAACAATGACTATAGTTCCACCGGTTTCAAGTTCTCTCTTGCCGGGGTCACCCGCACAACGAACTCTGCTTGGTTCAATGACAATGACGCTGGTGGCATGAGGGCAGCTCTTCATAGGGGAGACTACAAAACGCTCAACATCTACTACCTGAACCTTGCCGGTGATGTCCTCGGAGCTTGCGAGCTCCCAACAAAGCCCACGGCTTCTGTCATCCAAAATGACGGTTGCGTCATCTACTATGGCAGTACGCCCGGTGGAAGCGCTAAAAACTACAACCTCGGACATACCACAACCCACGAGGCTGGTCATTGGCTTGGTATGATTGGAAATGAGTGCATCATTGTCCTCCTGAATTTAGATACTAATTCACTCACTCTCGGCAGGTCTCTACCACACTTTCCAGGGCGGTTGCACTGGCGGTGACTACATTTCCGACACCCCTGCTATGAAGGTAGCCACCTATGGATGTCCCACTGGCAAGAACACTTGCACAGGGTCTTCTTATCCCGGCGACGACCCCATCCACAACTTCATGGACTGGGCAAGAATACCCCTCTCCGCCCTTGCCCTGCATGGTTGCTAACATACCATCTACACACAGAGCTACGACGCCTGCATGACTGAGTTCACTCCCGGCCAGATCACCAGAATGGCGCAGATGTGGAAGAAATACAGAGCTTAAATCTTGCTCGACAAAGTATCTGCAGGAGAGCGGGAGGAGGAAGGACGAGTTTTGATGATTTGAGAGACACCAAGAGTACTGTACTGTGCCACCGGGGAGGAAATACAGGACACAAAAAAAAGACTACCCTGGGGGAACCAACGAGGAGGGACAGGATTGCTCTCCAAACATTTCAAAAGAAAAATATTTTCGGGTTGGACTGCCCCCCCCCCTTCTCGCTTTTTTTTTTCTCCGGGAATAGAGAAACTGTGTGTTTTTCAGGAACCCGTGGGCAGGATCTAATTTCTTCCTTTCGTTAATTATCTTTTTTCCTTCCTCACATTTTCTCAGATAATTCTAGTAACAGACACTTATATCCGCCATAAGTGGATAGCTAGATAGAATACTTGTACTATACCTAGAGTTTGAAATAATAAATAAGTTGTTCTTGGATCCCATTTTCTTTTTCACATTTTCATCCAGTCTAAACGTGGCCACATGTCTCGCTGTGGTGCCAGTCGGTCAATCGGTAGGTGATGCAGGTACCGTATCTAGATCTGGTGAGATGGGGGTAGAGAAGGGGGTGGGTGGGGGGGCCCTACTTGCTACGTTTTTTTTCCCCTCTTTCGGTGGGCAGGAGGTCTTGGATGTACCGGATCCGGATTGACATAAGTTATACCAGCACCTGTGGGGCGGCTATGGTGGGGGCCTGGGTGCTGTAGAAGATCACTCGAGGTTTAGGTCGGGGATGGGATAGGAGAAGAGAACTACAAGACGGCATTATCACAATATCGTGTGGGACGCGTTAGTATATGGGGAAGAGTGCTCTATTGCGAAGCACGTTGACGCGGGAGATAAGCCCTTGACCTATCCTTTATCAGTAACTTGAATCCAAATTTACAATTCTCTAGGAGACCCTTAGTGCTACAGTACAGTCAATCTCTGGCAAAGTGGAATTTCATTTCACTAACACTTTTTCCTAGTGACCGTGCGTAGGGATGGTCATTCTTAAGTATGGTAGATCCGAAACCCAGAAGATCCAGATCCCCGTTTGTCGATAACATAGTAATGGTAAATGTTCTGATATCCGAGCACTGGATCATTTCTTAAGAGACACCAGCCGGGGACTGGGCCATGCCAGGCAACATTGAGTTTGTGAGCTCCATTTTCTGAGGCGGTAAATTAGACTAGTTGCCTCCCAAGAGCCCCTCCCTTCTCCGCTAATGTTTCTTTTTCATAGCTCATTTGATGATCATAGTTGAAAGGCCTCTAAGGGAAATCCCAGAGGTCCCTCAGGAAGGTACCTATCGATCCTTGTGTTCTGTTTCCCCATTGACGTTACCGGAGCGCTACGGCGGGACCACGTGACAGACGAAGCCCCTCTTCCTATCAAGAAGCCCTCTCTAGAGCGCCTCCCCATACGTCGACAGAGGTATTAGATAAGATCCTCATTATCCTTCAAGAGCCATAAAAATTCCTCCAACCCAAATCTATAAAGTGAGAAAGTAGGGCAGTAGACTGGGTTTTGGGGGAATAGCCTCTTTGCGCTCGTATCTCTTCATTTTTTCCCATTTTTTCCCATTTTTTCCCCCACGCAAGCGCTTCCATTTTCCCAAACTTTCGTCGTTCGTGTCCGGGGTACAGTAATTCTACGTGGTAGGCGGGTAGTCGGGATGAGGGACTGCGGAGGGGGAGGCCTCGGCTGTAATTGCTGAGTGTGCGCATGATAGTACATCTCCATACTTACGAGTTTGTGCCTTACTCGTGCCTGCAGTAGAGGCTATTGCCGTGGGAGCCCACCATCTATGCTCTAGACGCGCCTGATGGGAGAGGACAGACACTCGAGAAGTTGGTATTGCGGAGTTTTAGACGAGATAGTCTATGGCATCTAGTTCCCCGTAATTACTGTAAACCTTGCATTAGTCGGGCCCCCGGCATAAAATAATAACTTTCCGTTGCTCAGCATACCATTTGAAGGGTTACCGTAGGTGAGGTATGTTATTGTCGATAGCGTTAGATCCTGAAGCTACGCAGACCCCGATAAGTTAGCTCTGCGGCTTTGCAATAAGAAGGGATGTTTGTACTTGAATGTGAACCAAGTATTGTACGTCTCTAGAAAGATAAAAGTTTAGGCTTTCAGCCTGCTTTAGACTTCACATCCTCCCCATCCACTCACCTCCACTCCTTTCGCCCTATCCCCATCGAGTTCCGAGCACCCCTGCCGCATAGCTCCTATGGTAGTCTACTAACGGAAGGCCAAAAACAGACTTTCAGTCAATACAACCTCGGAGAATTGTTCTGACAGCGTTCAGAGCACAGTCCCTGCATCTAAATGCAAGTCCACCCGGGCGGCAGTGAGGGCTATTGGACTGCTGGGCCGGTGATCTCGTTGCCGTGAAAATCCTGCTGGGCAAACTCTGACAGGGACCGACCATTCTTTGGCGCTCTTGCCAGACGCCCTCGTCGTCATCTTTAGGCTCATTGTCTAGGCGCACTAGAACATAAGTATATTTCCCACGATCATGCCGACCCCGTCACTGTATCCCTGCTCAAGACAATAAAAGTGTTACAATAGCCAGCCATCTTGAAAAACATGCATTCACCCCGTCCACTCGAGCACCAATCCATTGAGAGACACCTGCCAAGCCGTTTCGGATGTGCAATATTTTCCTTAAATTGGACATCTCGCATGGGTCGATACCGGAAAAGGTTAATCCGGGCGGGAGATAACCGCCACCAATGGTTCCGCCCATTTTTCAAGCTACAGCCAGCTTCATGGTCGAGCGGCGCCCTCGTGAAACCGTGCAAGAGCCAAATAAAGGTACGAGGGGCGGCCAAAACTTAATCGTTCAGCCCTAGCAGAGTGTCGCAAACCCCCCCCCGAGCTGAGGCCCTAACCAATAATTAGGCTACGGGTGAAAAGCATACGCGCGGGCTCATTGCTTGGCAGAACGGAGAAGGCATTGTATTGGGCCCGCTGAATTCCGGTCGCTTGTCGTTGATTCGTGCATTGGTACCGGGAGTAACCTGGCGGCTTCTCCATTACTGAATCATTTTCGTTTACCTTTGTCTGTTTGCGGTTACGGATTTGCCTGTATCGGGAGTTTGCTGTTTTCAAACACTCACCCCTTCCTGTGATTCGCTGCCCGATATCCTTTTAATAGCGCGTATTTCAAGATTGGTCTAGGGTGATCTGTAGCATGGCTCGTGAGACCTCGAACTTTCTTCAAGGTTGCCTCTCACCTCGAAGGGTATATATATAATGTTACATCTCCAGATCCCACTTCCAAGCAAGCTCTTTCGTTATCAGCATTGCATTTCTTCTAGCCTTCATTATTTCCTTTACTTCACTTCCTCTCAAAGAAAGCGAGTCTTTCTTCTTTTTCCTCATCTTCTACAATAACTATTCAACCCTAATCCACCTAATAATCATCAACATGTATACAAAATTCCTTGCTTCTATGATCCTGGGATCTACCTTCCTTATGCCGGCATTGGGACATATGAACATGATGTCGCCACCTCCTATGCGACACCGAGATAATCCCCACACCCAGACTGTCGACGAGATTTACGAGTTTCCTTTGAAAAAGGGTGGTTCCGATTACCCATGCAAAGGCCATATCAATGCCCTTGGCACACCAGAGGGCAAACCTGTCGCAACATGGGCCGCTGGTAGTGCGCAGACCTTCACGTAAGTCCAACGCATCTCCAAAGTATCCGACACCAAACGCTAACACACTCACAGTCTGGAAGGAAGCGGCACCCACTACGGCGGTAGCTGTCAAGCCTCTCTTTCGTACGACAAGGGCAAGACCTTCAAGGTGATCAAGAGCTGGCCAGGCTCCTGCCCTAACCGTGAAAGCGGCTCAGATCAGACTTTCAACTTTAACATCCCGAAGGAAGCTCCCAGCGGGGAGGAAGTCATCTTTGCTTGGTAACCCCCCCCCCCAATCCTCTCCTCCTCTATTCATATAGCTAACGGAGACCATATCCAACAGGACATGGAACAACCGTGAACGCGAATTCTTCCAAAACTGCGCCGTCGTGACCATCACCGGTGGCGGCGCCGGCATCTCAAGCCTCCCGGACGTTCTCGTAACGAATATCATGGGTGACTGTTTTTCCCCGGAGACTACCGCCGAACTGAAGTATCCCAATCCGGGCGCTGTTGTCGAGCTTGGTGACGGGGAGTATCCGCTTGTTCTTCCCACTGGTGACTGTTAAGCACTTTGCATCGGCATTCCTACCCCAAATATTCCGCCCACCTTACCTTCCTTCCGCCTATTTTCCTCTCCCAAAAATATCTAGACGCCAGGGAGCGTCCGCCTGTATTTTTATCACCCTTTTCCTTTTCCTTCTTTCCCCGACGGTGGTTGTGTATGGAAAGAAGGACTAGAACACCAGATTCATATAAACTGTAACCGTAGTATACATATCAAATATTTCCAAGACACGGCTTTTTTTATCCTCCGCTAAAAAAGTTGAGAGAGATGGTACTCCGGATGGAGGTACGAGATATTTGCTTGAGGCTTCCTACTCACTATTGCGTATATGGAAGCATACGCCGTTGAAGTGTGTATTCCACATCATGTGTTGCGTCATCACGATAGGGTATATGTACTTGTGTTTTCATCGCGTATTCGGAATCAGGTAATATTAAAGATTTATGTCTTAGTACTATGACTAAACATTGCTGGTAGTAGTTACTATTACTTGCATCATTTATTCTCCTACCAGGCCCAGCTTGTTCTCTTTTATTACCTTTTAGTTCACACACAGGCCACTCTTTCACCTACTTATGTCTCCGCGCCAAGATTGGGCACCCATTTTGGAAGAGCCATCACCAACCCATAAAGAGTATAGTATTCGTGCTCTTTGAAGGATTGCGGTGAACAGACAGTGCCAGTAGCCGGTGAAACCTATGTATGAGAATGAACTCATAAAGTTACTTTAAGATTTATTGCTGTGCTTGAGAAAAGCGGCATCAAGGCTACCCTCCACACAGTTCTGGAGAGGCTATTCCAAAACAGGTGCCCAATCTCGGCGTGGAGACACGAGTACTCCCTCTCCATCGGTCTCACCTCTTCCCACCCCTCCCGCTACTGCTCCTAAATCGCCTCCTGAGGCTCCGGGGCTTCACTTGCGACTTCAGAATTATCACTCAGCAGGAAAACTCTGAATCCTGTAGCTTCTTGTTGAAAATCTGTATTGGCTCCAGAAGGGCAGTTGGTATAAGATGCGAGGGAGAAAGGAAGTTCTTAGCATTGAGAGTGAATGAACCCCTTGCCTTATCCTACCGTCACAATTGCTGCCACAATTTTCATAATCATCACTATTTTCACTTACCATCGGCTACATTGTCCTCTTTGTATTAAACACATCAGTGTATTTGATATTTCACATAATTCTGACACACCTTCCGGCTCTTTTATAGCAACCGTATTCCGAATACAGGATGAGAATACAAGTATACCGTTTTTGTTCCGCTTAGCTATCTAGAGAACCCAATCAACCATCTTCCGCTGCGCAGAAAAACGTTCTATTCTTGACACTAACAACACCCAGCCCACCGAGTGACACCCTATGAATAATACAAACACAACTTAAGATTATTACCCATCCGCACTCACCACATCTACCAAACTCACCAAATCCCAGTCTATATTTTAAAAATAATAATGGTAATAATAAAAATGCGGGAGAAAAAAAGAGAGCGCTACAAAACGCAACCACCCACCCACTTGATCAAAAGCCACACATCTTCCAAATTGAAAAGCACTGCACAGCACACACACCATCGTACCACAATACGGTTAAACTCCCCCAACCCGCCCCCCAGAAACCAATCAGCACCCCAGACCAACACACCCAAAACGACAAACTCAACATCTCCTCCCCCACCTCCAGCTCGCCAAAATACGAGTAAGGTCGCAACAGTAACAGCAAACTTCAGCTCAACTCGCTTTAACACGATAACTGTACGGATAGTGGATTGAATTAGTAGAGCATAATACTGCTTTGTGCGAGTGCAGATACCGCCCAGGCTAAAGTCGCGCATATCTAATAATGATCCCCAGTCTGTAGCACTGGTGGTGGTGGTGGTGGTTGTGGTGGTGGTTTGGGGCGGGACTTGAGGTGGTACGGTACGGTAAGTACTTGGGTCGATGGCGTACCGCGATTGCAGGTGGTGGTTGCTCGTTGGATTGTTGGTGGTGTTGTGGATTTTGCGTTCCTGCCGGTCGGGTTTGTTTATCGTGGTCTGAGTTGCGCATGGATCGGTGGTGTATTCCTTGTTCCGCGTTTCGGGTGGGTACTATAGACTGGGGTGAATTTGTCGGGGCTGAGGAAGAATGATGTGGGGGGAAGGAAGGACAAACTTTAGGATTATGGGGCGGGGGGGTATGGGTATAGGTGTGTGCTTTGTGCGGTATGGGCGGAATGATGGGTACAAGTGTAGATAGAGCTGTGGGCCTGGGAGGGTGAGAACTTTGGGAATTATTAGTAGTAATAAGTTAGGTATGATATTATAATATGGTATGATATTATAATAATATTATGGTATGATATTATAATATGGTATGATATTGTTAACCCACCGAGACAAAAGAAGAGAAAAAAGGAAGCCAATAATCTAATATTTACAGTGCATAAAAGCCATAACATCGAGTCTTCCGATAACAGCGTAACGTATAAATAAAGCGCATAAAAGCTACCCCCCAGGTCTAACCAACTATCGCCCAAATTCCAACTGTCGAATGCTATCCTCCGACCTCCCATCCACTTCCATATCAACCTTGACCTCCACCGTCCTAACAATCCCATCACCCTTGAACACCATATCCTCCTGGCTCTCGTTGGTCCCTCCGCCAATCGTAGTAGTATTCCCAACCGGCCCTCTGGCTCCCCCGCCCCCCAGCGAACGCAGCGGTATCCCACGCCCGCCCCCCTGCACGGACCCTGTATAACCAAGGCCGTCCTGCGCATAACTAGGTTTTGAGCCACGGGTGGTTTGAAGGATGGAGCTGACGAGGGGCTTCAGGGCAGGGGCACAGGCAGTGATGATTCCGACGTTGATTTCTACTTGGGACCACAGGAGGACGTAGATTCCTAGGTCTAGGGAAAGAGTTAGGACCGGTATAAGAAAGGGGGGAGGGGGTAAGCACAGGCAACGTCTCCGCCTGTAGCTAGGGCCCTTTGGTTTTCATATAGTGAGCTTATGCGCACGATTGAGGCTATTACAGCGATGGAACCGCAGGAGAAGATCAGGAGCAACGCAACTTCAAAAAACCACGTGTTAGTATATCAACCTTAGTCTTGTAAATCGTGAAGAGCGAACTTCTATTCCTCCTATTCGTCTGTAATCTCAACAGCGTCGGGAGCGGCAGAAACCAGATAACAATATCCGAGACGATATTGAAAGATGCCATAGAATAGTACGCTACGGCGAAGTCATGGCAGCGCTTCGGGAAAGTTGGTGCCCACGCTCTGGTGACATCCCCAGGGCATTCGAAGACCTTTTCCCTTGTCAGCAGACGAAGAAACCAGTTGGACAGAGGAAGGGGGAGGAACAAACATTTACAAATAGCATTACAACTGTGTACGTTGCAACCATACCGCCAACAACCCACACCGAAATCTGGTAGAATCTCTCACGGGATATGCGCCGGTAGAAGGAGAGGATGCTGGCTTTGATCAAGAACAGAGTGACGAGGTATTGCAGTTGGTAGGTGTACCAGAGCTTGAGGTTTGGGATAAGGATTTCGTTGAAGTTCTTGGTTTGTCATTAGTTCTCATGATTGTATGTCGGTGAGGTTGGAATGGACTCGCGGGGAGAAGGGAGAGCACTTTTAAGTCTGCTACATGAGTTCTATATGATTGTTAGCTATGATTGGGGGGGTGTGGTGATAATGCGAAGGGGTTTAGGGAACCCACCCCATGCCGTATTTTGTGTGAAAATGATTTGCTATGCCTGTCCTTCGTCAGACACAGGACTGAACCCGACACACTACGTCTGTAGATGTTGAACCAACCTAATCCCCAGGCATTCACCTTTTTGCCGGCAGCCACTCAGTCAGTTGTCACCCTTCCAAACACCACTACCAAGAATCAAAATACTCACAAGAGCAGCAAGCATGATCCAATCATCCGATTTGACCATCTTAACAATATAGGCTCGACAGTACAACCTAGACACCGCTCAGCGCCGCCAGTTTCTTTAGCCCCCGGCCCATGAATCCACTCTCACTCAATCCACCGAGCGACCCCGTACAGTATCCTACCTCAGCGTCATAGCTATGGTTGATAGCGCCAATAGCGAATACATCACTCCCAGGAAGAGTGGACCCAATGTTTTACCCATCTCTTGACAAGCTCACTCTAGCTCTTATGCACTTCAAGCCTCGATCAATTCACAGCAACCAAGACCGAAAATCGAAAGCAAAAACCGAAAACAGCTTCTTCTCTTTTGGGCGGGGAGGGGGTGGATCAGACGGGAGCGGGCAGATTAATATATACCTCGCCGCCTATCCCTATTATATAGATACTAGTATGATATGTTGGAAAGGACTACTTTTCCGGTACCAGAACACCGGTAAGTAGACAGGGTAAGTAAGCTCTCGAGTTGGGCTAGACCAGACATGGCAAACCTCATACGCATAACCACACCCTGCGTTGCCTTGTCTTGTCTTATCCCCAGAAAGAAAAAGAAAGAAAGGGTGAGGGAGAAAAGTGAGAAAAAGGAAAACGGAAAAAGAAAAAAAAAAGCAGAGAAGGGGACAGCGTTGATTTGCTCCCTCCCGGTCCCACCCCAAACCTTCTTCTCGCGAAGAGACATTACTATACTCACTGGTACAACTCTGAAGAACCGGGAACCAGGGAAGAAGGTAGCAAGGGCATGGGAGGGTAAGGAGAAGAAATGTGAAGAGCACATTGAAGGAGACCAACTCCAGGACCGTTTTTCCCTATTTCTGCGGCCGGCAGATCGGAGATGTCGCAAGTACTTGATAAGGGCATACTGAGCTCGCCTACCATGTCCGGTGCACTTTTGATATCCTGTCCAGAAAGAATTGCCGTTTGAGGAACGACTTTCTCTTACTTTTCTTTCAGCTGGAAAACTGAGGCAGGTGGGGGGTTCCGGGGGCCTTACCACCCCCGAACACTCCCGAACGTTTGCCATACCACCCCGGGAGTTAGTCTATCCATTTGGCCACTCCCGTGCAAAATCCCAGCAGAGTAGCAGAACCTCGGGGCCGCAGAGCAGCCAAACCTTCGAAAACTTTGTTCGGGTTTTCGAACTGGCGAGTCCTAGGAAGAAAGAAAGAAAAATCCAAGCTTTCACCGCAGTTTCTGGAACCACAATAACCTCCACACTCCTCCCATACAGTACCCGTCACGAATGGTCGTGTGGATACCGCTTGATGAAAACCGCAGTGGCAGGCAAAGTAAGCCTGCACAGATTCTAACTTGGCAACTCTGGTTGAGTACCTATATCAGTCCCATCATCGCAAAGGACCGACTAAAGAAGCTAGAACAATACCGTTATCGTGAAAGCAGCCATGGAGGGGGAACTGTGTGACCCCTCCCACTTCAATCTAATTGGAAGAAGGCAGTCGATTGGGCCTTTTTGAAGTTTAGGGCCACTGAATTCAATATCGGTATTTGCACGCAAGCCACTCTGTGGCCAGGGGGGACCACACCATAATCCGGTATTTGACGGCTAGGACTGAAAATGTTTGGCTGGCATGCTTCCATATTCCCAGGCAGGCTCGCTAGTGTAATCCCGTTTTGGGAGCATACTCGAGTAGTAGAACCGTGTCGCATGGTGTGTCGCATCGGCAAGTGAGTTGTGGTGGGAGCCTGGGTGTTATGTACGAGTACGCAGATGGTGAGCTAGCCCATAGAACCCCAAATCTATATTTTTGTTTCAGGAAATAACCTCTTGTTGTTTCGAGTAAATTCTTAGAGAGTAATTGGGAAAATTTTCCTCAAGATCCAAAATCATGTGGGGTTGATAGGTATTTCTTAGTACAAAATCTGCGACAACATACAAATCATCTCGCGACATGATCACACCTTGATTCGGCAATTAATAGTTCCCGAGCCCAAATCCGCAAACACATAGCCCAAAATAGCTAGCCGCTGATCTATCTGACCCCGCACCCCTGGTCGCGGGTTTGCTGTCTCAGACCGCCCACGGGATTCTGTCCGACACGGGAAACGGAGCCTCTGGTTCGCGTTTTCGCTCTTGGTAAAACACATACAAAAAAGTAGCATCTGGGCATGATAGTTTGTTCAATTTTTCCAGAATTCCCCTCAGTTCTGCTTGTAGGGAGGGAGTTTACTGTAACAATACCTTTACTGTTGTATTCAGTTTTGAATTGGATCAAAGCTGGGCAAGAGTGAGCACTGTAACAGGATACGAGCTGGCGGAGAGGAAAATACTGTACCGGTATGCGCGGTCGTAAGGACTTACTCGAGTAAAACACACGGACATCACCCCAGGTTCTGCATTATGGAGGTTCACTTAAGTTTGTGCCACCGGGATGCTATGCGCGACCTTGAGCTCAACTGCTCGTTCGAATACCACCAACCCCTATCTACCGGTACTCGAGTACTTAGACCTTCCCAATCCCACATTAGGGAGGTGTTGTTGGATCGGCCCTAAATCCGAACTGTGCTTGCTTTGTGGCGAGTCAGGATACGAGTCGAAACAGGTCGGGCCACCGAAGTTTTGCTGGGCACGGTACAAAGCTGGGCGTGGGCTGCAAATTTTGCTCTTAACATCTGAGTATGATACAACAGAAACAGGCCAATATCCGGCAAAACAAAAATTGCAAATAAGATGTTACCACCGCACTATCCAAGAACTACAAAGTTGAGCCACAGTGCAGCTTACATTTGGAAAGGCTGGTGTCGCTCCTCTCGTCATTAATTTCAGTAAATTATCCCAGCCCAAACCTAACCTCGCGACAAAGATAGTTCAAATCACGACCCTCATGACAAATCCTCACTACTTTACGTACCAACATGGACAAATCTCAGCTCAATCACTCTGCAATTAATCCCCGATCTTTGCGGCACTTCAAACCATAAACAATATAATCCCCTCAAAAAATTCTTAGCTAGAGAGGAATAGCAATTTTCCTTCACGCGGCGAAAAGGCGCAAGCGCTGGTCACTGCCGGCACCGGACGAGAGCTGGCAGCCATTAAAACGCCCTATCCTAAAAGCTTGAAATGATTGGACCATCTGTCAGGCAGCCCCAAAATTTCCCCCTGCGGGAAAGGGTCGAAAAGCACACCAAAACACCCTCTCCGAGACAAATGGAAAAGAAAAAACACCAGGCCTTACCAGGAGAGCCAACCCTAACGTCTTACCATACCGTTGAATCAGTCCAGTTCCTACCGTAGCTCAGTCCATTCTTTTTTCTCTCTCCCTTGGTTGTTAGTGGATCGGATGTGTTCCACTTCCAAATGTAACGTCAGTCTCGTCCCGCTGCCTCGGATCTCACACAACGGGATACCCCACTAAGCCTTAGAGGCCCTGCTGCCGCTCCCAATTCCCCACCGAACCCGAGAGCGAGCGAGAGCGTTCGGATTCGTATACAAGTACAGTCCCTTGTAAAAGGAAATCGGAAAATGTGGAAATGAAAGGCCAGAAACACGGTTGCTCAACTGCCCCGAGCACAAGAAGGATCGAGTCGGAGCCCTAGAGGCCCGTTCGCCGATCTCCGTTTTTTTTATACCACAGGCCGGAGGGCTTGAATGCACCCGACTGTACTCGTACTTGTACTATCATAGTGCAATTGCCCCTGGCTATATGAACGCCAAGAATCAAGGCCTCAAAGGCCCGTTCACTAATTTTTACAGTGGGCGTTCACTATGGCAAACTACAGCACCTAAGTTTTGAATATTTTACTAGCAGGGGTGTTACGCTAGCAGGGGCCAAGGCAGCAAATCGGGTATAAGGACAGCGAATTGGGTATAGTGGTTACCCAATTCACCTCCTCATCCCTGTTAGTCGAACATCCCCTGCTAGTAAAATATTCAAAACTTAGGCGCTGTACCTTCGTAGACTCTGCAATGAATTCGCTAGCGAGACCCCGTTCCTTATACAAGTCCCCGGCATGAAGAACCAGAACACAGGGGTCAACATTTTGTATGGCGAATTGTCTGTGCGCATCTGAGACCCCATACAAAATTCAGCTCCCAGGATCCCCCTTGTGTTCGACTTCTACTTGCCAGATACTTGTAGCCAAAGATTCATTATAGCGAGGTTCATTATGGCCGGGGGAAACTTTGCTTCGTTCTTGCATAATTTCGTTCTGCCGAGTGGTATTCCTGTGCTAACCTCGAAAGGGACGGTCCCTGAGAGACAAAAGAGGGAGAATACTAATTTGGTAATAAACTGGCTTGGCATAACAGCATACAGATAGTGGGGTGAATGTTTTCCTCCCTTTTACCAAATAGTTTGAAAGCGCAGAGTGAAAGAGAGAAATCATAGGGAGTCCAAGTGGACTGTTTAATAACAATAGACCCCCAATATCAGTAGGGCAATCTATTTTGCGCTGTAAGCATCACAAACTTTCTTCCTCCGCTCTTCCGTATGCCCGGCCCTGCTCGAGTACAATCGTGTCAGCAAAACCCCAGGCCTTTCCAATTCCTACCAGCACTAGGGAGCGCTTCGCTACCCCTCTATTCCACTCTTAATAGGTATTGCTCTTGAGTGCATTCGAACTTCACGAACGTATCTATACCGGATGAGATCTTGGCCATCCGGGATAATGGGGTGTGGCTGTATAACAGATACTCGTAATGGCGACTTTGGCGATGAAAGGTGAAAGAAGGGTTCAATTGTCCGTGCTGCTTAACCAAATTCGCAATTCTTAACGAGTAGCGTGTACGGTCTTGTAACCCTCCCCCGTGATCCCGGTATCCCAGGCTGCGGAGACGGGGGTAAAAAGTTTCTGCGGCAGTCCCTGCCGTCCTCCGAGATGCAAGCAGGGTATAGTGTTGTAATTACCGGTGTCGGGCTCTCTCACTTCTGCCCTTGTGTGGATGGTGTGTCGCGCAAGCTGTATTCCACTCCTGTCGCCCGCGGCGTGACCTTCTTCTAAACCGTAATTAATTCCATATATTTTATCCTAGCTTCACCTATCCGGTATCCAGCTAGCTAAAAACAAAAACAACAACAACCAACGGTATTCTCACTGCACAGCAGCTAAAGGATCCCGTAAAAAAAACAAAAAAAAAACAAAAAAAAAACAATCAAGTACAAATAATCAAACTTCTTCATCCCATCCCAAAATCCCAAATATCAACAATTTAGCCTTATCTGCATCATCCCCAACCACGTCACAATCTGATAAAAACTTAACCCACACAGTAGGCCAACATCCATCATTCTTTTCAAGCCGTAAGTGACTTAGCCACTTATGACTACCTCCGAACACAGCCTGACAACCCAAACATGTAACACTATCCTTACTATGTATTGGGTAAAGCCACTTTATAGCCAGCTTAAGTTTCTCCGCCGGGCTGATCCGTGTCCAAAGGAGCCTAACTCCATGCCAGAACCACTGCTGTCCCTTCTCCTTGCACGGTGTGTCTTTCCCAAAGTGTCGATTCCGACCTTGTTTATTGTCCGGAACGTGTGCCGAACAAACCGGGCATGTAGTACTACCTGGTGCCATGAAGTAGTAACTGTGAGCCATGTGGAATGCAGGAAGAGAGCATCCGGGGTTTGCATGAACCAAACCGCAATCATCACACCGGTAAGTGGGAAGAGCGATATCAACAACAATCCGACGACCGTCACGCACAATACATGCTGTGCCGTCAAAGGGGTTGCCGAATGCAATAGTAACATTGCCTTCTCGTCGTGCATTTGCCGGGATACCAAGGCCCAGCATATCATGGTGTCTGATCCAGTCCACCCACATAGAGCTCTTGGAAAAGTCATAGAGCGTCTCAAAGGCAGGTCGTCGGTCTGTGTACCGATCGCACAACACCCAATGGTGGCGATCCGTGTTATTGGGACAGTCGTCGTGTCCAACCATACCAGTGCCACTACGAACGCGGATAAGTGCAAACAAGTCCAATCTAGTCATAGAACGCAGGTGCCGAAAGTCACGAGGGACACCACGATAGTATGAATGACCTTCCGCAGTATGCCACGATCTCCACTGGGTCAACCGTCTTTCCCGGATCCGAGCGTAGCTGCTGAAGCCAAAATCAATATTTGCCCATCGACCAGGTTCCAGCGCCAACTGGCATGCCCGTTTGGCCAATCGGTCCGTGAGCTCATTACCCAAAATGCCAACATGTCCAGGTATCCACCGGATAGTGACTCGAGTGAATCGTGACAGCAGGGGGGCAAACGCGTGCCAAATGCCACTTGATCGACTGGTATTCGTCATGTCATCGATAGCCTTAACCGCGATTTGACTGTCCGAGAAAATAACCACATCGTGGGGTCCCAGCACCAAAAGGTCTCAAAGAAGGGACAAAATGGCCATCAACTCGCATGAATTAATATCCCAACCCAAGGGGAGACTACATGAACCTTTGCGCAGTTCAAGACTGCCTCTATATGCAACCCAGGCACACCCACACCCGGTGCCTTTGTTACTGCCATCAACGAACCCAACAATGGTTGAAGTCGACGCCAAGGAATTAATAATGCGCTGTCCCTCGGTGGCACCGGAATCCTTATCAGGAGCAATAAAGCAGCGCGGGGTGGTAGAACACTTCTCGTCGGAATGCATACGGGCCGCTGTCATACCAGGCAAGCACCATTCCTTCCGAATAGACCCGTGCCATGGAAACTGAGAACAGTATCCATAATCAAGAAACCTCTGAGCGAACCTGGCACGGTAATAATCCGCACGGATATGCGTCGGGGGATGCCACATTCTGAGTGCAGAATGTTGTTGGCAAGTCGTAAGGGCATCCTAAACAGTGATCGTAAACAATCCCAAACGTGAATCTCGATCCGCTTCATGGCCGCCTTATCCTCCGCCACAAACTCCAGTCCATACTCCACCACCGGCAAGTATGCCCCTTGAACCAGCCTCATCACCTCCCATGCACCTATCCCACCATCGCCACCAAACCGCCTGGCCAATGCACCAATCCTCGCCCTAACCTCCAGCCCCCGTTTCAACCAATAATCTACATGATTGACCATAGAGCCATCAACAGCAAACCTCATGCCGAGCACCCGCAAATTCTCAACCGCTACCACATCATCACCGCCCAACCTACATGTACCCCAGTCCCCACCACCAAAACCCATCCACTCAGTCTTGAGCCCACTAAAACCCATACCTCTGCCCTGTGCCACCACAGAACAATCTTCAAACATCTCCTCCAGCCTCCCCTTAACCATCTCCATAGAGTCACCAGCCACCACTACCCCACCATCATCCACATAGCTCACGGAAACTGAGCGAAG
>Ga0307513_10001164_pt1 | contig 38113 bp, 48 predicted proteins | sample 15_EM_MG_FD_202174 | JGI IMG/M metagenome (GOLD analysis project Ga0307513, IMG submission 202174) | Populus trichocarpa ectomycorrhiza microbial communities from riparian zone in the Pacific Northwest, United States - 15_EM | ecosystem: Host-associated > Plants > Roots > Unclassified | place...
AAAAAAAAAAAATCTGATTCATTGAGTGGGTCCCATACTAAAGTCAATATCAGATCAACAAAGGGGGCTAAATGTCTGTTATCTGGCATAACAAAGGATGTGGTGCCTTCCTTTGCTGTTGCAAATTCCCACAGGTTTACCTTTGTTCCCTGAGCCACAATTTGGCTCACAAGCAGAATTTGACCTTTTGTGAATCAGTTTTTTTGCTCACTGTAGGTCTCCATTCATGTCACATGCCCTAGTTCTTGACTGTTCCAGATCCCTCCTCACATGTTACTGTTTCACTGTCCTGACAGTTCACCTTAGCTACTCATCCCATGTGGTGTTCCACCTGTTATTACATGTAGTTTGCTTCTGTCTTTTGGATCTGTGCAGCATTCCACTTTCACATGTATTTGCTTCCATTTACTTCTGGTTGTCATTCTCCTTTTTGTATTTAGACAACTGTGTTTGCTACCTAGTTCCCTAGTTTTGGGATCAACTAGATGTTGTCCTGTTTACTCAATTCCCTTGCTCTTCTGTTCATCCTCTTTTTGGAGTCTGCCCTTCAGCTTGACCCCATCCATCCAAGACATCACTGGCATTGTCAGTTGTTGTGTCCACCAACCCTCAAGATCAACCCTTGTCCTCCTGATTTCTGATGCCCTCAATATTGATTTCCAATTTCAGACTTCTGTTCCCTTGATGTGGCTGAGTATCTAACAGATGTTGGCCATGAGTAGCAGGTCAGGTTGGGCCAAGAGGCAAGGTTAGTGGGTCAGAACTCAGCATTTCAAAGCATTTAGGCCAAGGCCAGGGTTTCAATTAGAAAGTTGGGATTCTGGATCAGAAAGTTGAGGTTGAGTTTTTGAGGGGAGGCATGGGAGGGCATAGGAGAAACAATTAACTTCATCACACTGGTGTTTGCTTGCTACTTCACCTTACTGACAGTATTACTTAAGTGCTAGTGGGTCTGTGGGAAGGGGGGCACTGAGAACCAGTGGTCCAGAGAGGCCTCTACAGTTCTGGGACATGGCAGCAACAAATAGGGACCCACACCAGATTTATGGACATAGACCCTTTGGGGCTCTGTGGTTATTAAACTAGGCCGTTGACCCAGACAGCACCGTGAGGATATTGGTAGCATTGGTTCTCCACGCAGAGCCTAGTCCATGGGCGTTTTTTGGGACTAAATTGAATCTGCGAGTCACACTATACAAGCACAACATTGTCCAGGACATCGTTTATTTAAGGAACATGATATATGCTACCGCTAGTTTGTTCAACTTCCATCGGCACCGTAAATGCTGGTGCCTGTGCAATGAGTGTCTGGGGAACTGGGGTCTGGGATGTTGAGGTATTCAATCGCACTTTGATTGGATTGGCACTCAGTGGAGGGGCACTTGTGGATGTTGTTACAGGTTTTCCAGTTCGACGGGAGAGAAGTGAGTCTATGGGCTCCTTCGGCGTCCAGTCCCAAGTTGCTCTGAGTTTGCAATCCGCGACTATCGGGTTAGCGTTTGAAGGCGTCCCGTTTGCGGTCGGTATACTAGTATTCCAAGGCGCATCGACAGGGGCGTTGTAAACGAGCGGCTGCCTATCACGCTCCAGAGCAGGCGGTGGTGCTAGACGTTTGACACGTTGCTGGACAGGTTTCTGCAACATATCATAAGCCTGATTGCAATCGGAAAGTAATACCGGACTCACGGAGAGAAGGTATTGGCCTACTTTTGAGATACGTGAGGTTGTTGAGGTTGTCGAAAATGCGATCGGTGGGTGTATTCCCACTGGTTTCGAGAGTGACGGGGGTACAGGGAGAGGGTTTTTAGGATTTGGCGCGATAGGTACAACGTAGGTGGGATACGCGACAGTAGGGTGCAACACAGGGTGCCGAGCCTGGGCGAAGAGCGTGTCGGGGGTGTTGTACCGGCCGGGAGTCATTCCAAGAAAATTCATCGAGATTTTGTGCCGACCAGGGTTTGTAGGCAAAGTGCTCTCCGATTTGACAGAGGACAACGCGGCAAAGAGTTCTTCTGTGGACGCGACCGACTCTGGGTTCTGACTCGAGGGAACAGGTCCTTGTGGGAGATGCCAAGGCCCGCGCGCCTGAAGCCTCGAAAGCTCATACGGAGCTGGGATTTTGTAGTCTGCAGGGATAGACGGAGCGGAATCGTCCTCTGGTACGGGCTCGGGTTCAGGCGGCGGAGGTTCAGCAACGGGGTCTTCTGGGTTGATGAGCACAGGGAGGGGGGGCATGAACTCGGGTATCTCAGGAGGGCCATCTGGTCCAATGTGGAGAGGCTTTCGTAAAAGGTCGACGGAGGTGTCTGGGGGTGAATGTTGAATAGGGGTGATGGGCATTGGCGAAGAGGCGACCGAATCCATTGTCTCCGTGATATCATCAAGGTCATCTGGAGTTGGTGCGCGCTGCCATTTGAGGGGGATTGTGATTGAACGGTCGATCCTCAGACCGGCGCGGAGATAGTCTGTGTGAGAGTGAGCACTTGCGTAAAGAAAGATGAAGTGTTTAGATATACCCTTGAGGTCTGCGAGTTCTTGGGCAGACTTTGGCAGGGTCGCGGTGTACTTTTGAGTGTCCCTTGCCTCGGCGTCGCAGTAGTCCCTCATGTCGTCGAGGGTTGTTCCCATTTCCTCCATGGCAAGAAGTGTGTCATACGCGTTGAAGGAAGGACGTCCTGCGTGGTGTGCGTAGTCTGTACATGACGTGACAAGCAACTTGAGATAACGGTCCAGCAGGTCTGTCAGAACAGCCACTGTATGCGTCGAAGACTTCGTGAAGCCCTGTGAGTAGAGCATTCGTACAATCGTCAGCTTCAGGTGTCCAACTACGGCCTCCTCCATGGACGGTGGTTGAGGTCAACAATTCGGTACCTTTGTCTTCTAGCTTGGACCGTTTTAGTCGTCATGGCAGGGAGAGACGCGACCTTTTTAATACTGGCAAAACAACTTTTGGATACCCCAGATGACGTGTGGTCTCCTTCAAAACATAAGCTCCCTCCAGAGCCTCCACCGCCTCCCCCAGAAATGCCCATAAGTCAGGAAATGGCTGCTGCACAAGGAATCGATGGAAAACTGCTTCTAAAGAAGACGAAACCACGCAGGACAGTCGACTACTTTGGCCCCATGGGTCGCTGGCTCTACGTCTGTCAAAGCCACTGCATGTTCTTTCCAAACCGCTAATTCCCTATTTAGCTACGCAAGGTCCATCCCAATGGTTATATTCCCTATATACGACCAGCTCCTCCCTACGTCATTGATGTACGCTAGAGCATCTCAAAATAAACCCATCTTGACGTTGCTGCAGCTACTTCCTCCCCTGGCGTATCCGCAGAATGCCTCAACTTCCCTTTGCACTAAATTTATCCACACATCGACTAATAAAGTACGATGTCCGGTAAATGTCGTCTCGGTGAGTTAGTTCGAAATAATTTGGTCCATCTCTTAGCTTCCACACAGTGGACACCCGAGGGTCGTCGTATACTCACTGGCTCAACCTCTGGAGAATTTACACTGTGGAATGGCCTTACTTTCAATTTTGAGACTATCCTCCAGGCACACGATAGTGCGATTCGAACATTCCACTTTTCCCACTCAGGAGCGTATTTAGCCTCCGGAGATCAGAATGGAGTCATCAAATACTTTCAGCCTAACATGAACAATGTCAACGCCTGGCAGGCACATTCCGAAGCTGTCCGCGGTCTTAGCTTCAGTCCAAACGATTCGAGATTTGTCACTGCTAGTGATGACTCCACGCTGAAATTATGGGCATTTGAAGAAAGTCGCGAAGAACGAGTGTTAACAGGCGAGTCGTAATTGGGCGAAATTTCATACTTGATATTGACATCCCTGAAGGCCACGGTTGGGATGTCCGATGCGTCGAGTGGCACCCCACGAAAGGTCTCCTCGTCTCGGGCTCCAAAGATAACCTGATCAAATTCTGGGATCCTCGTACAGGTACCTGTCTTTCGACCCTGTGAGGACCGTCGTTTGCCGTGGCATTAAATTGCTCATTTACTCCCCAGACATCAACACAAGAACACGATCCAAGCAGTGGCGTGGTCCCCTAACGGAGACTTTATAGCTGCTGCTTCTCGTGACCAGGCTGTGTCGGTGTTCGATATTCGAGCAATGAAAGAATTCCGTATGTTCAAAGGGCATAAGAAGGAAGTTTGTTGTTCGTCATGAATATTGTTCGTTGTCTCAAAGTTTACCTTTCTTGCAGCTGTGGCATGGCATCCGATTCACCCACTCTTGGTTTCCGGCGGGTCAGAGGGCGACCTCATCTACTGGGACCTATACTCCTCTTCGGCGTCATCAAACGTATCTGAACCTCGTGCTGTCCTATCCCAAGCACATGATTCAAATATCTGGGCATTGGCTTTCCACCCCATCGGACACCTTCTCGTAACGGGCTCAAATGACCACACAACTCGCTTTTGGGCCCGTGAACGACCAGGAGATGCAACCAGTGTGTTCAGCGGTGGTGGCGAGAAACCGCCAGAGCAAGATCCGGAGGCGGACGATGATTTCGAGGGTGCCCTGCCTGGTCTAGGGGACTATCCTGGAGACCAAGATGATAGTAGAATGGACTTTGATTCGTTCCACCCGGCTGCACTAAGTGGAGGTGGGGAATCTCCACAAGCATATGATCAACTGGGTCACCCCCTGTCCTCACAAGGGGCTGCTTATCCTGGGCAGAATGAAGAACATGTATTTGGTCAAGGGAAGACCAGGTGGGGTCCTTGATTACTCGTTATGTAGCGCTTCCACAAGCCTATACAATAAAGTTGCACCACCTAAGATTTCACCATAGCAGTAAAATTGAAGTCCATTATTCCCATTTCACAAAAAGTTGGAGTCTGCAACCTCTTCAACTTTTGGGTCTTTGTGTCACTGGAATTAAGTGTGCAATGTCGCAAATAGTATAATAGGAGGTAACTGTATTGCCTTCTCATACAAATGGGCAACCTTATTTGTCTCCTTGTTTTTCTGAAATGTCTCAACTCTTGATGTAGAGGCTTTGGGTGTGGTGTGGGTGGTATGAGAGGGTAAAGAACTTCATGTTCATCTCGGTAATGCCAGACACGTTCATCTGCCCATCTGCTGCCCACTGAATGCATAGTTGGTCTCAGGAGCTGGTGCATGTAAAGGGAGAGGAGGTAACTATTAGGAAACACAGCCGTTATGAAGCCGGTGTATGCATCCATGGAGAGTGTAAATATGGAGGATATGGAGGGTCTACTGTACTAGTTTTGGGCCCCTTGAGTTGCAGATGTGAATTTTTTTGAAATACCACTTAGAATAGTTGAATAAAAAGAATACAACCTCATACAATACCCCTCATAGGTATTGACCCTGCCCTCTGAGACGTTCCAACACCCGGCCGTCCTCGTGACCCTGTAGTGGACCCATCACCCACAGTTTGGCCCTCTCTCGGGTGATAATTAGAGACCAAGTCATTTCCCGTATCACGGCTCGGATCTCTCGACGCATTCTGGGTCCGTTCTGTGTGCGAACTGGATCGCAAGTTGGTCGAGCTGAGCATATGTAATGTGCTTGGGTTATGCTGAAGAAATTCGAGAGGGTGTCTATGAAGCATTACGGCCTTGGGATCGTATCGACAAATAGGATGATCAAGGGCGTCCCAGCGCCCAGCACGGACGTAGCGGATGGTGGAGTAGAGCACTACAAGCAAGGAGAAAGTGACTGGAGTGACAAGAAGGAAAGTCCCCGTGAGAAATAACCCTAGCAAGTCTGGAGGACATGTACATACGGGCTATGGCTTGCAGTAACAGGGACAGGACGAGTATTAGCGCAGTGATTGCGAAACTACGTTGTTGAAAGAGAGTATAATCGCTTGGTTCAGCAGAGAATGGCGTTTGGGAGAGGTCGAAGTAGAGGTACAAGGCGGTAGCTGACCAGGAATGTGAGTGGTGCGATCAAGGGACGCGCAAGAAGCACTCACTGAGGTGCAGTACAGTGAGGATAACAAGCGAAGCCAACTCGCCGACTGGTTTCGAAAGGAAAGTAACGGGATAATAGCGGTCGAGCAGCCATCTGATTGCACAGCAGGTTCAGAGACAAAACTCGATGCGAAACTCGATGAAATACACACAATGCAGCGACCCATAGGCCATCTATAGCGGTAACAACGACTGGGAGCAAGGTCGAGGTTACCACGTCATTAGACTCGTACAGTGGCGCTGGCTTGTTGCGGAGATGTAATGTAGCAGCGGCAAAGCCGAGAGCGGCGGCGTCTAGTACGAGAAATATGCCTAGAGGCGGAGTGAGATTCGAATATGCTGCGGATTTGTGAAATTTTAATAACAAAAACCTACCAAAAATGGCTCTTCGGGTCTGTACGACGAGTTGTTTAGACGACGACAATGTGAACCCGGGTTCGCGGCCTTTGCGAGGGTCGTCCATCCGCCAGCCGAGCGAGCGACGGGGAACAGGGAAAAAGGGTTAAGGCACTGTAGAGTGCCTCTGAGTTTGTTGAGCACACAACTCCCTTCTGAACGGTCTGAACGGTCTGAACGGTCTGAACAGCCTGAACGGCCTGAACAGCCACACTGTGCCGGCACGTGCCGGTCCGGCGGTTGTTGGTGGATAGAATGACGGAGTTTGTATTATTCATCATTCAGACAACCAATATGACACCGCTCATACACGATGCAAGGGCTGAGCAAGAAATCGCAGCGCATCAAGAAACCCACGAGGACACCGGAGTTATCACGAGGTGTTTTCAGTCTTCACGCTCATCTGGCGTTCTAGCCCGGAATTCCCTCTTGCGTTGTTGGTCAGATATATCCTCTTTCTCTCCATCCCTCTGATCTCTCTCCCATTGTTCATATCTCTCGTCCTTGTTTCTTTCCCTCCCGTGGTCCCGTCGACTTCCCGTATCCCCAGAATCGCCATTTCGTTCGTCACGTCCACTCTCGCGACGAGGCGGCGGAGAACGTGACCTATCACGGTCCCTGCCCTTGTCTCTACCGCGTTCCCTGTCATAGTCGCGCTCACGGTCGCGGTTGTAGGCTCTCTCACGGTACGGTGATCGCGACCGACGACGGGGAGAATTCGAAGACGAGGGGGGGTCATTGTATCTCCACGAGGAAGAAGGGGCTTTGCGTGCCCACTGCCGTGTCGGGCCGTCCAGTATACAGTGCGCATTGCGATCGGTTGGATTAGGAAAGAACCAGGCGATAGAGGGAGGGCACGGGTAGGACAAAAAAAGAGTTGAGTTAGCTAGGCAAAGGGAAATGTAAAGGAATGCATCAACTAACCTCGATTCGCAACCGCATCCCGTCGAAATAATGACCGTGCATGTCCTTATAAGCCGCTTCTGCATCACGGTCGGACCTATACTCGACAAAGGCGTAGGGTATAGAACGGGGGCCAGGCTTCATGGCTGGAATGTCGGCTCTAATCAACTTTCCGTATCTAGGAATAGGGCGACGTTGCGGCCGCAGAATGAGTAGATGCAAAGAAACCAAAGGAGAGGTGAATGAGCAATCGATCTTATCCTGCAACATGGTTCATAGGCCTTGGGGGGAGGGCGTACTTTTCAAATTCATGCGCGAGGTCTTTCGCACGGGTGGAAGGCGGAAAACCAGTAACGTAGAGGATGCGAGGCATGATGGGATTTTATTAGAGTGAGGTATGTTTAGAATTGAGCGAGCGGACGCGGAGATGCCCGCCGCGGTCAGGACCAAGTTCTTTTGCTCACAAGGGGTAAAGCAAACTCGCTCTGATCGACTGCGAAGGGGGAGTGAACCGGCTGTTGTGTAGGCAAGATTATATTCTCAAGTGAAAGCGGTTCGAGGGTTGATGAGTTGATGAATGTCGAAGGTAGTTTTCAGGCTGACCAATGGCACGCGAGGTTTGTACGCAAGGTTCTGAAGTGCAAAAAAAAAGTACGAAGTAATGAAGAAAAGCGTGAGCTGAACGCTCCTGAACGGTACCGAGTTGACAAGCGAAATGCGATTTCAGCATGGGCTCGAAGGGGTATGGAATCGAATACGACAAGGAGGACTCGAAGTGGAATGCAGTTTGAAAAATCCATATACGCTACATTGAATTCCGAGGCCAGTGTTGTCGGTCCGGTGGTGGCTCTACACAATTGTCATCTATACCGGGGACTGACTGGGCTGCGGGGTGATAGCTTCTTCGTCTCGTCCCTATACATGTTTACGGATGCAATTTTAGCGTCAGTGTTCGAGTTGAGTGGACTCCGATTAGAATTTGGCGCACAGCCAGGAATTTCTGCATAAATGTCTCACGAGGCCTTGCCTTTGGAGCAAGAAGTATTCCCATTATATGCGGTTCCTGAGGTGATTGTGAAAGAATGTGGGGTTAACGAAAGGAAGAAAGCTGAAAACGAAACATGCTGGTTGCTATGGGAAGACTGGAACGGACCTGTTTCCAGCAGTTCATGGTCTCCTGGTATTCCTGGAGGCCTTTGAGAAGGAGAACATCGATTACTTTGAGGTCCTGGACGTGCCGGTGTTGCTCGAACTGGTCACGGATCGCTGTGCGCAGTTGGGACGGGGGAACCGTCAGAGCATAGAGAACACAGATTTCCGGTGCCTGCAGGAAGCTGTCGATGAGCCTGGAGAGCCTAGGGTTGGGTTGGTGGACCGCTCACTGCGCGGTACCAGTCTCGGTAGAGTTGGAGAGCGCGGTGGCGTGCATGTGAGTGATCCAACGAGGACGTTGCAGCGCGAGCGAGTCTAGACGGAAGTGTGGTCATCGTTGTCGTCGTCGGCGTCGTCTGACCTATTTGGGAAGGTGCCGAGGGCGTGGTGGAAGTCAGCCTTGGTTTTTCAATTTCAACGAACTTGGACTCTTTCCGGCCTCTCTCTCACTCGCTTTCTGGTCTTGATCGAATCTACGACGGCTGTTGTCTAGGACACAAAACAGCATAGAGAACTTACTGGGAAATGTCCACGCCCAACCTGAATGCGAGCGGGTATCAGTATTCACGCTACAATCCCAACCAACCGGCATATGCAAACCAGTATCAGCAGTATCCATACGGCAATACTACCGCCAATGTAAATGCTTCCTCAACGTCCATCTCATCCGTCTTCTCCAGTGTGTCCAAGGCCTCAAAGCTCTCCGCTCTCAAGAATGCCTTTAAACGGTCGAATACGGCCTTACCGAACCCTCCCCCAGTCCCCCAAAAGGACGCGACTTATCTCCAAGCCCTCCAGAACAGTGGCTACAGTAGTCCAGGTAGCCTTCCCGCTGAGTATTATGGCATTGGGCCTCAGGCTTCCTTGTCTGCCTACGACAGCAACGTCTCGCTCACTCTCTCAGAGGCCTCGGGCTCGACACGTGCCAGTGCTCTAGGTGGTAGTCTCACTCACAAGGCATCCAACGCAGCCAGCTTCTTCAAGTTTGGCCGTAAGTCTAAGAAGGCTCGCTCACCTGGGACCCAGCCACCGACACCAACAGTCGAAGTGTCAGTCCCTAGGAACGTAAAGGTACGACATCGCACCAACTTCTTCATTTGTTTCGGTGGTTGCCTCAGCGTGGCACAGGGTGTGCAATGGCGAACGCTCAAGCTACAGGCGCCTTCAATACCTCTTACATTGCAGAATAACATTCCTTTCTATACAAGTACCGTCCGGAGGGTGCCCCTTCCGTTTGATGCGAAGGTCACGCAGATCACTCAGATCTTTCATCCTCTGACTGACGAATGAGTTATCGATGAGCGTACTACTAGTCCTTGGACTATGTTCTCGAAGACTTGTCCAAATTTTTTTTTAGTGTTCCCACGTGCACTCGTTTCATCCAGTCCCACTCTAGTTCCAGACGAATTTCTCACGTGCCGTTTGACAGCACGAACTTCACGTCGACGATGGCTTGAATGGCCTACCAACTGTATGGCACGCATCACTAGCCCAGATAGGTTATACACCTGAAGAAATCGAGAGCATTGCACGACGCCGACGGAACCAGTCCACGGGCGCAGTGCCGCTCCTGGCAATCGGGCAGACTCCCACACCGGCTCAGCTACAAGCAATGCAGGCCAACTCGATTCCTCCGAGTCCCCTATCGCAGCCTGAGGCGCCTCCACGGCAACTCCAACCATCCACACAAGACACATGGCGACCTGCACCACGACAAGATTCATTACCAGCCAGTCCTGCCTCTCAACATTCTCATCCACAGTTCTTCCCCCCTCGCCGTCCTTCTGTGCGTGACCATACTGAGCCCCTCGATGGGTCCGTTCGATCTGGTGTTGCCCAAGTCAGTAGACACGGGTCTCCAACATCGCCCGTGAGCTCACCGACTCGCACCGGCCGAGATACTCTGCCGGGTCCCCACCGTCCACCACCTCTCTTCGCGGTCAACCCCGATCCACTTTCCCCTCCTGCAACCCTTGCGCAACCTGCGTTCGCGATCCAACAGGCTATGAGTACTGATGTGGAACCAGAGCTCGAGGAAGGTGAAACCCTAAGCATGACGAGGCCAATATCCCCCATTCCACGAACGCCTGTCAGTCCACCACGCCTAACACTCAAGAGCGACGACCGCAATTCTGTTAACTGGTCCGACTCACTCTTCTCGGCACTTCCCTCTGTAACTGCCTTTGAGGGGTTCCGAAACTCCGTGGTCCCGGCGCAAAGTGGCGGGAATACCACGTCCACGCAGATCTCCCGCGCCGCAAGTACCTCACCGTCCACTATGGAGCCGCTACGCACGATTTCCCCACCACAGCAGCAGAAGACGGTAGCGGAATTGCGAACGGACCGAGAGGGTATCACAGTAGCACGATCCTTCCAGGCGAACCCTCCAGCCGGGGACCGTGGGTCAACTGGTTCTATAGGCCTCGAGGAACCAGCAATAGTTGCGCGGGCGACAGCTATTACTATCGCCCGCGCGCCCTCCGTGAAACGCTCAGCTCCCGCCCGAGTGGTAGTGGGCCGCAATGGGTCGCCGCCACCCGTACCGCAAGTATATGGTAGAATCGACTTGGATGAACCACAGCAGGGTTTTGGTGGCACAAGGGGCTCAGCGGAAGGGTCGCCCGTTTCTTCCGTCGTCAGGACGTCGGCCCATCAGAGCATAGGAAGTACAGATACAGGGAATAGCATGCCTATTACTCCTCAACATGGTCAAGAATTTTTGCAGATGGCCAACAATCCCGGGTTCGACTCTGACGAGGAGGATGACGATAACCGGTACACCATCCGGGTAGATGATGTGAAAGCCGAACAAATACTTGCTGTTGTGAGGGAGGCAAAGGCATTCGAGGGACGGCCAATCTCAACCGCGAGCCTCGCCACCATCAAGGACAACCCGTACACCAATGGGACCGACAGGATTCCAGAATCAATTCAGGACTCTGTAGATGAAGATGACTTACTGGAGAGCTATCTAGACCGTGACGAGGACGGGGACGAGGACGAGGGCAGTGACGTTGACGACGTGGTCCTTGATAGGCCGAACACACAACCCAATAAACAACCCACTCTAGCAATACCGCCGCTTCATACGAACGGATCCAAGTATGAGGCGCTATACCAGGATGAGATATCACCTGCCAGCATCATGAGCCCCGGCCACTCGTTCATCGCAAGCGATGGATCTGGTACACCGTCTATGAACTCTGCATTACCCGAGACGCCCAGCCCTTTCCTTACTTCACCCGGTCCTGGTGTCCTGTCCAGACTTCAACGGCAGCAATCGGTCGCACCACTCAACCTCGTAGGAAGAAATGTCCAAGCTGCATCTAATAGGTGGTCAAAAAAACCAGCGTCAATGCTCCCACTGCGCAAAGACATCCCTCCGGTTCTCGCCTCGCTTGCTTCGGAGATCCAAGCGGCGGACCCGCGGGCGATGTTCTTTAATCTCGTGGAGATCGCAGAGGGCGAATCGGGCTCGGTTTACACGGCCGATCTTATGACCCAATCTCCCGTTCTCGGACCTCCTGGTTCCAACCGAGGTGACGTCGTTGCCATGAAGAAAGTCTCGGTGGTCATGGCTGCACCGAAGATCGACTCTGTACGGTATGAGTTGGATGTTCTCAGAGATGTGCAGCACGAGAACCTTCTAGGGTATCATTCGCTGTACTTTGCCGAAGATGCGCTGTGGTTGAGGATGGAGTTAATGGATCGGAGCTGTGCGGATTTGTTGGCTCTGTATGAGGTGGGGTTGGTGGTCGACGAGAAGCATATTGCCTGCGTTACTCGAGATGTGAGTTATTTTATTTGCGCAGCGGCATTTTCTTAACCTTCCATTGCAGACCCTCGAAGGACTTGCCTATTTGGCGGAGAGGAATATTGCTCATCGAGACTTGAGGGCCGATAACATACTTATCTCCAAGGACGGGGTTGTCAAGCTCGGTAGGATTATTCGTTCCGCCCGTAAAGCGCCTGCTGACCACAAAAAATGCAGCCGATTTCTCAAGTGCGGTGCGCGTCACTCCGGACGACCGCATGCGGAGTGATAATGTGGGTGTCATTTACTGGCAAGCGCCTGAGATCCGAAAGGGCGAATACGACGTCATGCTTGTCGACATTTGGTCGCTCGGCGCGACCGTGTGGGAACTTGTCGAGGGTACGACACCCTTTGAGGGCCAGAAAGAGGCTGGGGAAGAGGTTGGGGATCGACTTCCAGAGCTATCGGGTTCGGAGGACTTGTCCGAGGCACTTTTGGATTTCCTCGAAATGTGCTCATCGCCGCCACACTACCGACCACCTGCTCAAAGTTTGCTAGAGGTATGTCAACTCTCTATCGGACATCCCTTATTGTTACCGATTACATTATTAGACGCCCTTTGTCAAAAAAGCCTGCCTGCGATCTGAAATCGTCCGCTTGTTGAGCCAAGCGCGTGGCCTGGAACAGCAGCTAGGAAGCTGAACATAGTGAGATCTGCTTGGTCTTTTCGCGTACTTATACTAGTTTCCGAGATCTTTTTTTTTTGGGTTTTGGATGGATGGTACATCTCGTGTGCTTGCTTCGTCGTGTTCAACTTCGTGTTATGCCATAGTTTGTATTCGGGACATTGATTTTATTTCGTTCCTTTTCAACGAATCTATTCTTTCGACTATGGAGAGCATATATTGATCGTGAGGAGCGCCCGTTGACCTCTGATGGTTATGGATATCAGATATAGCAACGCGATGGACAAGAGCAGAAGGGGGATAGGCACGTTGAATAGCTACTCTTGCGCCAGGAAAGGATTTTGGATTTCTTCCGAGCCGTCTGTGGGGCTGATGAGAGTGATAGTGGGGCCTCTTAATACCGCTAAGCCGAGCTTCCTGCTTCTCTCTTGGACCTCTGCGTACGGACCGGAACTCAGGACTCGGAGACAGGCTCGCAAGTAGACGAGAGAGACGAACCTGATGGGTGCTCTTCTACATTGTCCAAGACGAGATTGAGAAGCTGATCAAAGCCTTTGAGGGTGCCAGTTACTAGCGTCGTGTGAGTAAAGTATGACAAGGGATTTCAGAATGGATACCTTGTCGTCCGCCTTGGAAAGTGATTTTAATCTCCGTGTTGACGTATTTTGAGAGATCCAATATAGCTTCACGCTTCGGTTTTTCTTGTGAATTCTGCGCAGAGGATCCGCCGCCACTACCGCCCCCTCCGCGCTTTGCATGGCCACCAAGACCACGGGGAGCGTTACCGCCGCGTCCCTGTATGATACGACGCGTGAGTAAAGTGCGCGTTGTGACAGATGGTGGTGACGACGCACTCTATCCATCGGGGTGTGGGTTGCAGTCGATACCAAACAGAAACGGCTTTCTTTCCGAACCCATCCTCAGACTCGACGCCGCCTCGCTCGACCCTGACGGTCCTGGTTCGCCGTGTGACGTGCCCATCGGGTGATCGAGTGACCCACTGACGCGTCGCTACTCAATTTTATTCCCTCGTCCCTCACCAACACCACCGACGACGACGATGGATGCTGCTCAGCTTCTCGCAAATTCCCTTTCACAAGGTGCGCTTGTCACCCTTGCCGTCGTCCTCATCGTACACCTGACATTGACGCGTCCTGCTATCCGTCGAAACAGACGCGGCTACTCGCCAACAGGCCACTCAGCAACTCGAACGGGCTGCTGCAGAAAACTTTGTGAGATTGTAATTATTATTACACACCCATCATGTGCTCACACCTTTATCCGATCCCCTTCTAGCCTGCGTATGCCACACTACTCTCCACAGAGCTTGTCAATGAGACCACCGCGCCTCATCTCCGAAACGCCGCAGGCCTCGCTCTCAAGAACGCTTTCACTGCCCGTGTATGTAATTCCATAGTAGCCAAACGCACCATTATGGTCACCGTGAGGCTGATCGCCTTTGCTCTTCGTTACAGGAGCAAGCACGTGCAAACGAAGCCGCTCTCAGGTGGCAAAACACTCCGGAAGAGTACAAGGCAAAAGTAAAGCAGGACGTCCTCACCGCTCTTGCTTCCCAGACCAGCAGGGTTGGCGCCGTTGCTGCCCAAGTCCTCGCTGCGATCGCCGCCATTGAACTCCCTAACCAACAGTGGCCAGATCTCATCAACCTCCTCTTGCAATTTGTTAACAATGCAGACAACGTCAATCTGCGAATCGCCACTCTCCAGTCTATCGGATACATTTGTGAAACTATCGTAGGCGCTCCCTTTTACTCCCATACATCAGACTGCGCTAAAAAATCACATCAGGCTCCAGAAATTCTCAAGCTTCGCGCCAATGAGATCCTCACCGCTGTGGTTCAAGGCGCCCGCCGGGAGGAGCCATCGACCGATGTGCAACTCGCTGCTATAAAGGCCCTTTACAATTCGCTCGACTTTATCAAGGACAATTTTGAGCGTGAAGTAAGACATACTTTACTTTCGACAAATCCACTGTTCACCCATGGACAGGGCGAGCGAAATTATATCATGCAAGTCGTATGCGAAGCTACACAGAATCAAGCTGTCGAAGTACAAGCCGCTGCATTCGAAACACTTGTGAGAATTATGAGCCTTTATTATGACAAAATGAGCTATTACATGGAGCGAGCTCTCTTCGGTGTATGTCTATCACTCCTTTCTTCCTGCATAGGAGCTAACTCTCACAAAGTTGACTGTCCTCGGTATGAACCATCCAGACGAGCGAGTCGCTCTTCAAGCAGTCGAGTTTTGGTCCACTGTATGCGAAGAGGAAATCGAATTGGCCATCGAAGCCGCAGAGGTATCGTCCTTCCACCTCCGTCCAGCTCGTATCATTGACACGCTCTATGAATAGGCTTTGGACTACCACGATGTCCCCGAACGGGAGAGCAAGTATTTCGCCAAAGTCGCTTTGCCAGAGATTATTCCAGTCATTCTTCGCCTCCTCACACGCCAGGAGGAAGACGCTGACGAAGACGAGTGGAATATCTCAATGGCGGCAGGTACATGCCTCACGCTCCTCGCACAAGCCGTCGGCGATTCCATCGTCAACTTTGTTATCCCATTCATTGAGAGTAACATCAAATCACCTGACTGGCACTCCCGCGAAGCTGCCGTAATGACCTTCGGCTCGATACTCGACGGCCCAGACCCCGCGCTGTTGACGCCGCTCGTCACGCAGGCGCTTCCCATCCTCATCGATATGATGAGGGACCTCAACCCTCATGTCAAAGATACCACTGCATGGACTTTGGGCCGTATCTGCGATATTCTTATTACCACGATCAAGCCCGAGCTGCATTTGCAGCCCCTCGTTACCGCTCTCGTGTCCGGATTGGCTGAGAACCCGCGCATCATTTGCAACGCGTGCTGGGCTCTTATGACCTTGTCGGACCAGATGAACGACGGAGACGAGAATTATTCGACTGGACATCTATCCGTTTACTATGAGGGTGTTGTCACTGCGTTGATGTCAGTGACCGATCGGTGAGTATCGAGGTATTATAAGGGTAGGGGGCGCGTTTGACTCTTTACTTTCAGCCCATCAAACGAGTCGAACTTCCGAACTGCTGCATATGAGGCGCTCTCTTCGTACATCCAGAATGCCCCTCGGGATGTCCTCCATGTTGTGCGTCAGGTGATTCAGGTGATTCTTCAGCGCATGGAAACCTTGTTGGCGATGAGTGTAAGTGCGTCTTCCCTTCTGTAAACGGAGTGCTGAATAGTTATCTAGAACCAATTGCTCGGTCAAGATGACAGGAACAACTGGAGCGAACTCCAAGGCAACTTCTGCAGCATCGTCAGCGTAAGTACGTCGGTCGACTGATTGTGCGCGCTATTCACCTATTGGTTTAGACTGTGGCACGAAAGCTTGGTGCCGAAATCCAGCCGTTGGCGGATCGCATCATGACCCTTGTCCTCCAGTTGATCACAATAGCGGGAAAGCAATCGACAGTACTGGAAGATGCATTCCTGGTGATGGGTAGCATGGCATCTGGTACATTTCATCTCATTTAGTTGCCCTAAAATAATTCTCATACCCTATTTTCCAGCATTGGAGCGAGGCTTCCACCCGTACCTGAGCGCTTTTGCTCCATATCTGAGCCCTGCATTGCAGTCCTACGAGGATCCCCAGCTCTGCTCCGTCGCAGTTGGTCTCATCGGAGACATCTGCCGAGCCCTCGGTGACGAGGCCGCACCCTATTGCAACACCTTCATGACTGTACTCCTCGAGAGCTTGCAGAGCCCTGTGCTCGATCGTCAAGTTAAGATCACCATTGTGTCCTGCTTCGGTGATATTGCGATGTCCATCGGCCCCAACTTTGAGCCATATTTTGCAGCTACTATGGGCGTCTTGCGATCTGCCGGTGAGCAGACGGCCGATCCCGTGAGTGATGCATCAGACAATCGCATATGGTTGCTTACCGTGGCCATAGGAGGATTACAACTCTCTCGAGTACTTGCAAGCTCTCCACGAGGGAATAGTCGATGCTTACGTCGGCATTGTGACTGGGCTGAAGTCGACAGAGAAGAGTGAGTCGCTTCTTGTGCCACTGAGTCTACTTGCTAAACAGATTTGTTAGGGGCCTTGCTCTTGGAGCACACTCCAGTCATGCTGAAGTTGGTCCGTCAGGTGTATGAAGGAGATGGGACAGATCTGACGCTCAAGACGGGAGCGGGTCTCATTGGCGACCTGGCCGAGACCTTCCCTAACGGCCAACTCAAGGAATTGCTCCTTAACGACTGGGTTTTGGCGATGCTCAAGACCAAAACAAGGAATACAGATCTTAAAAAGACTCTGCGATGGGCCCGTGAGGTGAGCTTGCACTATTAGAGTTCCTTCGAGTGAACGACTCACCGTTCATCGATAGCTCGTCAAACGTGCAACTGCGTAAACGGACAGCGATCAATTCCACCACCACTCACCACTATCCCTTATTTCTTGACTGTCCATCGACCGTCCTTGGTTCCACACTCGCCGTCTGCTTGCCCATCGGCAATTGCATTCTGTCGACTACGACTCATCTCAAGGATGACCTTCTAGGGACCCAAGCCATTGCATAGCACACCTACAGGGGCGCAACTGTTACAATTCCAATCAATTACTCCAGCAGCAACACTCAGCCTATCACTAGTTCAGTCCTTATAGCAAGTTAGACCCTGGTAACGCCATGTCGCATCTAGCATCTGTTTTCTCGCTGCAACATCTCCATTGTCGGTTGTTTCTTTCCCCACTATAATTGATTGTATCGATCAAACCGTCCATGGCTCTGGGCTCTGTCCACCTATTCTCGTCTCTGTCCATCGATCTCATTGTCTTCGTATTCAGATATGAACCATTTTACACCATGACTGCGTACTCCGCGTGTGGCGAAGTGCTATCACTTCATTGTGGAATAAAGGGACAATGTGAGACCATCGAAGAACCACTCCATTACGATCAGTGGACTAGAAAGCTGTAGCAGAGATTTAGAAACCAGAAGTATCGATATCCATTCGTGCATCCACCGAATCACTCTTCCCATGTCCGTTAAGGGCTGGAGTTGGGGGCTGTCCATCGACTGCTTCTTCACCATCCGAATCGTCTTCATCAGAGCTGCCACTATCACTCTCAGAATCCGATCCATCATCGTCTTGTCCGCTGGCAGTCCCAGTGATATCGTCATCGTGAAGCAACTCCAAGTCAGCATTCCCATCAACTTCCATGGTCACATCCCGAGTACGTCCATTCTTTGATGTTCCGTTCATCTGGGGGCCAGTGCGTTCAGCGGCCAGAACTCGGGGGTCTCGAGAAGCAAAGCTCTCGTTCGTCTCTCCCTCTGACGGGACCTGCGATCTCTTCAAGAGTTTTCCCACGTAACTCTTGATGTATTTCTTGATCTTCGCACGCTTCTCGTCTGACAACGCCTCGAGTTTGGCGCCTGAACGGAAGGTCGCACCTCTTTTCTCGAGTTCCGCGATCGTATGTGTGAGCTATTAGGCCAATATGATCAATGCGAGAGATCAAAGAGATGAAATGAATATACCTCTTTAGCATGTTTCTTGAACTGCTCATTGTCTAGGTACTGTCGATGCTGTGAGAGGTAGCCCACTACGACTGCCCCGACAAGTTTGAGCAACTGCTTCTCCCTCTTTGCCTCACGCTCGCTCGTCGAAGAGGATGAGTGTTTGTGTTTTCGCTCCCTGTCCTTCTCGATCTCCGAGCCGCCCTTAGCCCATTCCTTGCCTTTCGCCCTCTCCTTTTCTTTCTTTCTTCGCGCTCTCTTCTCCTCACTCCGTTGCTTTCGTTTTTCCCGTCGTTCCTTCTTTTTCGCTTCTTCTTCCGCGTTGGCCTTTGCCTCTGCCTCCTGCTGTAACTGGAGTTGCCGAGCGGCTTCATTTGCTTGAGCGATGATTGCGCTTAGGATGTCTCGACCTGGTTGAGCGGGTTTGGAGGGCTTGACAGGGGAGGGAGTGGATATTGGGAGCGGCTTGAATTTACGTGGGGGTGTTCGCTGTACAAGTATAGCTGGCGATTTGCCAACGACAGGAGTTAAAATTTCTTCTATTCGCGGGCGTTTCGTTGGTCGAGTATCTTCTTCATGCGCCGCTAGGATGATCTGAGGTGCAGTTTCATCGTCTTCCAGAGCCTATCAAGCGTGTGTTAGCCCTGGTAGGCTAAACAGCTCTGGCATATTTCATACCCGCTTTCGTATCCTGTAAACCACATCGAGGGTAGACCATTCCGCTATGATTTGCTCCGAAAGCGTCTTCAGCCCCTCATCATCACCATTGGTGTATGCTTCAAGTATCGGCTCGATCTTCGAATCTTCGATCTTCGTCCGATTGACAAACGGCCATTTCTGAATGCTCTCCAAGATGAGCGTTTGGATCTCAGCGTCATCCTTGTACTCCTTCAATGTTGAGGTCATGAGAGTGAGACCACGCAATCGGGTGGTCTGTCGGAGGACATCCTGGTCGTCGGTCATCTTGATCCGCTGAAGTAGCTTCTGTAAAATCTTTCGACTCGTGGTCTGTCGAATGGCATTGACGACTTTGGGCACTTCCTTCTCCGTCATGGGTTTAAGAACGGGCTGCAACACCCGGGTGTCAACAGAGCTTACAAAGGCGCGGAGGCGTAGAGGCTTACCATGTAGTCTTCGTCCAGATTCTTGCTCTTCTTCTTCCTCGTGCCCTTCAGATTGAGGAGTTCGATCTCGTCTGTGATACCAAGCGCGTCCATGTAGAGGTCATCCATTCCACCGAGGTCAGTCTGGGTCTTGCCTCCAATAAACCCGACACAGTTTGGCTCTCCGCAATAGCAGACCTGGGCATCGTTTCCGTAGCGGTCGACGTTATAGTTAAAGGTGAGCTCTTCGTCCTTCCTTATATCCCGTTTGGCGAAAATACCCATGCGCAGTCGGTTATCTACTACCCACTTGGCGACGTAGCAGTTTGGATTGCAGCTATGATTCGCGAATCTTCCGATGTCACCCTTCTTAGTCGCGTCGATGAACTCGTCTTTTTGCAGCATCATAAAATAAAAATGCTTGATGCCGTCGTCGGCGTAGTTGCGCATACGTTTCAGAAAAGAGGGTTGGCTGACCACCTCGCCTATGTATTCGTAGATGAAGTCGTCTCTGCACCCTAATGAGCAGGAATGAACTCGGACAGGAAACGATGATGACCAGCGAACCTCTTGATATCCGAGCCAGCTCTGAGACCGAAACCCTTCTTCTCCGTTTGCACGATGTGAATATTGGCATATTGTCGCTTTTGGAACCTGGCGTAGCCAATAGTTCAATAACAATTAACAAAACGACAGCGCACTGGTGAAACAGGGGCCGACCTCTGATTTTGGCAGTACTGACGACACCTACATTCCCCTGCTATGCATTCTACCTGTGTAAGGCGGTTTATGCAATCCGAATTGGCGCCGCACGCTCTGTCGAGGTCGTCAATAGCTAAAACGAGGCTTAGCGTGCCATACGGGCGAGAGATCAGAAAGGAAGGCTGAAATACCCGGTCTAAACTGGCATTCACATGACATGGCATCTTCTTGCACTTTGGATCGACCGAGGGTCTTGTACTGGTGCCAATTGGAATCCAATCGCTCAAAGGTCGCAAACGCAGCCTGTTCTGATCGCGGAAGGTGGCCTATAAGCTGCAAAGAGGTAGCCCTCTTCTTCAGAGGTACGGGTGTGGCGCTCTTGCTCAAGACTTTCGGAGTGAGAGAGCGCTTCGAGTCGGAATTCGACAAGGATGACTCGCGCTTGAAATGAGGGCGGACAACGTGATCCGAATCGTCAACAGAGGGGGTGCTACTCTCCTTCTTGGTAATCCGAGAGACTATGGTACCGTCGTTTGAGACTGCAGTTGCGTTCTCCGCGTTTGGTTCAGTATCATTGGCGATAGCGACCGGGTCTTGGACATAGGGAGTCGAGGGTGTATGCGGACTAAAATAATCATTTGCTGAGAATAATCCCGGCTCTGTTTTGACTGCGGCTGCGCCCACTCCTGCATGCATTGGTTGCTTGGTCTTCGCTACGCGTGGGTGGCGACGCGACAAATTAGCTTGAATAAGTGATTAGAGGCGAATAGGTCCAAATGGGCACGTGACAGACGACGACGAAGGGGCAAGCGGAGATGGAAGAGCCGGGGTTCAAGGTATAATGCTCCTTTGTTGTTCCAGCTTGGAAAATGCCGCGAGAAACTCGAAAGCGAAAGACAAGACACGACGACGACGACGAGCGAGATAGTGCAAAAGTCGTTGTATCAACAGAACATCTGGCTAGAGTTGGACCAGTACTTGGTATCCACAACTGCATAGACACCTCAACCCTTCTCTGACTTTGGAAATGCAGTAGCCTTTTTGTCTGTAAAACCCCCACCAACAACTGTATTCCATCCTTTCACCCGCAAGGATCAACAGCAGGAAGGCAACGATGAATTCGCAACCGCCCAGACACTGATCGCTGCAGAAACTGAAGCTGTCGAATTTATGAGCACAAACCAGGATAAAGATGCGAACAACATAGACTACTCCTGCCAGTATGCACCGTTACAGAGACTTTCTTCTTGGGCCTGACAATCCACACAGGTACATGGTCGGTGTCTTCGACAAGTCGACCAATGAACTTACCCTCCGTCGTGCTCCCCTCTATGTTGTGCGACACCAAGTTAAGACGCTCAAGAGCTTGGAGCCAATCGTGGAGTCAAAGCATGACTATCAGCACGCTCGAAATGTTCTCGGGGAAGCATTTGGAACCAAAAAGGCCAAAGCAGCCATCCGAGCTGCTGAAAAGAATAAGGTAGATGTGGCAGCTATGAAGGATGTATGTACCTCTGCCGGTCCCCTGTTTCCTCATCTCGACCACCTTTTCAGGTCGCAGACACTCTCCAGAGCACCATCCAATCAAATACGGCTATGCTTCCGAAAGCAGAGGAAACTAAAACGGAAGCAGATAGCAACCGACCCATACCTCCATTCAATGCGAGAGCAAGCAGCCCGTCCGAGGTTGGCTCCAACGTCATTTGTCGCTGTTCGATACTGAATAAAGACTCTTCTAGGTGTATGATCTGGATGATATCGCACCTCCAACCGAGCTTGACATCATATCCACGGCCACAATATGCGGAGGCGAGGACGGGAAAGGCGCCAGTCTCCCTTGGTCTCGGTCACAGTGGATCAATCGACACTTCAATCACCTAAAAAATAAGCCGAACAAAGCGGATAAGGACAAATTGTGGGTGCATCAGTATGCATTGGCACCCTTTGCGATACTAATGTCGTTTCAGAAAAGTGCTATTCTACATCTGCTGCATGTTCGCCTTCAAGAGAGCAGTCTTCAGAGCTCAGGGTCGCGAGTCGCTATACCAAAGGATGACACTCGTGCCAGAAAAGATCATCGATAGTCTGATTGATCGATTCACTGAAACGACGAGGGGCTCTACCATGTGCGTGGAGGTTGTATGAACTATTCGGGTTCACTAATCGAGGGTGCCGTAGGGTCCAAACAACTACAACTACGGAAACTAAGCTGTTTACCTACATGTTCGCTCTCTGCTTGCACTTAGACAATTACGTGACGGATTACACTGCATTGGCGACTGATTTAGCTATTCCGCCCACGAAGTAAGCGTCCCAATTCTCTTTTCATATTTCCTTTGTCCTGATGATACTACGCAGCATCACACAATACTTTAAATATCTTGGCTGTGTTATCGAAAAACCCAATGCGGTTGAAAGGGGCAGGATCGGTGCAGCCGAGCAACCCACCACCAAACGAGCCATTCTGCGCCTCCCGCTTTCCTTCCCACCACCACCGAGGAGGCGGGGTGGCCGGAAGTAGTCCACTTGACCTGTCCCTTACTCGTGTTGCAGGATTGAATGCGGGTCAATGTTTCCCGTTCAACCCGCCAGCCTCATTATCCATATTCAAGCCTCTCTTTGCCATCCAGTGGAAAGTGGCGTGTGGTGATTGGTGTGATCGATGCGGTATTATACAGCTTAAGAACTGATTGCGCACCCCCTCTACTTGCGAAAATATGTTTTATCACAATACTTATCGATGGTGCTGGGACCACGGTCGAGGGAACGAGAGTAAAAACGGGACCTATTGCTTTCTTCGAAAGCACCCTTCGACTTTTCTCATTTGGGCACACCGACAAGTTTCATTGTTTCGTGTTTCAATGTGCAGCGAGTCGCACTGACCGCCAGCGCTGCAACATTGTACGTACAGTATGATCTACATCCTGTCTCGTCCGCACGGACTGGCCATGCACCTTCGTGCCACGAGGTGACTCCTCTAGAAGAGCGACCATACCAATAAGCAACCTGGCAGTTGGGAGCGAGGGACCTACAAGAATACTAATCAGTATTTCCAGTATTATATATATATATAATGGGGCTTCTCACTAGCACTATCTCTACGCACTGTTGTCGCAATCGCAGTCCAGCACGAAGGCCTCTACCACTCTATAATAAAGCGGAATAAATTGAAGCTACGGAAATGTAAGTGGGTGCACTATCGGGGTAACGAGTCCGTGCTTACGTGTCAGTCTTCGTTTTTGGATGGCGTTTTCTGATTCTGATTCGGCTCCTTAAGTTCGGGTTGTTGCCCCTCGACCTTGCCTTTCGCAGGAGCCTCGAGCTCCGCATCGGCTTCTTCTTCTTCGTCCTCGTCGATGGGTCCGGCCATATTGATATCGCGAGGCGACGAAAGAGAAGATGCGAGGGTCTGAGAGTCAGAAGAGAGCTTGCCCTTGATGTGCTTCAGTGTTTCCATGTTAGACACCACTCGTGGTGATGGCGAACATGGGGAGACATACCTTGCGGACGGGAGAGGCTGTCTCCGCGGCGTCCTGCGTCATGTGGCGGGGAGATGCTGCCTTAATCGTGGGCTCCTCCTCTCCGCCTTCCTCCTGTCCTTTCTCCTCTTCCGCCTCTTCCGCCGCCACCTCGACCTTTGTCGCGGCCTTGGTGTTGACAACGACATCGCATTCCATGCTGTCGTCATCGTCATCCTCGGGATCACTCATCAAGACATCCCGATCTTCTTCGTCTGTATGTGCGGTCGAGCTTCCAGTCTCGGACGACATGTCTTCATCGGTATCCGGGGTATCCCAGGATTCATCGTCCATGACGACGTCGATCAACTGACAAGGGGATGAACAAATAGAGTTTGTTGAAGGAATGGCTATAGACGGACCTGAGAGTACCTGTCGACGAGGAGGGGTTCCTCTTGGACGAAGAAGGGTCGTGGAGCAAAGCCGGTTGGCTCCGAGAAGTACGGGGAATCATGAAGAGCATATAAATGATTTTCCCACATGGGGTCGAATATCCGGCCTGGGTCGGAGGTGTTGGAACCTCTGCGAGGTCGCCCATGCTTGCTCGACCGTCTTTGCCGAGCTATGGCATTGAAGCGGAGGGAATGAGGGGGAGGAGTGTCAAGTCGCTGCACATGTTTGCGCGATCGGCGCGACTTCGTGGGCGACACAGAGCGCCTTAATGAGGCAGGCGCTGGCACTTCCTCAACCACCTGGGTAACGAGAGGAGAAACAAGGGGTTCCTCCTCCTCCTCCTCCTTGACAGGAGCTGGCTTGGGGACGGCTTCCGTTCTCTGGACAGTAACTGCGACGGCTGGTAGCAACATTGGCTTGGGATATCTCAAGTCGGCGGAAGCAGTCGAGCGCTCGGACGGACTGGGAAGCTGGCTCAGTTCTCGATCACAAGCGAAGAGAGTGTGATATATAACATACCTCCAGGCCCGTTCTGTGACGTAGGGTGAAGGGGTCCAGTCACGTTGGGGCGAATAGGAGCGGCTTCGTGATGTGACGGCGAGGGGTGCTTTGATGGTGGAGAATGGAGCGATAACCGGGGGTGTGGGGGGTGTCTGCGAACGGGGCTTCATCACCTCCTGAGGTGGATCCATGATTGGTGTTTCAGTCTTCAAGACCTAATGCGACGAGACTTGTTAACCATGCCCAACAGCGTGTAGAGGAGTGTGCATTACTGTGGGGGTCGGAGCGACCGCTTTTTTGAACATATATCCCACACTCAAACAGATAGCGAGGTCAACGAGTGTGGAGGCAATGAACGACATTGCGCTTGTGATGGGCGTGTACGGTTGATGGAGGTTTCTTCTTTAAGTAGCGGGGGGGTCGCAGTCCTCGTGTGCAGCGCACGGCGCGACGGATGGGCAGGTCGCGGCGGCTGCGTCGGGGGAGATGATCAGCACTGCAAGCTTCAGATAATTGCAGTATGAAGCCTAAATAGACCGGAGAGGGGCCTGGATGAGTGCGGTAGGACCCCGTACCGAACCTTCGCGGTATCCACGTGTAATTTGTGACGAAGGGTTTAGGGAACCACATGACTCTCATATAGTAGCGATTCAAATGCCGTTATACCTGTGTGGGATCCACCAAGAGTGCGCGACGCCTCAATGCTGTACTGCCTCCTCTTTTCGTCCGAAACTGGATGAACGAGTGCAAATTGCAGACGCTTGCAAAAGTTTATCAAATTAATGCATTGAAGATATTCCAGACTTTTGGAAATATATGAGACGTTAAAGAGAACGGCTGGTGTCAGAAGGTGGAAGGGCGATCGGATCGCGCTGTTCGGTAGAGACCTAGGCCCTCATTTGTGACTAGGCAACTTCAAAACGCGCCGAGGTGCCTGATATTCGGCGTCCCAGGTGCATGGCTGAAGGAAACTAAGTGCGAGGTGGGGCAAGGCTGGGGGCAACCCACCTGGTTGACGAGAACACGACGTCTTTGCTTTTTGGGAGGCCCCTGTACCACGTCGTCGTCATCTCCGTCTTCTTCTACCACTGGAGAAGAACGCATGATTTTCGATCGACTTGTCGCCGCTTTGCCCGACCGTTTGGCTCTAGAGACATGTCACGTAAGACCGTAGGGAAGCAACGTATTGTAGAAAACAACAAACTTTTCAGCCGGCAGCTCCTCTGTGCGGGTCTTTCGTTTTTGTGTCCTGGTGGAGGGTGCTTCTGCTTCTGTGGCAGATTTTTTTACGTCTCCTTCTGTTTCTGGTCTTTGTCTAGGGAAAATGCCGTTTAGAGTCCTTCTTGCGCCGGAGCCTGGACGTACTCTGGTTGCACAGATTGAGGCTCCGTCTTCTTGGGCTTTGGTGGTAGTCTCAGGGCAGAGGGAGAAGGTTCCGGGGAAACCTCTTTTGGCGAAGAAGCGTCCACCTCGACTCGGGCTCGGGAACGGGAAGGTTTGGTACGGTTTTTCTTCTTCGCTATTATTGGTTGCACCTCCGCCGCTCCATTGTCCACTGGTTTTGCAGAGCCTTGTCTTTGAGTACGAGCGGGCTTTGCTGTGGTAAGGTGCTTCGATTTTCGGGTGGACGGGATTGGGATGGGAACAGGAGCAAGGGGTATAGCGAGCTCATCATCATCATCCGATTGATCTACCTCCTTGGCAGGCGGCGGTGCGGCCTTCTTCTTCGGACGGGAAGAAGACGTTTTTGGTTTGGTGGCTCGCCGTTTTGGCTGATCGGTGGTTGGAGCCGGCAAAGGGTCCGGAGTAAGTATCAATGGTGAATTAGAGTACGCTGTAGGAGCTGCGACATCTTCCGTGGCCTTCGCCACTGCAGTTGAGTTGGCGAGTGGACCGAGTGGGGACTGTGGTGGCGGGACGCGTCCTTCGACGTGTTCCGGTTTCGTAGTGACTGGATTCAAGCTGAGAACCAGCTTGTTCGCAGATTTCTCAAATTTCGACAACCTGTACAACTTCGACGTCAATTGCTGCCGACGCGACTTGGTAGTGTTGGGCGTGGGCGACCACGAACCCTCCTTTATTCCTGAATCTTTCTTGCTGTCGGGCTAAGCGTTCGTCTCTCAAGCTCATGTTGGTACACGTCAAAAGGCTGGGTGAGGGACGAAGAGGGGAACTGGAGTGTAGTTTGCTTTGTTTCGCAACTACACCCCGTGGAAGCCTGAGGAGGCTTAAGACTCGCACCCTCGTACGTATACGTTCTCCATCAATGGTACCTTAGGCTGGTCCAACGGAACACTTCGTCTCATGTCCGGGCACTCAGAAAATAAGGGCTTAATATAGTAGATGGACAACACCAACAACAGTCTAGCAACTCCAAGGGTGTCACAACAACAAGCATCAACATACTACCTCAGCCTCGACGGCCCCATCGCCGGTGCTTGTGCAAGTTCCCTGTCAAGTGCCATCAGTACCCACGCGCCGCTCCAGAGTGAATTCGCACCTAAATGCTGACTCAATACTTTTCTTCACCTCACGATAGCTCACAACGAGGCAACTCTTCTCGTCCCGCGAGATCAGCATAATCTTCTCCTCCGATCCTGCGTCGAGCTACAGCCAACCAGCGTCAGCTTGGACACTCTGCTGTAGGGCACAATTAAGCGTATTCACCTTGTTCAGATGAAGCAATACATGCGAAAGGCTGACGACGGGTTTGCCACTTTCGTCCATTTGGTGGAAGACAAAGTCACGAAAGAGCTTGACGATGTACCGGTCGCCTGTTTCAGACCATCGTTCGTCTCGTGCGAACCTATATAGTGTAGGTCAATATGGTTGGGATCCCCCCTAAGGATAGCTGGGCAACGCACTCTGGACGTTCATTGATGAAACCGAACTTGCACAGAAGGCGGACGAGACGTCCATTTTCTAGCTCTGCTGCTAGTTGTGATTCGAGTCCGTCTGTGCGGCTGTAAAGTGGATTAGAAACAAGGCGGTAAAGTTGGACGAACGAACAATTGCATGGTATCCATTTCAACCAGTAGCCTTCCTCCGACCATGTCAAAGATTTGGCCAATAGTCTGTGACGTCACTGTGTCAGCCAGTTTCCGCGCCGCAAATTATGCAAAGAACCTTATGTGGTGCAGGCTTGGTCAATAACCACGAGACGACTGTCCGGAAATCAGGGCCGTAGCTTCTGGAGATCATGTCCATTGCCTTCATGATGTTGAGGGAATTCGGTTCGGGCATTTTCGTGCATATACAAAGCAATAGCCGTCCAAAGGCCATCATGTCCTCTTGCTAGAACATATGCATCAATAGTCCAGAACGCAATCAAGGTTTGTGAAAGCATACCTGGTGAAAAGCGAGGTCTATTCGGGGATCATGCGCCACGACGTCGAGCACTCCACAGCAATTGATCCGAATCCTGTCCCAATACCAGTCAGGTTTGGTTTTATGACTAATTCTAGGTGGCTCACCGCGAAGGCCCAGTCATAAGCACTTTGGTTGGGTCCAATATCCTCAGCGCCAGCCCTCGATCGTGCACATGCTTCATAGCGTTCGCTATCTGGATGATATAGGACCACAACAATCCTTCGGATATAACCTCGGCAGGCTCGGCTTTCCCTCGAGTGGGCGGGATAGGAGTAGAGGCTTTGGGTTTAATGTGGTGGTCGAAGAGAGTGACAGCTCGAGGGAAGTATTCGTATGCTACAATGAGGGCTCCAAGGGGAAGAAGTCAGGTTCGTGTGCTAAAATGCGCCAAGAGACGTGGCTCACAGTTATCGTTGAACACTCGGGTGGTATATGCTTCCCGGACCTGAACGATATTCGGGTGTATAATCTTTGACCATGTCTCAATGGGGGCTAGGGCTGATTCGTGAGGTAACCGAAAGCCTGCGTCTCGCTCAGTCTTGGGACGAGTGGACGGTCTTGGGACACTTACCCTCGACTCTCCTCAGGGCGTAAACATTCCCGTTTGTCGAGTTCATAGCGCGATAAGAGCTGGAATGCCAGCTCCCAAAGTGCCGCTTCCTCTCCGGGGCAGCGTCCAGCGGTATTAATGTGTGATACACGTGCACTTCCTCCGGTGCGGACAGAGGGAGGGTGGATGGTGCCCAAATATCCTCTGCTCGGTACTGAAGCTCTTCCCGTATGGGGTCCCGCATGAAGAAAACATGATGGGGCTGTTTCGGTTCGGGGATCGGGACGGGCATTCGGTTGTAGAGGTGGTAGTTTGGATGTGGGCGAGGATAGGCGGGAGCACTCGGGTCGTAATATGGGTGTGAAGACAGGTCGGCGCCGGGGTCCTGGGAACGCCCGCGTGAGGAAGAGGATAGGTGGGGATAATGGATGAGACATACCAGGTGCTCTATGCCAAGGGACTCCATTTGGATGGCAGCATTGTGAAGATCAAGGTCATATTGTGGGATGAAGTCGGTTTGCTGAGGGAGAGCAAAGGGAGGGGCAGGTGAAAAGGGTGGTGGAGCCTTGGGGACGAAAACGGGGGCGTTGAGGTGCTGGGCGGAAATTGGAGAGGAGACTCGTTGACTAGGGGTGGTAAATATAGTGTTGGGATTAGAGCGGCGAGAAGACGTACGGGGACTGGGACTCGTCGGGGGCTGAGTCAGGCGGAGTGGGGCGTTCATCAGGCTAGAAAGGGCAGTTGAGAGTGGTATTCTGATGGTATAGGAGGATGTTGACACACTGGAGGGTGAAAGAACTCGCAACCTTTGCCCTCGAATTTACAGGACCTGATCGGAGTTGGGGTTGAAAAGGGAACGAAGGGGGGTGCTCGGGAGCGTACCCGTGGATGAGTAGATTGCGACACATTCGCTGGGACAAGTCTGTGGCATGATTGAGTTCAGGGTGTGGAGGGAGGAAGTGGGAGGACGGAACCGATTACGGCCTTTGGAGTATCGCGACCGTCTGGGTCCCGCTGGTTGTGGTGAGTGAAAGTGGGGCCATCTGGCTCGGCAACGCGTGCAGCAGCAGCGGCAGCAGCAGCAGCCGGGTTCACGATCCGAATGGGTACAGACTGGGGCGGGAGCGCAAAATACGCCATGAACCAAACAAACAAAGAGGGGAGAACAAAGGACGGGTGAGGAGACACTTGGACCTCTCCTCAGAAATCCCCAGAAATCGGCAGACAATGGATCGCAGCAGCGGTATCGCCGTCGGTATCGCCGCCAAAAAGAATTTCAGCCTCAAGGGTCACAACATCGCAGACTCTCCCGCTGCCTGTACGTTCCTTCCTTGTTGGCCTTGGTTCTCCCTGGTTCTCATCGCACAGTCCAACCACAACAGACGATGCTAGCGACGAGGTACGCTCCCAGTAATATCTATATTCACTCTCGATTCTATCCACTCTATCTTCCAGGACAATGCCTTCGACAACGACCGAGACACCGGGCCCGGTCCCTCCCCACTCGCCCAGCCCCCACTTCGCGCGCCTGTCCCGATCAACAAGAAGGCCCATTCCCGGCATCTCAACCTCAACCCTTCAGACACCGGCATGGATTCTCCGACCTACGACGGTGACGTAGAAAGCACCTCCACCGCCGCTGCCGCCCTCAATTACACACGTCATGTCCACCACCGCAGTTTGCTCTCTACCTCCACCCTCAACTCTCCCTCTCAATCTCTCACTCCCTCTGCCACCATGGTCCCCACTACCCCGGGCCCAGCTCCAAATGGCACCACCTCCACTTCGGCTACCGACTATACCCTCTCTCGCCCCACAATCCCCATCATCATGCCAGACGAGCCAGCTCCCGTTCCATCTGCTGCAAATTCCTTCAACCCTGCCTCATTGACCGACGCCGACATTCAAGCATTCGTCCAAAAGGTCATCGATGGCGAGCCCCATCGCCCGTACAAGATCAACAAGCCCCCAACCGATCGTCCTGTTCGAATATACGCAGACGGTTCGTTTCTTTCCTGATTCATTCTTTCCTACACAGAGCCTTCTCACCCGTCCCCAAAAGGCGTCTACGATCTCTTCCACTTCGGGTACGCCCTTCCACTTTTCCTTGGCGTTGTCATCAAAAATTGACTATGACCACCCTCACAACCATAGGCACGCTCTCCAGCTCCGGCAAGCTAAACTCTCCTTTCCGCAATCATACGTCCTCGTCGGCGTTTGCTCCGACGAGTTGTGCCAGCAACACAAGAGCCGCACGGTCATGACCCATGCGGAACGTTGCGAATCTGTCCGGCACTGTCGATGGGTCGACCAGGTCGTCGAAGATGCTCCTTGGGTCATTGACGACGCCTTCATGGAAAAATACCAGATCGATTACGTCGCCCACGACGAAGATCCCTACAAGGCCCTCGACACGGACGACGTCTACGGCCTTTTAAAGTCTCAAGGTATGTAGAATGAGTCATACCCAATAGGATCCGATGTGACTTTGGTGTTGGTCCAGGAAAATTCATTCCAACAAGGCGAACGCCTGGTGTCTCGACCTCAGAACTGCTAGAACGCCTGGTCGTTGGATATAGACACGGAGACTGGGACCCTAAGCTGGAGATGATGGGTCACCCAGAACTTAAATCTCGTCAGGGATCACCTCACCCGCGCTAATTACGAGTGCCTTCTCCTCTAATGTATACTCTAAAGCTTTACAATGCGACCTCGATAAATACACTAAAGTCACATGGAGGCACAAAAAAAGTGTTGTTTGCAGTAAGGAGAGGACTGGCGGCGGGGCCCTTAATCGTCGTACGGGATCTCCCTGAAAAGTTGTAAGCACCGATTCCTGAATCAGCATTAGGGAACACTCACGACCGCAAAGATCGAGAAGTAGCCATATAGTACGTTGAGAAGCCATACGATGGCCCGAGGAACGTGCCAGGGTTGAGGATGTGGCACCCCTCGTATGTAAGCTCGTAACGTTCGTACGAATCGGCAAGGATAACCTTGGACGAATCAGCACTGCTCTTCGAATATCGGGCGCTACAACTTACCGCTGTCGGCATAGGATAAAGCCGCAGTGAGTGGTCGTATTCCCAAAACGTGGCCTGCACAGTCAAGGGAAGCGGAGATAGGTGACCTTGATCCAGAATCGTCTGAACGAGCTACTCGGGAGGAGCATCAGTCACGCCCGTCGCCCATCTGATGTGAACACGTTTTTCACAAGGAGAGCGGGACTCACGTATCGCTTCAGATCCGCACTCTCTAGATCAGGCTTGACGCCCACCAGATTCCGCATCATCTTCGCCATCAGGTCCTCGCGAAAGACGACGATTTCCTGCCCCATGAACTTTATCCGACATGGGTTCGAACTGAACATTGCATGCGTGATCTTGTTCAAGAGGCGCTGGGTGAAGGTAGACGGGATTGGGCGACGGGGGAGGAGATTGGAGGACCATGGGTCGTTTGGCCCCGGGACGAACAGGAAGTGGCTGTAGTGGTTGATGCGGGGGAAGGAGACGATGAGGTCCCCCAGCGCGGTGAAGTTGTCTGTGGCGCGGGTTGGTACAGCACACGGACACAAAAGGAAAGTATATACGAACCTCGATAGGCGTCCATCTCCAGGTCGGTCGTGACGTTGTTACTCGAGAAATTGCCGCAGAGAATGAATACTTTCGGAATAAAGTCCCCGTCTACACAGCTCTGGAACATCTTTTGGAGCCCCTTCATCGTCCTCTCGTCATCTAATCGGGCGTCGGAGATGGCGAAGACGGTCAGATCTGGGAACTCGTCGATTTTTGCTGCCCATTTTTCCTTAATGGGGGTTAAGCAAGCGTCGACTGTATGATACGAAGGACACTGACATCTTCTAATACCGTGGTGGCCCCTTTACCCAAGAAGTCGATATGGCCGTATATCGATCTGTGTGTTGATGATTACACGAAGCCAACGCACACACAAAAATTTCAGCTCACCGGGAAATACTTCTTCGCTCACTAGGGGGATGGCCGATAGCGATTACAGACAGAACTTCCTCATCCGTGTATTGACCTTCCACCAATACAAACGCCCCTTCGGTAAATAAACCTTCACTAGGGCCCTGGAGAATTTGAGTCAGTTATGGGTGAGGCGAATCTGGGCGATTCCAGGCCGAATACCGTTTGAGAAATGTCCAGCGGTACGATCCCCTCCAGATCCTCGAGGCATAATCGGCCCTCTGGCGATCGAATAAGCATTCCGAACAAGAGAAACCGACCCCCAGATCGCCCGAGTAGGTTTTGAGTCGAAGTAAGCTGCCAGTGTCCATCCTCATCAAAATGAGTGCCCTAAGCAGGCGAGAGGCGAGGTAGACGAACCTTGAGGTAGTTCGTCCGATCGCGGCCCGCAAATGCAGGCGGGGAAAAGTTTTCGTTCCGTAGTACGGTTTGTTTGATGATGTTGTGCCTGTCGCGTAAGAACAGGGCTCGAGACTCGGGCGCGCCGGCAATACTTGGTTTCGCTGCAGCCCTGGAATTTGTGACAATATGGCCTCGGACATCTGAGCATACGTAAATACCTCTCAAATACCTGTCTCTCGTGCGAGAAATGCCACCGCGGCATTTCGAATGCGTTGATGAAGTGAAGATGGTGCTCCGGATCCACAGCCCCCTCGTCTCCTACACCACTATTTGCAGAATTCTTCTCTATAACGCACTCATACGCCTTGACCAGAAGTGGCTTTGTAACAATCGTTGCACAGTCTTGTCAGTGTGTCAACAAAACCACAGGCTGGAGCACGGGAGACCAACAGCCCACCATCCTGGTTGAGATACTCTTGGGCTACGATATCAAGGCAGGAGACGACGTCCTCTGGTGCAATCCCGTGTTCTTCCAAAACGCCAAGCAGAAACTTGAGCGCGTCTGGTTGGAGCGAGAGCAGATGTTTTCGCGTGAATACCTGCAGGAACACGCGTCAGGAAATGCGTCAGACCATTCTCGCTCGTCCCAGCACCTTTAATATCATCTGTTGGTGATCCATTGCAGTTTGGTGGAAGACAAACAATGCGAATCTTGGTTCCCGCCACGCTCAGAACCGGTTGTGCTCTATAACCACTATCAAATCCATCTGCCACTGATATCAAGCCACCTTCAGCAAAGTCTCCCTGGGTCATTGACCTGTGACTGAGCTAGGGAACCACTGAGAGAAGCATATGTGGTGATTTTTGTGGTGGTTTTCACCACAAGTACTTGTGGCAGTCTTCACCATAGGTCCAAATCACCACAGGTATTTGTGGTGTTCATCCCTCCACTTTCAATCTCTGACCAACATGGCCATTCCCAACAGCACTCAGCAGGTTGTAATACAACTCAGATGCCTATAGCTGTGCCAACCAAGACTGAGTGATTCTTCCTCTTTGCAGCCAACCAACAGCATGGGACTTGCAATGAACAGCTTGCAAAAGTCATCCAGAGCAAGTATGAAGCAGGTCTCTTGAAGCCATGGAAATACTCTCATGGTTATGCAAGACTTATGTGGTGGATGGAACAAAAGTGGGTATACCCATGTATTGTGAAGTGTCAATCCCACTGATTAATGGTTTCCTTTGCTCTTCTGCATCCTCTAGTGTATCTCTGGAAGTCAGACAGCAAATTGTGCAGCTGTTATCAATCCTTTGGCCCAAGTTTTGGGTGCATGATTGGTCTGCAAATGTTATTCTGCTTCACTCTAATGGAAGTTTGGTCCAAGCTGTAGCACAGTCCTTGATGGATGTAGTAAGTCAGCCATAAACCAGGAAAAAGGCCCAACCATGATACTCTACTCATTGTAGGATCTCATCTTCATTGAGGAAGCATTCAAAAGACTGCTCCCTAGACTATGATAGGGTCATTGCTTCCATGTGTATACCAGCATGCCTTTGCAGATGAACCAGAGAGATCTTCAAAGGCAACACAGAGTTTGCCAAGTTTTGATTGGTGTTGATCCCTCTGACTTGCTTGATGTATGCCCTAACTTTTATGCTGTTTGGGATTAGTTTGTGACACTGATTTGATCCTTGCAGGGACAATTGACAATCTATGGGATGATGTCTGAGGATTCTGCTGTCAACTTTTTCAAGGTACACCACAATACTGTTATATACTGAGATTTGCTATGAGTTATATTGCTTACCTATTAACTAATAAGGTAATTATCTGATAACTAAATATATTAGTAACAATGGTAATAGGAATTAATATATTTATTAGTTATCTAGAAGTTAGTATATAAGGCTTATATGTCTAGAGAGGGCTAAAATTCTCTATATCTATTCAATTCAGATATCTGCTGATATAATACTAATTTGGATAATCTTGAGGTTATTGGCAATATTCCCTAAAAGGTTAGTATATTCCTAAAAGTAGTTTGATAATGTTGAGGTCACACAAGTCTTATATTCCTTATTCACTCCTGCTGGTATGTTACTTCAGATCAGGCTTGAATGTTTAGGAGTCTTTAGACTTAGCTAATTGAGTATAAGAGGGAGTTAATTCTCTCAGCATCCAGACAGCCCTCCTTATATAGCTGGGAGAGTTGTTTGGTTGCCAAACACTATGAGTCATACATGTCAAGACTGAGTCATCTAACTGTATAGCATAGCCATGAAAGAATATTCCAGAAGGTGCCAAGGTATTCTAGGATAGAATAGAATGGAACATTCCAGAGTGTACTACTGTATTCTAGAATGGTATAGAATAGAATGTTCCAGAATGTGCCAAAGTGTTCTAGTATTATCTATTGACAATTCAATACTCAGTAAGGCATATCTATCTAACCCTAACATTATGTAATAGAGATATACTCAAAATGGTAGATAAAGGAAAAGGAAGGCATAATTATCATAATAAAGTCCTTTGTTAACCACATTGCTGATAACAAAGTAACATATGTGTTGAATGGTAACAATGCATTAATATACATTAGTAACCAATTATCTTGAACCATAACATCAGTGGGGCCAGTCCCTGTTGCACACCACCAAGTAGGGTGCCAGGTGTGCAGCAGCCCCCAAGCCTCACACTATCTGGCACCTTGTACCCATTGGGGGAGCCCTGGCAGCCTTGGGTCCAACACCCTCTGGATGGCAATAAAACACTTTCTTCCTGTTTGTCTGTGTGAGAGTTCTAGAGAACCCATCTGCAACCTCAGGGTGAGGGATGGCCTGGTGGTGATGCACTCCCTGACAGCCAGCCAGTGGCAATGGCACAGCACAAAAAAATAAAAAACTGATTCATCAAGTGGGGCCCATATTAAAGTCAATATCAAATCAACAAAGGGGGCTAAATGTTTGTTATTTGGCATAACAAAGGATGTGAAATCATCCTTTGTTGTCTCAAATTTGCATGGGTTTACCTTTATTCCCTGAGCCATAAATTGGCTCACAAGCAAAATTTGACCTTTTGTGAATCAGTTTTTTTGCTCACTGTACACCATTTGTGTTGTCCATAGTTATTTGTCTGCTGTGGGAGACTCCAAGTTGTCATTCCACTTTTGGCCCTGATCATTCTTTTGTCACTGCATATCCCTGGCAACTCATTCCTTGTCACCTTGAGGCTCAGCTCCTGAAGGGGGGGCACTGTCACATCCTGTGTCACTTCTTCATTTTCCCATTCATTTTCATTTGTTCCCATTCATTCCTGTTATTCATTTTCCTTCTCTGTACATTCTCCAGCCTTGGACTCCTACACCCATGCTCTGGACTCCTCTCCATGCTTCAGTTTCCATGCATCTCACATGCCCTAGTTCTAGACCATTCCAGACCCATCCTCACATGTTATTGTTTCACTATTCTGGCAGTTCACCTTAGCTACATATCTCATATGGAGCTTGGTCCATTATCACATGTAGTTTGCTTCTGTACTCTGGACTTGTGTGGCCTTCTCCTTTCACATGTATTTGCTTCCATTTACTTCCAGTTGTCATTTCTCTTTTACTATTTAGACAACTGTGTTCACTATCTAGTTCTCCAGTCTTTGGATCAACTAGATGTTGCCTGTTACTCAATTCCCTTGTCCCTCTGTTCACCTTCCCTCTGGAGTCTGCTCCTTCAGCTCAACTCCTTCCTGAGATATTGTCTCTGTTGTTGACTGTCATGATTCACCATCCCTCAAGGTCTATCCCTGTCATCAAGAGTTCCAGCATCCAGACTTACATCCTCCCATCCCAGACTTCTGTTCACTCATCCCAGACTTCTGTTCCCTTGTCCCAGACTTCCTTCCCCTTGATGTGGCTCAGTATCTAACACCACTGCACCTCCCCCCCAGCATGTTGATCTGCTGATGTGGGATGCCTGCATGCATCCTCATACACTGTTAGCTGTAAAGAGACTGACTGCTGGCTTCAAACACCATCCAATCAATGATGCACCCTTGCTGGCAAAGTGTGCCTTGTGTGGGAGATTGCCTGGTGCATTGACTAAGGTCAATTTGGGTGTGGCAAATGGTGGGGTCACTATCCCTGTGGTGGATGCAATAGAGTGCACTTTCAACATGAGTGAGTCTATGGAGCTGAGGAGCCTTGTGGATGTGATCTTGCATCCAGACACTGCATCATGGATCACAGCAGTGCTAGCAGAGATTGAGGCACACCTTGAGAACAGTATGTGGGAGTTAGCTCAGCTGCCACCAGGAAGGAGGGCAATCAGATTGCATTGGGTCTTTAAGGTGAAGCAGAAGCCAGATCAATTGATCAACAAGTATCAGGGTTGTATTGTTGCACAGGGTTTCTCTCAAGTCCAGGGCATCCATTACAATGAGACATTGGCCTCCACAGCTCTTAGCTCACTTGACACTGTTGTGCACATCTGGGACATTGTGATGGGCACACTCCTTGACTGCCTCTGTGGGCATGGCAACTTGGTCTTCTCAGTTGCATTTACACCCAACAGCAAAGGCCTTGTGTCTGGCTCACTCCACAACATGCTCAAGTCATTGGAGCTCAACATGGCAGTTAACAACACATACAAAGCTGGCAAGTGGTTCAGCAAGAGCATGCTGGATTTCACAGGCCACAAGGATTATGTTCTCTCCATTGTGATCTTGCATGATGGCCAGTGGGTTGTCTCTGGCTTGAAGGACTGTGGAGTCCGGTTTTGGGATAAGAATGGGCAGGCCCATTTGGTCAGTTCTGTCTTTTCATGGATGTAGTGGTTAATACAGTCGACAAGGCTATAATGCATAGGGCTATAATGCATAAATCCCATAATGCATTGGTTTTGGGTGTTGACAGAGTTGGTTCCTATCTAAATCAACCTTTATTGAATATTGAATACTGAATAGCTGTTTGGGGTGATTATGCAGTATGAAATTCGGAAATAGGCCAAAATTTCATGGCCGATTGGCTGTGCAATTGGCTGTTTAAGTAAGGATTACTCCGGAATGAATTTTTTGGTCAGTCCCCCAACCTCCATCACCATGCCTCAGGAAGAATGGAAGCGTAAACACCAGAAGCAGCCCATTCAAGTGGCTAGGCACAATCAAGAGCACTTACCAGCTCCATCAAAAGACACCCTGAAGACTTCCACACAACTGATCAAGAAGGCGAAGCAGGAAAACCTTACCCTCTGGGATTGGCTAACAGTGTACACATATGT
>Ga0307513_10001165_pt1 | contig 38068 bp, 33 predicted proteins | sample 15_EM_MG_FD_202174 | JGI IMG/M metagenome (GOLD analysis project Ga0307513, IMG submission 202174) | Populus trichocarpa ectomycorrhiza microbial communities from riparian zone in the Pacific Northwest, United States - 15_EM | ecosystem: Host-associated > Plants > Roots > Unclassified | place...
TGAGCTTGTCCGCGCTCCGCCGAATGGAGAAGATCTCCAGGTGCAGGCCGAGCAGGTCCCGGCCAACGGTCGTGGGAGCCTGGTGCCAGGCCGAGATGTACGGCAGCGGTGTGGCATAGAGCCGATCGAAGCGCTGCAGAACGTCGAGATAGAGCGGGCCGAAGGCGGCCCGCTGCTGCGCGTCCAGCCCGGGCAGGTCCGGCACTCGCTGCTTCGGGTAGAGATGGACCTCCACCGGCCAGCGCGCCGCCTCGGGGACAAACGCCGTCCAGTGCGCGTTCTCGGCGATCACCCGGCAGCCGTCGCGACGCTCCGCCGCGACCACATCGTCCACCAGGATCCCCCCGGTCTGCTCCCGATACCGCTGCGCCACCTCCAGCATCCGGGTCGTCCGCGGCGTGACAAACGGGTAGGCGTAGATCTGCCCATGCGGATGAGTCAGCGTGACACCGATTTCCGGGCCGCGGTTCTCGAAGCAGAACACCTGCTCCACGCCCGGCAGCGCGGCCAGCTCGGTTGAACGATCGATCCAGGCGGCCATCACCAGGGCGACCCGGTCCGGGCTCAGGTCGGCGAAACTCGCGTTGTGGTCGCTGGAAAAGCAGACCACCTCACACCGACCGTTGCCGGACAGCGACGGGAACCGGTTCTCAAACACCACCACCTCGTAGTCGGGGGCGGGGATCTCGGTATGCCGCCCGTCCACGGACGGATCCAGCGGACACTCATCGGCCGGCGGCAGATAGGTCCGGTCCTGCCGGTGCGAGGCCATCACCACGTACTCGTCCAGCATCGGATCCCGGCGGATCTGCGACGCCGTGGTCAGCGCACTCAGCGGGCGCGGATCGTCGACGATCCGCTCCGGGGCACCGGGTCGATCGAAGAAGATGATCTCGCGTCCGTCAGCCAGTCGCTGGACGCTGCGCCGGATGTCGCTAATCGATCGGACCTTTGACACATCCGAACACTAACTTACAAGTACGGTCATAAACGAACAGCTGAGGGGATCTCGCGACCAACTTCCGGCCGCTATCGGTGATCAGGCCGGTGACACGGCCGACGACAAGGCCCGCGAGAGGGCTGTTGATGTGGGCAGTGATGTGGGCAGGCGCAGCGGGGGTCGAGCGAGTGCGCGAGGCGGGATTCGAACCCGCACGCCCGAAGGCACAGGATCCTAAGTCCTGCGTGGCTGCCAGTTACACCACTCGCGCGCGCGAAGCACAGCCTAAGGCCAGAGCGGGCTGGGCGGTCAGCGTCTCGGCCTTTGAGACGCCTTAGCTCACCTCTTGAGCATCCACCCATCGTCCCGTACGGTTGCTCCAGGTCATGAGTGCCAGCGTTTAGCCCCGGCTTGCTGGCCGGCAACCCTCCTCCGCGGTGGGGTGCTCCGGGTGAGGACCAGGCGGCGGCCATCCGGCTCGCCGCAAGCGCGGACCCGCACACAGTTCGGGTCCTTGGACTCGAGGAGTGGCATGTCCACGAGCACCCCCTTCCGTAGCGTCGAGACGTGTCCCAGCACCGCCCCGGTCGGCTCACTGCTGCCGGTCGTCGGCGGCACTCTGCAGGCCCCGCTGATCGGCGGACGGGTGGTCCGGCACGTGAACCTCGACTACGCCGCCAGTGCCCCTGCCCTGCAGGCGGTCGCCGACCACGTCACCGAGGTGCTGCCGTACTACGCCAGCGTGCACCGCGGCGCCGGGTACGCCTCCCAGGTCAGCACCAACCTGTACGAATCGGCCCGGACGACGATCGCGGCCTTTGTCGGAGCCCGCGCCGACGACGTCACGGTGATCACCCGGAACACCACAGACTCGCTGAACCTGCTGGCCGCGGCGGTCCCGACCACCGGGCCCGGCGGTGGCGAGGTGCTGGTGCTGGACGTCGAGCACCACGCCAACCTGCTGCCCTGGACCGCCGGGCCGCACCGGGTGCTGCCCACCGCCGACACCGTCGCGCTGACCCTGGCCGTGCTGGAAGCCGCGCTGATCGAGCGCCCGGCCACCCTGGTCGCCGTCACCGGCTGCAGCAACGTGACCGGCGAACTGCTGCCGATCGACCAGATCGTCGCCCTGGCGCACGCGTACGGTGCCCGGGTGGTGGTGGACGGCGCTCAGCTGGTTCCGCACCGCCGGGTTGATCTGGCCGCCCTCGGCGCGGACTACCTGGCCTTCTCCGGCCACAAGATCTACGCACCGTTCGGCGCCGGGGTCCTGATCGGGCGCCGGGACTGGCTGGACGCCGCCGAACCGCACCTGGCCGGTGGTGGCGCCGTCCGCACGGTCTCACCGCAGGGTGAGGCGCAGTGGGCACCGGCTCCGCAGCGGCACGAGGCGGGCACGCCGAACGTGCTGGGTGCCGCCGCGCTTGCCGCCGCCTGCCGGACGATCGCCGCGCTGCCGCCGGGCGCCCTGGAGGCCCACGAGGCCGCGCTTGCCGAGCGCCTCACCACCGGCCTGCAGAGCATCCCCGGTGTCAGAGTGCTGCGGGTCTGGGACGACAGCACCGCGCGGGTCGGCGTGATCGGCTTCACCGTGGCCGGGCACGACCCGGGCCGGGTGGCCGCCTACCTCTCGGCCGAGCACGGCATCGGGGTGCGCGACGGCAAGTTCTGCGCGCATCCGCTGCTGGCCCGGCTCGACGTGCCAGAGGGTGCGCTGCGGGCCAGTTTTGGCGTCGGGTCGCGCAGTGAGGACGCCGATCGGCTGATCCTCGCGCTGCGCCAGCTGGTGACCCGTGGCGAGGGCACGGACTACGAGCTGAGCACCGGGCGCTGGACTCCGGTCGCCGACACCCGGCCGGCCCCCACTTGGGCGCCGTGGTCGACGGCAGCGGCCACCGGCTCACCCTGCATCGGCTGATTCCTCCGGCTGGGCGGCCATTTCGATGATGAGGTCGGCGGCCTGAGCCCACGGCGTCGGTCTGCCGAACAGATATCCCTGGCCGCGGTCGGCACCGACGGCTCGGCAGGCTTCGGCCTCCAACTCGTCCTCGATGCCCTCCATCACCACCCGGACGCCCATCCGGTGCGCCATCCGGGCGACGCCCTCGACGATCGCCAGCGTCTTGGGCTCGCTGAGCAGACAGCTGGTCAGCGACTTGTCGATCTTGATGACCTGGACCGGGAGCCGACGCAGATAGCCGAGCGCGGAGTAGCCGGTGCCGAAGTCGTCGATCGCCAGGCCGACGCCGAGCGCGTTGATCTCGGCCAGGGTGCTCACCGCGGGGTCACCCTCGGTGACCAGGATCGCCTCGGTGATCTCGACGATCAGCTGATCCGGGCTGACCCGGTACCGGTCCAGCAGGGCATGGATCAGCTCCACGAAGCCGGGGACCCGAAGCTGGATCGGTGAGGCGTTCACCGACAGGGTCAGGCCGGCGGCGAACACCCCGGCGGTGCTGGCCGCGGCCAGGGTCTCCTCCAGCAGGTGCTCACCGAGCGCGACAACCAGGCCGGTCTGCTCGGCGACCTCGATGAACTCGTCCGGTGGGACGAAACCGAGCTCGTCGTCCGTCCAGCGGGCCAGGGATTCAAAACCGGTCAGCCGGCCGGTGGCCAGGTCCACGATCGGCTGGCCGAAGGTGATGATCGTCCGGTTCCCGATCGCCAGCCGGAGCCGGTGCTCGAGCAGCAGCCGCCGTTCCCGGGCCTGGGCCACCGGACCGTCGTAAACCTGCACGCCGTCCCGGCCGCTTTCCTTGGCCGCGCGCAGTGCGGCCGCCGACTCCACCAGCCCGGTCAACTGGTCGCGGTGTTCGGTGCCGCGGACCGCCAGGCTCGCGCACTCCCCCGGGTCCGCGAGCTCGTGCCGGACCAGCCGACCGACCCCGACGCTCGCCGAGACTCCGACCCCGGGTGCCAGCAGTGCGAGTGCGTGCCCGACCGCGGTCCGCAGCCGTTCCGCCAGTTCGCGGCCTTGGGCCAGGTCACCGGCGCAGAGCACGGCGAACTCGTCGCCACCGATCCGGGTGATCAGCGCCTTCGGCGGGCAGTTCGCCTGCAGGGCATCGGCCACCGCGACCAGCAACGCGTCGCCGGCGGCATGCCCGAGCAGGTCGTTTACCTGCTTGAAGCCGTCCAGGTCGAGGGTGAGCACAACCCGAGGGACGTCGTCCCGGTCGAGTTCGTCGATCCGGGTGGTCAGCGCCCGGCGGTTCGGCAGTCCGGTCAGCGAGTCCCGGAAGGCCTGGGCTCGCAGCCCGGCGGTCAGCCGCAGCCGCAGGTGGGTGCTCATCGCCTCGCGCAGGCCCATCACCGGGACGATCAGCAGCGCGAGCAGCAGGCTGCCGCGGGCCTCCGCGCCCTCGTCCAAATGACCGCCGAGCAGAACTCCGGCGAGCAGCGACGCGAAGGTGACCAGCGTGCCCACCTGGGCTGCGGTCGCCTCCCGGCGGTCCTGCGCGCTCTCGCCGCCGTGGCTGGGCGTCGGCCGGAACCGGACGATGCCCACCGAGATCAACGGCCAGGCCAGGCACCACAGAGACATCGCGAGCCAGGGATCGACCCTCGGACCGACCTCGTCGGCCGGGATGATGACGCTGAGATCGGCGACCACGTGACAGAGCACGCCGAGCACCGCCGGCCAGATCCGGGACCGGACGTCCCGGACCGCACTCAGCAGCAGGCCCGCGAACACCGAGCAGTCCGCCAGCACAAAGATGCCGGTGCCCAGGCGGTCCGCGGTGAAGGTGGTCATCGGCTCGGTCAGGATCGAGCGCCAGAGCAGGAAGGTCAGCGCGGCCCCCACCGCCAACGAGTCGAGCGCCAGCCGGATCCCGGGCAGGCTGGATACCGAGCGCCGAGGCAGCCGGATGATCGCCAGCAGCCCGATCGGGGCGGCCGCGAAGCCGATCAGGTCGCCGACCGCCGGATACCCGACGAAGCCGTCGGCGGCATCGACGGCGGACCACAGCTGGCCGGCACCCCAGCAGAGCACCGCCAGTGCGATCAGCAGCCGGAAGACCTCCACGGGCCCCCGTCGGCGAGCCCTGAGCCACCAGCCGATCATGCCGAGGGCGCTGGCCAGGGCCAGCAGGCCGGTCAGCAGAAGGCCGCTGGCAAAGGCTCGCCAGGGTCGATCGTTCAACCCGTACCAGGCCGGCACCAGGGCCGCCGCCAGCGAGATCAGGCATCCGAGCAGCACGAGGAGCCGGGTGCGGTGGCTACCGGCCCGGGACTGCTGCTGTGCCGGCAGATCGCGCCGGCGGGCATTGCGCCCGTCCCCCATGGTCTTGTACATCGGTTCCCCAGCCGGGGGCTGAAGAGGAACGGAAAAGAGACGATGGTCAGCGATTGCCGGTGACTCGATGTCCAGCACCGGTGCAGCCTAATCGAACACCTGTTCGACGAACAGAGTTTGATTCGGGTCAGTTCGCTCGGAGTGTCATTCCACCGTGACGTCGATGGTGTGATATCCGCTCGCACCGTTGGGGGCCGGGGGCGCCTCGGTCGAGGTCTGCACGTCGCCCGTCTTGTCCGTGGCTCGCACCTGCAACCGGTGACGACCGCTGGCGGCCCCGGTCCAGCCGTAGTACCACTGCCGCCAGGTGTCGACGCTGTCCTCGGCGCCGAGCGTGGCCTGCTGCCAGGGGCCGTCGTCGATCCGGACCTCGACCGCCTTGATCCCGCGGTGCTGAGCCCAGGCGATCCCGGCGAGCACCACCGTTCCGGCCTTCACCCGGTCCTGATCCTTGGGGACGTCGAACCGGGACTCGGTCTTCACCGGCCCCTCGGCGGACCAGCCCCGCGGCGTCCAGTAGCCCTCGTCCTGGTCGAACCGGGTGACCTTCAGCTCGACCACCCACTTGGTCGCCGAGACATAGCCGTACAGCCCCGGCACCACCATCCGCACCGGGAATCCATGCTCCACCGGCAACGGCTCACCGTTCATCCCGATCGCCAGCAGCGCGTCCCGACCGTCGGTCAGCACCGGCAGCGGGGTTCCGGCGGTGAAGCCGTCCGAGCTCTTGGACAGCACCATGTCCGCAGTGGCCTTCGGACCCGCCCGGGTCAGCAGCGGGCCGATCGGTAGCCCCAGCCAGCGGGCGTTGCCGGTGAGATCGCCGCCGACCTCGTTCGAGACGCACATCAACGTGAGATCGCGCTCCACCAAGTCGCCCTTGAGCAGATCGGCGTAGGTGACGGTCAGCTCGCGCTCCACCAGGCCGTAGATCCGCAGCGACCAGTCCTGGGCCCGCAACAGCGGGGTGATCAGCGCCGTGTCGATCCGGTAGAAGTCCTGGTTCGGGGTGATGAACGGAGCCACCCCGGCGACGTTCACCGACACCCCGGCCGGCAGCGGTGCAGCCGGGTCGGTAGCGGCCGGCAGCGTGATCGAGTCCCGGGAGGCCTCCGTCCCGCGCAGCCGAGCGCCCAGCACCCTGCCCAGACCGCCGGTGACCAGCCCGCCGGCCAGCAGGCCGCCCAGAGCGATCAGCGCCCGCCGCCGGCTGAGCTCGGCGGACCGGGTTCCCGGCGGGGCGTCGACCGCCTGCCGGACCTGCGGCGCCAGCCAGTTCAGGACGAACATCCCCACCAGCGCACCGATCAGGCTGGGCAGCACCGACAGCGTGGTGGCGTCCGGCCGGGTGGCCGCGGCGAGCGCTGCCACCGCACCGAGCGCCAGCACCAGCCAGGTTCCCCACTGCTTGCCGCGGACGGCGAGGATTCCGGCCACGGCCGAGAGCACCAGGGCGATCAGCAGCGCGCCGCCGAGCAGTACCTGCTTGTCGTGGGTACCGAAGTTCTGGACGGCGAAGTCCTTGAGCCATGACGGCACGGCGTCGAGCGCGACGTCGCCGAGGGCGATCAGCGGGGCGGACGACGGAGCGACCACGCCCGCGACCACCTCGGCCACGCCCAGCGACAGCACCCCGGACCCGATCCCGGCGAGCGCTCCGCCGGCGAGCCGGCGTCGGGACAGGCCCGGATCGGCGGGAGCCGGAGGTTGCGGGTCGGCTCCCGCTTCGGGCGAATGGACCTCGCTCACAGCAAACCGGGTAACTCGGCAGCGAGAGCCCGGAACGCCTTGCCGCGGTGGCTGATCGCGTTCTTCTCGTCGGCGGTGAGCTCCGCGCAGGTCCGGGTGTCGCCGTCCGGAACCAGGATCGGGTCGTAGCCGAACCCATTGGTCCCGCGCGGGGCTCGGATCAGCGTGCCGGGCAGCTGCCCGTGCTGGACGTGCTCCTTGCCGTCCGGCCGGGCGAAGGCGGCCGCACAGGCGAAGTGCGCCTGCCGGTACTCGTCCGGGACGTCGCCCAGCTGGGCGAGCAGCAGTTCGAGGTTGGCTCGGTCATCGCCGTGCCGGCCGGACCAGCGGGCACTGAACACCCCGGGCGAGCCGCCGAGCACGTCCACCGCCAGGCCGGAGTCGTCGGCAATCGTCGGCAGGCCGGTCGCCTGGGCCACCGCATGGGCCTTGAGCAGGGCATTCGCCGCGAACGTCACCCCGGTCTCAACGACATCGGCGACGTCCGGGAAGGCGTCCATCCCGACCAGCTCGATCGGCTCACCGTCCGGGGCGCTCACGCCGTCCAGGATCTGCCGCAGTTCGGTGACCTTGCCCGCGTTCCGGGTGGCCAGCACCAACCGGACCATCTCAGGCCTCCAATGCGGCGAGCTGGATCGCGGTGAGGTCGCTACAGCCTTTCAGCCCGAGGTCGAGCAGGGCGTCCAGCTCGGCCCGGTCGAACGGCGCGCCCTCGGCGGTGCCCTGCACCTCGATGAAGCGACCGTCCCCGGTGCAGACGATGTTCATGTCGGTGCCGGCGGCGACGTCCTCCTCGTAACAGAGGTCCAGCATCGGCCGGCCGCCGATGATGCCGACACTGACCGCGGCGACCGAGGAGGTCAGCGGCTGGGCGGTGCTGGAGCGCAGCAGCTTCTTGCCGCGGGCATAGCTGACCGCGTCGGCGAGGGCCACATAGGCGCCGGTGATCGCCGCCGTCCGGGTGCCGCCGTCGGCCTGGAGCACGTCGCAGTCCAGCACGATGGTGTTCTCACCGAGCGCCTTGGTGTCGATCACGGCCCGCAGGCTGCGGCCGATCAGTCGGGAGATCTCGTGCGTCCGGCCGCCGATCTTGCCCTTGACCGACTCCCGGTCCCCCCGGGTGTTGGTGGCCCGCGGCAGCATCGCGTACTCGGCGGTCACCCAGCCGTGGCCACTCCCTCGGCGCCAGCGTGGCACGCCCTCGGTGAACGAGGCGGCACAGAGCACCCGAGTCCGGCCGAACTCGACCAGGACGCTGCCTTCGGCGTGGTCGAGCCAGTTCCGGGTGATCCGGACATCCCGTAGTTGCCCGCTGGTGCGACCGTCCGACCGCAGATCGGTGGCGGTATCCGGAACGGGATTCGGGCTGGTGTTGGCGGTCGTCGACATGCCGCCAGCGTAGGCGTCCTGGCTGTGCCGTTTCCCGGCAGGATCCTTACCGGACCCGGACGTCCTCCAGCAGATAGCTGGCTCCGGCGGTGGCGGCCTCAACCGGGCCGAGGTAGACCTGCTTGGCCTCGGTCACCACCACGTCGACGTCGGTCCAGACCGGCAGGTGGGTGAGCACCAGGCGGCGAGCACCGGCGTCCCGAGCCGCTTCGCCGGCCCGGCGTCCGGTCAGGTGCACACCCCGGGTCTCGTCCCGGCCCTCCTGGTAGGAGGCCTCGGCAAGGAGCAGGTCGGCGTCCCGGGCCAGCTCCAGCAGGGACTCGCAGGCATCGGTGTCGCCCGAATAGGCGATCACCCGACCCTCGTGCTCGATCCGCATGCCGTAGGCGACAACCGGGTGCTCCACCAGTTGCGTGGTAATCGTCACAGGGCCGACCATCACCGTGCCACCGTCGGTCAGCGGACGGACGTCGTACACCTTCGCCAGCTCACTCACCGCGTCCGGGCCGTAGGCCTGCAGCACCCGGTCCGCGGTATGGGCCGGGCCGTAGACCGGCAACGGGACGCCGGCGCACCCCGACGGGTGGTACCGCCGAGCGACGTACAACCCGCACAGATCCATGAAATGGTCCGGATGCAGGTGGGAAATCAGTACTGCATCGATCTGGTGCAGTTGGACGAGTTGCTGCAGCGGGCCGAGCGCCCCACTGCCGAGATCAAGCACGATCCGCCAGGTCCGGTCCCGGTCCTCGACCTCGATCAGGTAGCAGGACGCGGCGGAGTCGGGGCCCGGGAACGACCCCGAACAACCGACGATCGTGAGCCTCACGTGCACACTCCGACGACACTCACATCTGGCGCTTCATCGACACCGGTCATGAGAATTCACAGTAAGCCCCAGCTGGCCTGATGACCCCAGTCAGCGGAGGTGACCCGCGCCTCCTCGATCGCCGCGCAGGCACCTCCGCTGCACGTCCGCTGCCGTTGACCGGCGAACGCCCTACAGTGGGAGGGTGTCGATCGCGCCCGTTGAGCTCGAGAAACCAGACTCGGCGCAGGAGCTGGCCCGCGACGTCCCCTGGGTGACGATCGTGTGGAACGACCCGATCAACACCATGTCTTATGTCACATACGTCTTCCAGTCCTACTTCGGTTACCCGCGTGCCAAGGCCGAGAAGCTGATGCGGGACGTGCACGAAAAGGGCCGCGCGGTGGTCTCGACCGGCAGCCGCGAGGAGATGGAGCGCGACACCGAAGCCATGCACGAGTTCGGCCTCTGGGCCACCTTCCGCAAGGACGATTGATGCGCCATTCCTTCAAGTCCGTTCGAGCTGGGATCCAGGTGAACCTGGACCAGGATGAGCGCGAGATCCTGGTCCAGTTGCTCGGCCAGCTCGACGACCTGTTGGACGACGGCCTCGAGTCCTCGGCGGATCCGCTGGCGGCGATGGTCGGGATGAGCGGAGTGGATCCGGACTCCGCGGAACCGCCGCCCAGCACTCCCACCGATCCAGCGGTCGCCCGGCTGCTGCCGGACGGCAACCGGGACGATCCGGATGTCTCCGCCGAATACCGCAGGCTCACCGAGTTCGGGCTGCGGGCGCGCAAGCGCTCCGGGGCCCGGCTGGCCGCCGAGGCGCTCGGTCGGCCGGAGCCGATAGTGCTGGCCCAGGACGAGGGCCTGGCGTTGCTGAAGTCCTTCACCGACGTCCGACTGGTGCTCGGGGAGCGGCTGGAGCTGCGCACCGATGCGGACGCCGAGAAACTGCACGAGCGGCTCTGGGCCAACGACGGTGATCCGACCTGGCTGGCCACCGCCTGGATCTACGAGTCGCTGACCTCGTGGCAGGAGGATCTGGTCGCCGAGGTTGCGAAGAAGCGATGAACCCCGGCCGGAATCACCTGCATCACCTGGCCGAAGAAGCAGCGAGCAAACGCTGAAGCTGACGAACACGGAGCCTGACATGCCCTTGGGCCTGAGCCCGGACGAGACGGACCCCCGGTTCTGCTCGACCGCCCTGCTGACCGACCACTACGAGCTGACCATGGTGCAGGCCGCCCTGGTCAGCGGCGCGGCCGAGCGGCGCTGCGTGTTCGAGGTGTTCGCCCGCCGACTGCCCGACGGCCGCCGCTACGGCGTGCTGGCCGGTACCGGCCGGTTGCTGGAGGCGATCCGCGACTTCCGGTTCACCGATCTGGAGCTGGACGCGCTGGAGCGCGGCCGGGTGGTAGATCCGCAAACCCTGGGCTGGCTGGCCGACTACCGGTTCACCGGGGAGGTCTGGGGCTACGGCGAGGGCGAGTGTTTCCTGCCCGGCTCGCCGGTGCTCAGTGTGGAGGGCGACTTCGCCGAGGCGGTGCTGCTGGAGACGCTGGTGCTGTCGGTGCTGAACCATGACAGCGCGGTGGCGGCCGCAGCCAGCCGGATGACCGCCGCGGCGGCCGGTCGGCCGTGCCTGGAGATGGGCTCACGACGCACTCACGAGGAAGCGGCCGTGGCGGCCGCCCGCGCCGCCTACCTGGCCGGTTTCGCCGGGACCAGCAATCTCGCCGCCGGTGCCCGGTACGGCATCCCGACGATAGGCACCGCAGCGCACGCGTTCATGCTGGTCCACGACGACGAGGAGGCCGCGTTCAAGGCCCAGGTCGCCGCGCTCGGAGTGGGGACCACGCTGCTGGTGGACACCTTCGACGTCGCCCGGGGGGTCGAGACAGCGATCCGGGTCGCCGGGACCGGGCTGGGCGCCGTTCGCCTCGATTCCGGTGATCTGCTGGAGCTTGCTCACGCCGTCCGCAGCCAGCTGGACGGGCTCGGCGCGACCGGCACCAAGATCGTCGTCACCAGTGATCTGGACGAGCACGCGATCGCCGCGCTGGCCGCGGCCCCGGTCGACTCCTACGGCGTGGGGACGTCGCTGGTCACCGGTTCTGGTGCGCCGACCGCCGGGATGGTCTACAAGCTGGTCGCCCGGGAGGGTCCGGACGGCACCCTGCAGTCGGTGGCCAAACACAGCGACGGCAAGGTCGGCGTCGGCGGCCGGAAGTGGGCCGGTCGGCGGCACGGCCCGGATGGGCTCGCGGTCGAGGAAGTGCTCAGCGTCGGGCGTTCGCTGGCCGGTCAGGACGACGTCCGCGAACTCCAGGTGCCGTACATCAGCCGCGGCGAACCGGTGATCGCCGAAAGCCTGCAGGACGCCCGGGCCCGGCACGCGTACTCGTTGTCACACCTGCCGGTCACCGCCCGGCAGTTGTCCCGGGGCGAACCGGTGATCCCGACCCGCTACCAGCAGGCGGTGCAGCCGTGACCCAGCGTGCGCTGATCGTCGTCGACGTGCAGAACGACTTCTGCGAGGGCGGATCGCTGGCGGTCGCCGGTGGGGCCGGGGTGGCCGCCGGGATCACGGCCTTCCTGGGTGCGCACCGCGAGGATGCCGAGGGTGGCTATGCAGCGGTGGTCGGCACCCTGGACTGGCACGTCGACCCGGGCAGTCACTTCTCCAAGCACCCGGACTACGTCGACACCTGGCCGGCGCACTGCGTGGTCGGCACCGACGGCTCGCGGTCTCACCCCGCCCTCGACCGCAGCCTGATCGAGGCCTGGTTCCACAAGGGCCGGCACGCGGCCGCGTACTCCGGCTTCGAAGGCCGGACTGAGGACGACGACAATTCCGGGATCGCGGGCACTACGGGCACTACGGATAGTGCGGCCACTGCGGGCATTGGGCTGGCCGACTGGCTGCGCAACCGCGGGATTGGTGCGGTCGACGTGGTCGGGATCGCCACCGACCACTGCGTCAAGGCGACCGCGCTGGACGCCGTCAAAGCCGGCTTCGAGACCCGGGTGTTGCTCGACCTCACCGTCGGCGTTGCCGCCACGACCACACAGACAGCGCTCGAGGAGTTGCGTGCGGCGGGTGCGGTATTGGCGTGAGTAGGCTCGCCGCTATGGCAAGCGACCTTCCTGCACCCCCGCACCTGCTCCCCGGGCTGCCGGGGGCCGGCCACCCCGGCACCGGTCCGGTGGTCGATCCGCTGCTGGACGACCTGCTGTCAGACTTCGTCCCGGCCGTGCCGACGATTTCCGGGGCGGCGTCCGAGACCGGCGCCGCGGCGGTCGCCCTGGCCCTGGCGGAGCATCGCGATCACCACGAGGCCTGGTACGGCGACCTGATCGGGCCGTTGCGGGTGCCCGCCTCCGCGACGGTGGCGCTGCTCGGTGCGCTGCGACCGGGTGACCATGCGCTGCCGATCGTGCTGACCCCCGATCCGGCGTCCGACGACCTGCTCGCCCGACTGCGCGCCGCCCGGGCCCTGCTGCTCGACAATCACCGGGTGGAACTGGTCGGCGTCGAATTGCCGTTCGCCGCAGCCGACTCCGCGGCGGACGCCGCCCGCCGGGCCCTGGACGCGCTCGACTTCACCGTTCCGGCCTGGTTCATGGTGAAGGCCGAACCGGGCTGGGAACCGGCGTTCGACGTGCTGGCCCAGGACGGTGCGGAGAGCGTCGCGCTGTACCTGCCGAAGCCGGTCAGCCGGGAGATCTTCGCCGGCGTCGCCGCCGTGCTGCGGGCGCTGATCGACCGCGAGTTGCCGTACGCCGTCACCGACGGGCTCTCCGGTCTGGTCACCAGCCTCGAAGGGCACGGCCTGCTGAACCTGCTCTGCGCCACCCGCGCTGCCCTCAATGGTGCCGAAACAGCAGATTTGACAGGCATTCTCGCGGAGACTGCGATCGCGCCGCTGGCGTCCGCGGCACGCCGGATGAGCGAGGCCGACGCCGCGATCGTCCGGGCGTTCCTGCCGACGGTCAGTGGGCCGTCGATCCGGGACCTGGTCGAGGAGCTCGAGGCCGAGCGGCTGATCGAGCCCGACGCCGCCTAAGCCGAGGCACTTCCAGGGTCAGCACCGGTTTGGACCGTGATCCGGTGACCGGAGCCGCTGAATAGCGTTCCAAACCGGAGCTGACCATCGCTCTGGCCAGACCGGGTGATCATGCACGGTTGCGCGCGCAAGCGTGCATGATCACCAGCGATGGCTCGGTCAGCCGCGACCGGCCTCGGCGTTGCCCAGAACCTCAACCCCGGCGGCGAACTGAGCGAGCCGGGGACCGTCCCAGCCCAGGGAGGTCGGCGCCTGGATGACGATCCAGCGGTCCTTGGCATCCTGGTAGGTCAGCATCTGGGTGCCCCCCACCGGCTGAGCGGAAGCGGCGGACTTGCCCGCAGCGGCCACCTTGCGGGCATCGGTCACCGCGGGCTCCTCGACCGTCAGCCGTCCAGGGCGGCCGTCGACCAACTGCACCGCTCCTTCGGTGGGCGGCTTCGCGTCCCTGGACTGCAGCATGACCACGAGCTTGCCGACGAAGGACGTGTAGTGCTTGTCCTTCGCACCCGTCGGGGCGATGGTGAGCACAAACGGGTCGCCGCCCTGAATCGCCCAGCCCTTCGGAGTACTGGCCACCCGGTAACCGGGGGCCTGCTTGCCCCGGTAGGTGACGAGCTCGAGCGAGGGCAAGGTCGCCGGCTGCGTCGCCGCTGCTCCGGTCGCCTTCCCGGCCTGGAGCTGACCCGCCGGAGCGCTGGTCCCGTTCAGCGTCAGCGGAATCACCGCCAGCCCGAGCGCGACGGCGGCCGTTCCGGCCAGGGCTACGGTCCGTCGGTGCCGCAACCGGCTCCGGCCACGGGCCAGATCGGCCGCGGGGTCGGCCTCGACACCGGCGGCGGGTCCGTCGTCGAGGGCGCGTTCGAGCAGGTTCTTCAGGTCGCTCATCGGGAACTCCGTTCAATGATGATGGATGGGCCACTGAGGGCCGGGGTCTGCAGAGCCGAGCGCAGGTGGGCGGCGGCCTTGGCGGTTTGGCTCTTCACCGTTCCCTGACTGCATCCGAGCAGGTCGGCGCTCTCTTCGACGCTGAGGTCGAACCAGTGCCGCAGGACGATGACGGCACGCATCCGCGGCGGCAGGGCTTTCAGCGCGGCGCGGACTTCCTCACCATCGGCGTCGTCCGTCCAGGACTCGGTCGAGGTCAGGTCGGGCAGATCGGGTGGTTCGGACACCGACCGTTCCCGGCGCCAGCGCGGCCGTCGGGTCTCGTCGATATGCGCGTTGATGATGATCCGGCGCACATAAGGGACGGCGGTCCCGCTCCGGAACACCTTCGGCCAGGCCACGTACAGCCGAGCCAGGGCGGTCTGGACCAGGTCCTCCGCCAGGTGGGTGTCCCCAGCGGTCAATAAACAGGCGGAACGCAGCAACTCGGCCCGGTGGGCCCGAACGAAGGCGGAGAAGTCCGCGTCACGCGATGATCGGGGCATTGGTACCTCCTTCACCCACTACTACGGATGAGGGGGCTCACCACGTTGCCCCGTCGGCCGGGGCGCGCTCCAGTGGAACGGACGCAGTTCAGTCGAACGGCCGCGCTGCAGCCGGACGCGCTTCAGTCGAAGAGGTCCTCGAGGAACGACCGCTTCTTCTTCTTTCGCGGGTCGTAGTACCCGTCCTTCGATCGGTAATGATCGTCCTTGTACCTGTCGTCCTTGTAACGGTCGTCGCGGTAGCGGTCGTCCCGGTCGCGCTCGTCCCGATACCGGTCATCGCGCGGGCGCTCGTCCCGGTAGCGATCACCGGCCGGCGAACCGTAGCTCGGCGCGGTCGGCGTCGCCGGAGCAGGCACGGCGGCGGCACTGGCGTGAAACGCGGTCTCGGCGTCCACCAGGCGCTCCAGTTCTCCCCGATCGAGGAAGATCCCCCGACACTCACTGCACTGGTCGACAGTGATCCCGCTGCGCTCGTAGCTGCGCATGGTTCCCCGGCACTTCGGACAGATGAGTTCCATGGCCCTTCCAACGAGCCGACCCCCGACAGAGTTTCGCGACCGAATCTGCGGCAGTCTGGGTACGTGACGCTCTTCGACATCGCCGCCCTGGACGAGGCCCGTACCGTCGTTCGCAAGCATCTGCCCGCCACCCCGCAGTACCGCTGGCCCTTGCTGGCCGAGGCCACCGGCAAGGACGTCTGGGTCAAGCACGAGAACCACACCCCGACCGCGGCCTTCAAGATCCGCGGCGGCCTGGTGCTGCTGGACCGGATGACGGCGTCCGGCCGGCTCCGGCCGATCGTCACCGCCACTCGAGGCAACCACGGCCAGAGCCTGGCCCTGGCCGGCCAGATCTACGGCGTGGATGTCCAGATCGTCGTCCCGGAAGGCAACGACCCGGATCAGAACGCCGCGATGCGGGCATTTGGTGCGGAGGTGATCGTGCACGGCCGGGACTTCCAGGTGGCCCGCGAGTACTCCCAGAAACTGGCGGCGGAGAACGGCGCGACGATGATCCCGCCGTTCCACCTCGACCTGGTCCGGGGCGTCGCCACCTACGCCGCGGAACTGTTCGACGCGGCCGGTGAGCTGGACGCCGTCTACGTCCCGATCGGGATGGGTTCGGGGATCTGCGGGCTGATCACCGTGCGCGACCTGCTGGGCCTGAGCACCGAGATCATCGGGGTGGTCGCGGCCGGCGCCCCGGCGTACGCGCTGTCGTTCGCCGCCGGGCACGTCGTGGACACCCCCGATGCCCGGACGATCGCGGACGGCGTGGCCACCCGCTCCCCCGACCCGGCCGCGCTGCCGACCATCCTGGCCGGTGCGGCCGACGTGCTGCAGGTGGACGACGACCAGATCCGCTCCGCGCTGCGGTTGATGTACCGCGCCACGCACAACGTCGCCGAGGGGGCCGGCGCGGTCGGGCTGGCCGGGCTGCTGGCCGACCCGGACCGGCACCCCGGCGGCCGGGTCGCCGTGGTGCTCAGCGGCGGCAACCTCAGCGGCGCTCGACTGGCCGAGATCCTGGCATGACACACGACGTCACGAACCAGCCACCGCCATTGGCGGGGTACGACGTGTACGCGGCCGACGCCGTGCTCCGGGAGGCGGTGGACCGCGAGGGCGGCGGCTGGGCGGCGCCTTCCCTCGGTGAGCTCGGCCGGCTGGCCGGTGACCCGACCTGGATCGACCGCGGCTTCCAGGCCAACCAGAACCCGCCCCGGCTGCGCAGCCACGACCGCTACGGACACCGGATCGACGAGGTCGAATACCACCCGGCCTGGCATCAACTGATGGACGTCGCGGTCCGCCACGGTCTGCACGGCGGACCCTGGCGTGATCCCCGGCCGGGCGCGCACGTCGCCCGGGCCGCCGCGCACCTGGTGTGGAGCCAGGTCGAGGCCGGGGTGGCCTGCCCGATCACGATGACCTACGCCTCGATCGCGGCCCTGCGCACGAGCCCGGAACTGGCCGCGACCTGGGAACCGGTGATCACCGCGCCGGTCTACCAGCCGCAGTTGCGCCCGCTCGCGGAGAAGGCGGGCGCGCTGATCGGGATGGCGATGACCGAGAAGCAGGGCGGCTCCGACCTGCGGGCCAACACGACGAGGGCGGTCCGCAGCCGATCGGACGACGCCGGCTCCGGCTCCGGATCGACGGCACCGGCCTACCGGCTGACCGGACACAAGTGGTTCTGCTCGGCCCCGATGTCGGACGGGTTCCTGGTGCTGGCACAGGACGACGCCGGGCCCAGTTGCTTCCTGCTGCCCCGGGTGCTTCCCGACGGCACCCGGAACGCCATCCGGTTGCAGCGGCTCAAGGACAAGCTCGGCAACCGGGCGAACGCCTCGTCCGAGATCGAACTGGACGGCGCACTGGCCTGGCTGGTCGGCGAGCCGGGTCGGGGGATCGCCACGATCGCGACGATGGTGAACCTGACCCGGCTGGACTGCGTGGTCGGGTCGGCGGCGCTGATCCGGCAGGCCACCGCTCAGGCCGTGCATCACGCCGGCCACCGCCGCGCGTTCGGCGCCCGGCTGGCCGACCAGCCGCTGATGAGCGTTGTCCTCGCCGATCTGGCGGTGGAGTCGGAGGCGTCGACCGCGCTGGCGATCCGGCTGGCCGCGGCGGTCGACCGGTCCGAGCAGCCTGACTCCGAGCAGCCCGAACCGACGGCCGACCGGGAGCACGAGACGCTGATCCGGCGGATCGGCACCGCCGTCGGCAAGTACTGGGTCTGCAAGCGCACCCCCCAAGTGACGGCGGAAGCGCTGGAGTGCCTCGGCGGGAACGGCTATGTCGAGGAGTCGATCATGCCGCGGCTGTACCGGGAGGCACCGCTGAACTCGGTCTGGGAGGGCTCGGGCAACATCAACGTGCTCGACGTCCTGCGGGTTCTGACCCGGGAACCGCGCACGTCCGAGGCCTTGCTCAACGAGCTGGACCGGGCCGCCGGTGCCGACCACCGGCTCGACGACCACGTCCGCCGGCTCCGGAAGAGCCTGGCCGGGCTGCCGGCCGCGATGGCCGACGACCCGGCGGCGGTGCAGCGCGACGGCCGCCGGCTGGTCGCGGCGATGGCCCTGGCCTTCCAGGGCGCCCTGCTGGTCCAGCACTCCCCCGCCGCGGTGGCCGACGCGTTCTGCGCTTCCCGGCTGGCCGCCGACGCCGCCGGCTGGACGTTCGGCACGGCCGGCTCGGTGGCCGCGGCCGACAAGCTGATCGAGCGTCACACCCCGATGCCGAGCTAGCCGGCCTACTTCTTCACTTCTTCCCGACGAACCAGCGGCGGAGGGCGTCGATCCGGTCCTGCAGTTGCTCGGCGCTGGCCTGCGGAACCTCCGGACCACCACAGGCCTGCCGGACGTTGGCGTGGACCACGCCGTGCGGCTGGCCGGTCCTCCGCGACCAGGCCCCGACCAGGCTGTGCAGCTCCTTGCGCAACGAGGTGATCTGCCGGTGCCCGGTCACCTCGGTGGCCGCGGCGCCGGCCTTGGCCTTCGCGCTGCCCTTGGCCTGCTGCGCGGCCTGACGCTCCCGCAGCAGGGTGGTCACCTGCTCGGGCTCCAGCAGGCCGGGGATGCCGAGGAAGTCGAGTTCCTCTTCGCTGCCGATCTCGGCCTGGGTACCGAACTCCTGCTTGTCGAACAGCACCCGGTCGAAGGTGGCCTGTGAGTCGAGGGCCTCGAAGGCCAGCTTCTCCAGCTCACCGGAAGCCTTCTCCTCCCGGTTCGCCTCCTGCATCAGGGCGTCCTCGGGCGACCAGCCCTCGTCCTCGTGCTTCGGTTTGTCGAGCGCGTGGTCCCGCTCGATCTCCAGCTGGGAAGCCAGGTCGAGCAGGGTCGGCACGCTGGGCAGGAAGATGGACGCCGTCTCACCGCGTCGGCGGACCCGGACATAGCGGCCGACTGCCTGGGCGAAGAACAGCGGGGTCGAGGTGGAGGTCGCGTAGACGCCGACCGCGAGCCGCGGGACGTCGACCCCTTCGGACACCATCCGGACGGCGACCATCCAGCGCTGGGTGCCGTTGGTGAAATCCTCGATCCGTTCCGAGGCGCCGGAGTCGTCAGAGAGCACGACGGTGGCCGACTCGCCGGTGATGTCCTTCAGCGTGCCGGCGTAGGCCCGGGCGGTCTCCTGGTCGGTGGCGATCACCATGCCACCGGCATCCGGCACCCCGCGCCGCAGTTCGGTCAGCCGCTTGTCGGCGGCTGCCAGCACCGAGGGGATCCACTCCCCCTTCGGGTTCAGCGCCGTCCGCCAGGCCTGCGCGATCAGATCCTTGGTCAGCGGTTCGCCGAGCCGGGCCGCCACCTCGTCGCCGGCGCTGGTCCGCCAGCGCATCGCACCGGAGTAGGCGAGGAACATCACCGGCCGGACGACACCGTCGCGCAGGGCATCGGCGTAGCCGTAGGAATGGTCGGCCTTGGACCGGCGGATGCCCTCGTTGTCCTCTTCGTACTCGACGAACGGGATCGGGCTGGTGTCGGAGCGGAACGGCGTCCCGGTCAGCGCAAGCCGACGGGTGGCCGGGTCGAACGCCTCCCGGACGCCCTCTCCCCAGGACAGCGCGTCGCCGCCGTGGTGGATCTCGTCCAGGATGACCAGTGTGCGACCGGCCTCGGTCCGCGCCCGATGCAGCGCCGGCTTGCTCGCGACCTGCGCGTAGGTCACCGCGACGCCGTCGTAGTGCTGGCCGTGGGTGCCCTGGGCGTTGCTGAAGTTCGGGTCCAGGTGGATGCCGACCCGCTGGGCGGCGTCCGCCCACTGCCGCTTCAGATGCTCGGTGGGGCAGACCACGGTGATCCGCTGCACGGTCCGCCGGGCGAGCAGTTCGGTGGCGATCCGCAGCGCGAACGTGGTCTTGCCGGCGCCCGGGGTGGCGACCGCAAGGAAGTCCTGCGGGGAGGAGCGCAGATAGCTGTCCAGTGCCTCCTGCTGCCAGGCCCGCAGCTTGGACGCCGTTCCCCAGGGTGCGCGGCCCGGGAAGGCCGGGGGCAGCTGAGAGGCGGCTGTGGCGCTGGCGTGTGCGGGGCCGTCGACGGTCAGGCCGTCCAGACTCTGGGCAGCCTGCGATCCGGGGGTCACAGTGCGGTCTCCTCGATGGACTGGATCAATGACTCTGAGTACTGAATCGCGTACTGAATCTGTGACTCCCAGTGCCTTTTGGTTCGAACGCTTGCTGGCTCTTCAGGCTAACGAATTCCGATGATCGACATGCCGAACCCGCGGATGACAAGGCTCACGCCAACCCTGTGCTACTCACCCCCTCGCAGGCGTTGTCCACAGACTCCCAATCCTGTGGACAAACCTTGTGGACGACGCGGCCTCGACCCAAGGATTCACGCTCCGCTGAAACCTATAGCCGAGATCGTCGGGTACGCCCGACCATCGGGACGCGGACCGGTCAGCGACGGCTTGTCTTTCACCCCAATTGTTTCCCCGCACACCTTGTTTCCCTGCACACCGGCGCCCGGCCGGGATGCATCACCGCTCTGGAGGTCGACGTGAGAACCGAGAAGCGGCGCAGCCGTAGCCCGTTCATCCGAATCGTGATGGCCCTGCTGCTGGTCTTCGCCGGTGGCATCGGAGCGGTGGCGACCGCCGCGCCCGCCCTGGCCGCGTGTTCCGGCACGGGCTGCGCCGGCAAGGACCCGAATGCCCAGGGCTGCAGCGCAGCCAACATCGCCAGCACGGAGCTGTGGTACAGCTCGTTCAGCGTCGCGATGCGCAACTCCAGCGGCTGCGGCAGCCGGTGGACCCGGATCGTCGTCGACGACTACCTGCCCACCTGCTGCAGTGCGATCGGGATCGCGATCGAGGTGGAGAAGTACACCCAGGGCCGCGGCTGGGGGCCGTCGTACTTCTACAGCAAGAAGGTGGGCGCCGGCTTGGAGGGCACCTTCTGGACGGCGATGGCGCCCAACCTCGCCGAGGACCGGACCCGCTCGTGCTGGCGGTTCCAAGGGCAGGACAATTCCTGGTACGGCGCTTACACCTGCTCGGGTTGGGTCTCCTGAGGTTTCGTCCTCCTGCGGTTTCGCCCGCCCGCACCGGACTTCCGGGGCGGGCGGGACAAACCCTGTGGGAAAAGAACTCTCAGGCCGGGACGGCGGGTGGTCGAGCGCGGAAGGCGAGCACTGCCGTGCCCAGCGCCACCGCGGCGAAGGTCAGCCAGATCCCGGTGAACAGCATCGCGTCGCTACCGTCGGGACGATGCCAGGCGGCGAACGCCGCCCCCGACAGGCCGATCCCGAGCGTGCCACCGAGCGAGTCACTCAGCTGCAGCGCGGACGAATTGCGCCCCTCCTGGCCGGTTTCGCTGTAGCGCAGGACCAACACGCTGGTGCTGGACATGGCCAGACCCATCCCCACCGCCGCCAGAGCCCAGCACCCGAACGCGGCCCAGCCCGGGACCGGCGGGCGCACGGCGAACACCAGCAACCCCTCGGCCAGCCCGAGGATCACCGCGCCGGAGACCAGGAAGAGGTGCCGGGGCACGCCAAGACCCGGTCGGGCCTGCACAAATGAGCCGGCGGTCCAGCCCAGGGTGCCACCGGTGAGCACCAGCCCGGCCTCGACGGCGGACATCCCGCGCTCGGTGACCAGCATCAACGGAATGAACGCCTCGACACCGAAAAACGTCCCAGAATACAGGCCGCGCAACGTGATCACGGTTGGCAGACCGCGGCGCAGAGTCAGGGTTCCGGCCGGCACCAGCCGCCGAAACCCGGCTCCGGCCAGCAGCAGACCGCCGAACGCCGCCACCACCATCAGCCCACGTCGAGTGCCGGAGGAGCGGGCCAGCGCACCGAGCCCCCACTGCAGGAGCAACACCCCGGCCGCGAGCCCGACCCCGGCCAGCCACCGCCGCCCGTTCCGGACCTGCGCCGAATCACTGGGCGTTCGGCGGTGGTCAGCGCGTAACCGGGGCAGCAGAGCCAGGGTTGGCGGCACGGCCAGGGGCGGCACCAGCAGGAACACCGCCCGCCAGGAGACGTTCTCCGCCAGCCAGCCGGCCACCACCGGGCCGATCAGTCCGGGCAGCACCCAGCCGGCCGACAGCAGCGAGAAGATCCGCGGCTGCAGTGCGGTCGGGTACACGTCGGCGATCACCACGTAGATGGCGACGATCAGCAGGCCGCCGCCGGCACCGGCCACCGCGCGCCCGGCCAGCAGGACGGCGAACGACGGAGCCAGCCCGCTGCCGAGCAGGCCGCCACCGAACAGCAGCAGTCCGAGTCGGACCGGCCAGAGCGGGCCGCGCGCATCGGACCAACTGCCGGAGACCACGACGCCGAGCAGCGAAGTGGTGAGGAAGATCGAGAATGCCAGCCCGTAATACCGGATCGCGCCGAGGTCGGCGGCCACCAGCGGCATCGCCGTGGAAACCGCGAGCGCCTCGAAACCGACCAGGGTAACCAGCGTGACGATGCCGGCGGTCGTGCTCAGGTACGGCGACGCCAGCGCAGAAGCGGCCTTGGCGCCGGAGGGTGGGATCGGGACGTCAGCCCCGGTCAGCCCCCGGACCCGTCGCCCGAGCCGCCCTGATCCCCGGGGGGACGAAGCCCGTCGTAGATCTCCTTGCACATCGGGCAGACCGGGAACTTCTTCGGATCCCGGCCCGGCACCCAGACCTTGCCGCAGAGGGCGACCACGGGCTCGCCGCTCATCGCGGATTCGAGCACCTTCTCCTTGCGCACATAGTGCGCGAAGCGCTCGTGGTCGCCGGGCTCCATCGGCTGCTCGACCCGCTCACGCTCGAGCAGACCGGTGCGGGACGGGTCGGGTGAGGACTGCGGTTCGAGCTGGGGTTCCGGGTACGGCGTGCTCATGACCGCAGAGTCTACGTCGTGCCGCCCGCGGACAGACACGTCCTACTTCTTGTTGGCGATCTGAACGTCGCGCAGCACCAGGTACAGGACCTGCCAGGCGAGCGAGAGCACCACGATCGACGCGACCACGAGCACGGGCGCCGACGGGCGGGAGACGGACAGCCCCTGTTGCAGGCCGGCGCCGTACCAGCCGGTGGACAGCAGCCCCTCGATGGCCACCGCGGGCAGCAACCCGCCTGGTATCAGGAGCGTGCCGCGGAACCAGCCGAAACGGTAGTAGAAGCCGCCGATCAGGCCACCGCTGATCACGTAGGCCAGGAAGATCAGGGTGTACTCGGCGAACATCGGCAGGACGTCGTAGCCGTCACGGAACAGGTGCGGGGTGTCCAGCACGTCAGGCCAGCCGAGCCGGTCGTAGATGAATTGCTCCACGACGTGACCGCAGACCATGAAGGCGGCCCAGGCCATGCTGACCAGGACGCCGCTGAGGGTGACGGCGCGAATGGCCGCCCGGCGGGTGACCCCGTGCAGGACGGCCACCGGCAGGTGCGTGGCGACCAGGGCGATCGCCATCGCGAAGAGCCACCAGCGCGGCCACTGTCCGGCGTTTTCCCAGATGCTCTGGGTGATCGGGGAGACGCTGGAGATGGCGATCCCCACGATGACGGCGACCAGCACTCCTGCCGGCCAGAGCCAGCGGGTGACCTTCCACATCTCGTTGAGCAACCGGCGAGTGATGACAACTTCGGCTCGGGCGAGTCGGAGCCCGGAGCCGAGGCCGGGGCGGATCGGGGTAGTGGTGCTCATCGCAGGATCTCCCGTCCAGAGTCGGTGAGGTGCACGAACAGGTCCTGCAACGGCATCGATCCGATCTCCAGGCCGAGAGCCCGGGCCTGCAGGCGGGTGTCGCTGTCCACATCGCCGAAGATCGACACCTGCTTGGTCGAGCCGAGCCGCTGCGCACCGAGCGCCCGGACCCCGTCCACGATGAGGGTGGCAACGAATTGGTCAACCACGTCTGCCGGGCCGGTGACCGAAGCTCCGCGACCACGCATCGCGTCCGCGTCGTCGTTCACCAGCACCCGGCCCTCGTGCAGCACCAGCACACCCTCGAAAAGCCGCTCGATCTCGTCGATCAGGTGGCTGGACAGGATGATCGTGCGCGGATGCTCGACGTAGTCGGCGAGCAGTTCGTCGTAGAAGGCGTACCGGGTCGGGGCGTCCATCCCGAGGTAGACCTCGTCCAGCATGGTCAGCGGGGACCGCGCGGCCAGCCCGAGGACGACGCCGAGCGCCGAGCGCTGACCGCGGGAAAGCGCGCTGGCCTTCTTGTCCAGCGACAAGCCGAAGCGGGCGATCAGCTGGGCCGCGAAGTCGGCATCCCAGTCCGGCCGCAGCGCGGCGGCGAAGTCCAGCACCCGCCCTACCCGGTCGGTGGCGATCAGGTCACCGGATTCGCGGATCAAGCAGGTCCCGGCCATCACCCGGGCGTTCTCGAACGGATCCACGCCGTCGACCAGGACCCGGCCGGTGGTCGGCCGACGCAGCCCGGCCAGCACCGAGAGCAGGGTGGTCTTGCCGGAGCCGTTGCGGCCGAGCAGCCCGTGGATCTTGCCCGGTTCAAGAGTGAAGCCGATGCGGTCCACGGCCACGGTGTTGCCGTAGTTGATCGAGAGGTCCACGGCCTGGACCTGGAATCCGGTCATCGCCGTTCCCCTTCCGCGACCCGGTCGGCCGGTGTGATGTCGGCCTGTGTGATGTCGGCTTCCGCGATTCGGTTGGCCACCTCGGTGAGCGGGATGCCGAGCATCCGGGCCTCGGCGATCATCGGCTCGACCACGTCGGCGAAGAACCGTTCCCGGCCCTCATCGGCAAGCAGGGCGCGGGCGTTCGGGCTGACGAACATCCCGATCCCGCGCTTCTTGAACAGCACTCCCTCGTCCACCAGTTGCGCGAACGCCTTCGCCGCCGTGGCCGGGTTGATCCGGTACGTGGTCGCGTACTGCGTCGTGGACATCACCTGGTCGTCCTCCTTCAGCGTGCCGCTGAGAACCTCGTGTCGGATGCGATCGGCGATCTGGACGTAGATCGGTTCCCGTCCGTCGAACCCGCCGTCCAAAGTGCCGTTCCTCACGAGACTCACCTCCCGGCCAAGGCAGTAGGTTCTATGGTTCATTACCCAACTAATGAACCATAGAGGCGCCGTGGGCGCAAGGCCGGAACGACGGAAGAACGGGTAGCTCGGGCCTGGCGCCTGGGAGGGGCTAGTTCTGGGTGGGATCGTCCGGGTAGGTGGAGACCATCGCCAGGCGGCCACGCTGCCGGCGCAGCACCTCGCGCCACAGCCGTTCCGGGTTGTCGGTGAAGGCGTCCCGGGGCTCCGAGTCGACGACGTACCAGGCGCCCTCGTCGATCTCGCCCTCCAGCTGCCCGGCCGCCCAACCGGCATAGCCGGCGAAGATCCGCAGCCCGGCCAGCCCGGAGGCGATCACCTCCGGCGGCGCGTCCAAGTCCACCAGCCCGATCGAGCCGATCAGCAACCGGATGCCGATCGGTTCCACCCCGTTGCCCGGCAGCGCCACCAGCCCGAGCGCGGAGTCGAGCTGCACCGGGCCGCCCTGGAACAGCCGCCCGGGTGCGGTGGTGTACGGCTGCCAGGCCGGCAGCACCGACGAGACGTCAACCTCCATCGGGCGGTTGACCACCAGCCCGAGGGCGCCGTCGTCCCCGTGATCGAGAACCAGGATCACGGTCCGGCGGAAGTTCTCGTCCTCCAGCATCGGGCTGGCGATAAGAAGACGACCACTCAACCGGTTGGTCTGGAGGGACATGCCCACATCATCCGGGTGCATCGACCCCGCCGACACCCGGGTCCGGCAGACCGGTCACTTTCGACGCCGTAGAAACAGTGTGACGATCACCACACCGGCAAGATCGGCGATCGAATCGGTGACATCCCCGGACCGGCCGGCCAGCAGATAGTGCTGGATGAGTTCGCTCGCCACCGCGTGTATCGCCAGCAGCGCCGCGACCGGCCAGACCCGCAGCCCGGCCTTGGCGGCCACCCAGAGCACCATCCCGAAAATGAAGGCGTGGACGACCTTGTCGATCGGCAAACCACCGGTGGACGGCGAGCGCGGCCAGTAGAGCACCGCCAGATGCACGGCCACGACGACGCCGAAGCCGACCCGCCAGAACCACAGATGCGGTGCGGAGGTTGCCTCCTTCACGCCCTCCCGCACGCTCATTGAGTAACGGGTTGGCGGGGCAGCGTTGCCCCCGCCCGGGCGGCGCTCTGCACGGCCGCGGCGACGACGGCGCTGACGTCCGGGTGGAACACGCTGGGCACGATGTAGGCGGCGTTGCGCTGGGCATCGGTGACCGTGGCGGCCAGCGCGTGCGCGGCGGCCAGCAGCATACCGGTGGTGATGGTCTTCGACTGGGCGTCCAGCAATCCGCGGAAGACGCCCGGGAAGGCCAGCACGTTGTTGATCTGGTTGGCGAAGTCGCTGCGCCCGGTGGCCACCACGGCCGCGTGCTTGGCCGCCTCCATCGGGTCCACCTCCGGCTCCGGGTTGGCCAGCGCGAACACCACCGAGTCCTTCGCCATCGTGGCGATGTCGTCGCCGGTGAGGATGCCGGAGGCGGAGACGCCGATGAAGACGTCCGCGTCGGCCAGCGCCGCGCGCAGCGTCCCGCTGACCGCCCGCGGGTTGGTGTTCTCCGCCGTCCAGCGCAGGTCCTCCGCCAGCCCCTCGCGGCCGGCATGGACCACACCCTCGACGTCGCAGACCACGATGTCCCGCGCGCCGGCGGCGATCAGCAGGCGCAGCACCGCGGTCCCGGCCGCACCGGCCCCGGACATCACCAGCCGGACATCGGCCAGTTCCTTGCCCACCACCTTCAGCGCGTTGGTCAGCGCCGCCAGCGTCACGATCGCGGTGCCGTGCTGGTCGTCGTGGAAGACCGGGATGTCCAGCGCCTCGCGCAGCCGCATCTCGATCTCGAAGCACCGCGGTGCCGAGATGTCCTCCAGGTTGATGCCGGCGAACACCGGCGCGATCCCCTTCACGATGGCCACGATCTCGTCCACGTCCTGGGTGTCCAGGCAGATCGGGAACGCGTCGATGTCGGCGAACCGCTTGAACAGCGCGGCCTTGCCCTCCATCACCGGCAGCGCGGCGAGCGGGCCGAGGTTGCCCAGGCCCAGTACAGCCGATCCGTCGGTGACCACCGCCACGGTGTTCCGCTTGATCGTCAGCCGCCGCGCGTCCGCCGGGTTCGCCGCGATCGCCTGGCAGACCCGGGCCACACCGGGGGTGTAGATCAACGACAGGTCGTCCCGGTTGCGGATCGGCACCTTGGACTCGATCCGCAGCTTGCCGCCGAGGTGCATCAGGAACACCCGGTCGGAGATCGGCCCGATGTCGACGCCGGCCAGCCCACGCAGCGCCGCCACGATCGCCTCCACGTGGTCACCGCCCCGGGTGGCGCAGGTGACGTCGACCTGCAGCCGGTCCAGGCCGGAAGCAGTCACGTCCAGAGCCGTGACCACCCCTCCGGCCTGTTCGATCGCATGGGTCAGCTCGCTGACCGCGGTGGACCGAGCGGGCAGTTCGAGCCGGACGGTGATGGACGAGGAGACGCTGGGCACGCTGGACATGGCGTTATTCTCGCGCTCCCCGGCCGGTAACTCGTACCGGCACGACGGCGAGCCGCCCGATCACCCGGCGATCACGTCGAACAAGGGCCCGGGGCCGCCGTCGATGAAGCCCTGGTACTCGTCGCAGCCCATGTCCCGGAGCACGCCGAGAATGTCCTCGTTCTCCACTCCTTCGGCGACCACCACCAGGCCCATCCCGTGCCCGAGGTTCAGCACCGCCGAGACCACGGCACTGGACTCCAGCCCGGTCGGCAGGTCGGCGACAAACGTCCGGTCGATCTTCAGGATGTCGACCGGCAGGGTGCGCAGGAACTGCATCGAGGACCAGCCGGTGCCGAAGTCGTCGAGCGCGATCAGCACCCCGAGCGCGTGCAGGTCCGCCAGCACCGCTCGGGCCGCGGCCGGGTCGTCCATGAACGCGCTCTCGGTGATCTCCAGGATCAGCCGGTGCGGGTCGATTCCGGACTCGGCCAGCGCGGCGGCAACGGTGTGTGCCAGCCGGCCGCCGACCAGTTGGCGGGTCGATACGTTCACCGCCAAGGTGATTCGAGGGTCCTCGATCCGGCTGAAGTCGGCCAGTGCGTTCCGCAGCACCCAGTTCCCGAGCTCAACGATCCGGCCGGTTCGCTCGGCGATCGGGATGAAGACGTCCGGCTCGATCAGGCCGAGGTCCGGGTGCCGCCAGCGCAGCAGCGCCTCCACGCCGGCCACCCGGCGGGATCCGCAGTACCGCCGGCTCTGGTAGACGATCTCCAGCTCGCCATCCCCCACCGCGCGACGCAGCGCGGCGGCCAGCTCGAGCCGTTCCTCGATGTTCTCCCGCAGGCTGGTGTCGAACAGCTCGTACCGACCCCGACCTCGGTCCTTGGCGTGGTACATCGCGGTGTCGGCGTCCCGCAGCAGGGTGCCGACCGGATCGGGGTCGTCCGGAGGGACGTCGACCACGGTGATCCCGACGCTGACCCCCGGCGCCACCTCGATCTCACCGACCACGATCGGCTCGTCCAGCACCTCCACGATCCGGTCGGCCATCGCGACCGCCTGAGCCGCCTCGTCGATCGAGAGCACCACAACGAACTCGTCACCGCCGAACCGGGCGACCACGTCCGCGGAGCGACAGCGCTGCCGCAACCGCCGGGCCACCGCCACCAGCACCTGGTCACCGACCGCGTGCCCGAGCCCGTCGTTGATGTCCTTGAACCCGTCCAGGTCGCAGAACAGGACGGCGAGTTTGCCGGTGCCGTCCAACCGCTTCAGGGACGTCGACAGCCCCTCCATCAGCGCGGCCCGGTTCGGCAGCCCGGTCAGCTCGTCGTGGGTGGCGCGGTGGGTCAGTTCGTCGTGCCGCGGCCGCCGGCTCACCGGGGTCTGGACCACCACCGCGCCACCGCGGCCGGCCTCGACCCGGGTCACCTCGATGCCGATCTCCACGTCGGCCCCGGCCTGCGGGCAACTGCACTCGGTGTGCACGCTGTTCAGCCTGCCGCGCAACAGATTTGCCACCTCAACGGCGAGCGCGCCGGCCTCCGGATCGGCGCCGCCGTGCAGCGCGGAGAGCCAGTTCTCGCCCTCGGCCACCGGACCGCAGGCACAGCCGACCGGGTCCGCGGCCGCGGACCGCCAGCGGGCGTTGCTGGCCGTCACCCGGCCGGTGCCGTCGATCACCGCGGCCTGCGCGTCCAGCACGTCCATCAGCTCCAGGGCGGCCCGGCTCTGCGCCTGCGCATCGGCCCGGGCGGTGACCGCCGCGGTCACGTCCCGGTTCACCGCGAGCAGCCCCTGGAATTCGCCGTTCGGCCCACGCAGCGCGCTGACCTGGGACTCCACCTCAAGAACCCGGCCGATCCGGGACGTCTGCCGAACCTGGCCCTGCCAGCGGCCCTGGCTGAGCACGGCCGAACGAGCGGTCAGCGCATCGCCCTCCCAGAACAGGCTGCGGAGCAGATCGGTGATCCGGTGGCCGGTCGCCTCGGCCGCGGAGATGCCGTACATCTCCTCGGCAGCCTCGTTCCAGTGCGTGACGATGTCCATCGTGTCGACCGTGATCACGGCGTCCCGCATCATCTTGACCAAGGTTCCGGCCCGGGCCGCGTCACCGGCCGAGCGGATGTTCTCCAGTGCCTGCCCGCACAGCCGGCCGGCGGACAGCACGTGATCGAGTTCGGTATCGGTGAACGCCACGGTGCCGCCTCGGGAGACGACCAGGACGCCGAGGATCGCCAGCCGGCCGAGCACCGGCACCACCATCACCGGCCCCGGCCGCTCCTCGGCCAGCACCGCGCGGACCGGTTCCGGCAACGCAGCTCCGTCGATCGGCATCGCCACCCCGAACCGCCCGCTGTGATCGAAGACGTCGTTCAACGCTCTCAGCTCCACCCCGAGCCGCGCCTGCAGGACCACGCCTCGGCGCTCGTCGAGATGCCGGACCCTGGCCGCCTGCAGGCCGCCGACGGCCGGATCGGTGAGCAACAGCACGATCAGCTCGTGCGGAATCCCCGCGCATGCGCGAACCAGGAGCTCGGTGACCTGGTCGACGTCACTACCGGCCTCGGCGACCAACCGGACAAGATCTGGATCTGGCACCGCAGCGGACACGGTGAACGGCGGAGCGGCAGGTGATGAGCGCAGCCCCCCATGTGGATCTATCTCCGTTTGCTTCACGATGAAGCACACAGTACTGCTTATGTTGCTATCTGTGATCGGAGTTCGTCCCGGATTCGGTCGAGATCGCCGTTGATCCGAACCGGCGCGAACCTCGCGTCGACCCACGAACCACAAGCTCAGGCAGGTATTGCACCTGCCGATGCTGGTGCTCCGGACCGGCGTCAACCTCTTCGGCGAGCAACTCGGCGGCGGTCCGGCCAATCAGGTGTCGCGGCTGGCGAACCGAGGTGAGGGGGACGGCGGCGGCCGCCGCGAACTCGATGTCGTCGTAGCCGACGATCGCGATTTCCTCCGGCACCGCCAACTCTTGCCGGGTCATCTCCTGGAGCAGCCCGAGGGCGAGCAGGTCGTTGGCGCAAAAGGCGGCACTCGGTCGCTGCGCCGCCGGCAGCCCGACCAGCCGCTGACCGGCCCGGCGACCCTCGGCCACGGTCAGCGCCGAGGTGGCGATCACGGTCAGCGCCTCCTCCGGCAGCCCGCCTTCGGCCACCGCGCGCCGGGACCCGGCCAGCCGATCGCGGACCTGGCCGAGCGAGTCCGGGCCACCGACGAAGGCGATCCGCCGGTGCCCGGACTCCACCAGGTGGGTGACCGCGAGGTGGCCGCCCACTTCGTCGTCGACGGACACCGAGCACCAGTCGGCACCGCCGGTCCGGTCCACCAGGACCACCGGCAGGCCCAGCCGGGGCAGCGCCGCCAGCCGTTCGGCGTCCGGGTTCACGGGGGTCACCAGGACGCCGCGAACCCGCTGTTCCAGCAACAGGTCCAGGTATTCGCGCTCGCGCATTTGGCTGTTGTCGCTGTTGCAGAGGAAGACCGCCAGCCCGGCGGCCCGGGTGGACTCCTCGACGCCGCGGGCGACGTCGGTGAAGAACGGGTTGGCAGCGTCCAGTACCAGGAAGCCGATCATGCGGCTGCCACCGGCGCGCAGGTGCCGTGCGGCCTCGTTACGGACGAAACCCAGCTGCGAAATGGCCGCTTCGACCCGTAACCGGGTCTCTCGGCCGACCCGGTCCGGGCGGTTCAGCACGTTGGAGACGGTGCCCACCGACACACCGGCCAGCGCCGCGACGTCCTTGACGCTCGTAGAGCCGATCGACACCAGAAACTCCTCCCGGACACTGACACCCAGCGACGCTCACCTGACTGTCCCATGAAACGAGTCAAAAACAGATCGACGTCCGTCTTCTGTGAATCGTTTCACGAGACGGTGACGATGCCAAGCCTGCTACCCCCTCGGCGCAGCATTCGATCGGGGCCGACGTCACGGACGGGCTCCAGAGCTGTGGACGACAGGGCTGGTCGTGCGGGCGACGAGGGCTCGCAGGTCCTCGAGGGTCCCGGTGACCAGCCCGGCGGCGCGGGCCTGGACGATGATGTTGCCGATGGCGGTGGCCTCAACCGGTCCGGCCACGACGTCCCGGCCGGACCGATCGGCGATGAGCCGGCAGAGCAGGGCGTTCTGGCTCGCGCCGCCGACGATGTGGACGGTGTCGATCGAGACCCCGGTGAGCCGTTGCAACTCGTCGAGGGTCTCGGCGTAGGCGAGCGCGAGGCTCTCCAGGATCGAGCGGATGACAACGGCGTGATCCGCATCCCGCAGGCCGGGAGCGAGCGCGAGGATCCGGGACGGCATGTCCCCGGCCGGCAACAGCGAAGGATGCCCGACATCGAAGACGACGTGCTCCGCCACCTGCGCGGCCGCGTCTACCAGGTGGGGAAGGTCCACCTCGGAACCCGCCTTGCGCCATCCGTCGACGCATTCGTTGACCAGCCACATGCCCATCACGTTGCGCAAGTAGCGGATCCGCGCGTCGACACCACCCTCGTTGGTGAAGTTCGCCTGCCGGGACTCCTCGGAGAGGATCGGCCCGTCCAGCTCGACGCCGATCAGCGACCACGTGCCGGAGCAGATGTAGGCCGCGTTCCGCGACGTCATCGGCACAGCCACGACCGCGGAGGCGGTGTCGTGAGAGCCGACGGCGATCACGTCGAGGGGTCTCGTGCCCAACTCGGCGGCGACGTCCGAGGTCAGGGTCCCGATCCGGGCGCCCGGATCGGTGAGCGGCGGCAGCAGCCCGGGCGGCAGACCCAGCCTCGTCACGAGCGGCCCGTGCCAGGTGCGCGAGGCGACATCGAGCAGACCCGTCGTCGAGGCGTTGGTGAGCTCGGCCTGCCGAACGCCGGTGAGCCAGTAGGCGATCAGGTCCGGCACCAGCAGCAGGCTTGTCGAGGCGTCGAGCACGCCCTCGTCCCGATCGACCGCCAGCTGGTAGAGCGTGTTGAACGGCAGGAACTGCAGGCCGTTGGCGGCATACAGGGCCGGCGCGGCAATCACCTGCCCGACCGCCTCGACACCCCGCGCGGTGCGCTCGTCCCGGTAATGGAACGGCGTGCTGACGACGCGGTCACCGCGCAGCAGGGCATAGTCCACGGCCCAGGAGTCGATGCCGATGCTGACCAGGTCGGGTTCGCGCGCCACTGCCTTGCGCAAGCCCTCGAGAACGTTGCGGTAGAGCTCGAAGATGTTCCAGTGCAACCCGTCCCGAGTACGGACCGGGACGTTCGGGAAGCGGTGCACATCCTCGACCTCGAGCTGTCCGGGGCCGACGCGACCGAGGACGACGCGACCGCTGGTCGCGCCGAGATCCACGGCCGCGACGACCCCGCTGATCATCTGGGCCACCGGCTAGTGATCTGTCTGCATCATCGGCTGCCCTATCGCAGGAATGCGGCGGCGACGCCGGCATCGACGGGGATGTGCAGACCCGTGGTGTGGGTCATGTCCGGGCCGCACAGGGCGAAGACGGCGTTGGCGCAGTGCTCCGGCAGGACCTCTCGCTTCAACAGGGTGCGCTGAGCGTAGTAGGCGCCGAGCTCCTCCTCCGGAACACCGTAGACGGCGGCCCGTTTTGCGCCCCAACCACCGGCGAAGATGCCCGAGCCGCGGACGACACCGTCCGGGTTGACCCCGTTCACCTTGACGCCGTGCTGCCCCAGCTCGGCCGCCAGGAGGCGGACCTGGTGGGCCTGGTCGGCCTTGGTGGCGGAGTAGGCGATGTTGTTCGGTCCGGCGAAGATCGAGTTCTTGCTGGAGATGTAGACGATGTCACCGCCGAGCTTCTGCTCGATGAGCACCTTCGCCGCGGCTTTCGAGACCAGGAACGAGCCCCGGGCCATCACGTCGTGCTGCAGGTCCCAGTCCGCCACCGTGGTCTCCAGCAGCGACTTGGACAGCGACAGCCCGGCGTTGTTCACCACGAGGTCCAGGCCGCCGAAAGCGAGCACCGCCGCGTCGACCGCGGCCTGGACGGCGGCCTCGTCGGTGACGTCGGCGGTGACGCCGATCGCCACGTCGGAGCTGCCGATCGCCGCCGCCGCAGCCGCCGCCTTCGCGCCGTCGAGGTCGGCGATGACGACGCAGGCACCCTCGGCGGCGAGCTTGACGGCGGTCGCCCGACCGATGCCCGACGCCGCGCCGGTGACCAGAGCGATCCGGGTGGCCAGCGGCTTCGGCTTGGGCAGCCGCTGCAGCTTGGCCTCCTCGAGCGCCCAGTACTCGATCCGGAACTTCTCGCTCTCGTCGATGGGGGCGTAGCGGGACAGGCCCTCGGCGCCGCGCATGACGTTGATGGCGTTCAGGTAGAACTCACCGGCCACCCGCGCGGTCTGCTTGTCCTTGCCGTAGGAGAACATGCCGACGCCGGGGACGAGGATGACGAGCGGGTCCGCGCCGCGGATCGCGGGGCTCTCCGGCGTGGCGTGGCGGTCGTAGTACGCCTGGTAGTCGGCGCGGTAGGACTCGTGCAGTTCCCCGAGCCGGGCGAGCGCCTCCTCGACGGTTGCCGTCGCGGGCAGGTCGAGCACCAGCGGCTTGACCTTGGTACGCAGGAAGTGGTCGGGGCAGCTGGTGCCGAGCGCCGCCAGACGCGGGTGCTCGGCAGCGGCAAGGAAGTCGAGCACGGCCGGCGAGTCGGTGTAGTGCCCGACCATCCGCCGGTCGCGTGAGGCGATGGCCCGCAGCGTCGGGGCCAGCGCGGCGGCCTTCGCGCGGCGCTCGGCCGCCGGCAAGGCGGCGTACCCGTCGAGGGCCGGGCCGAACGGCTCGGGCCTGGCGTTCGTGGCGATGTAGGCCGACGCGGTTTCGATGATCCGCAAGGAGTTGGCCTCGGCCGCCTCGGACGTGTCGCCCCAGGCGGTGATGCCGTGCCCGCCGAGGATGCAGCCGATCGCCTGCGGGTTGGCCATCTTGATCGCGGCGATGTCGAGCCCGAGCTGGAATCCGGGCCGGCGCCACGGGACCCACACGACGGTGTCGCCGAAGATCTGCTTGGTGAGCGCCTCGCCGTCAGCAGCGGTGGCGATGGCGATGCCGGAGTCCGGGTGCAGGTGATCGACGTGCGCCGCGTCCACGAGCCCGTGCATCGCGGTGTCGATGGAGGGGGCGGCCCCGCCCTTGCCGTGCAGGCAGTAGTCGAACGCGGCGACCATCTCGTCCTCGCGGTCCACGCCCGGGTACACGTCGACCAGGGCACGCATTCGGTCCAGCCGCAGGACCGCCAGGCCGCCCTCGGTGAGGGTGCCCAGGTCGCCGCCGGAACCCTTGACCCACAGCAGGTCAATGCTCTCGCCGGTCACCGGGTCGGTCTCGCTGCCCTTGGCCGAGGTGTTGCCGCCGGCGTAGTTGGTGTTCTTCGGGTCCGCGCCCAGCCGGTTGGACCGGGCGATGAGGTCGCTGACTGCAGGGTTCGTCATCAGAAGAGTTCCTTGGTGGCTCGGGTGGTTACTCAATCAGGTCAGGCTCAGCTCAGGCGCCCCAGCCGGCCTGGTGCCCACCGACTCGGTCGGCGGCGATTCGGGCCTGATAGCCGGAGTTGAGATAGCCGGCCATCGGATCCGCGGGCAGGCCCTTGCTCTCACGCCAAGCAGCCAACAGGGGGCGGACGTCGGTGTAGAAGGCGTCCATCACGATGCCGTTGGCGGCCAGCACGTCGTTGGCGGCCTGGGCCTTGCCGAGGGCCTCGCGGTCCAGCAGGAGCGCGCGGGCGGTCATCTCCTGGACGTTGAGCACCGAGCGGATCTGACCGGGGATCTTGTCCTCGATGTTGTGGCACTGGTCGAGCATGAACGCAACGCCGGCCTCCGGGTCGAGCGCACCGCCGCGGACCACCTCGACCATGATCCGGAACAGCTGGAAAGGATCCGCCGCGCCGACGATGAGATCGTCGTCGGCGTAGAAGCGGGAGTTGAAGTCGAAGGAGCCGAGCTTTCCCAGCCGCAGCAGCTGGGCGACGATGAACTCGATGTTGGTGCCCGGTGCGTGATGTCCGGTGTCCAGGCACACTTTTGCCCGCTCACCCAGGGCGGCGACGTGAACGTAGGACGTGCCCCAGTCCGGGACGTCGGTGGCGTAGAACGCCGGCTCGAAGAACTTGTACTCGAGGATGAGTCGCTGGTCGTCACTCAGCTGCGCGTAGATCGCCGCGAGCGACTCGGCCAGGGTGTCCTGGCGCTGCCGCAGGTCGTTCTGGCCCGGGTAGTTGGAGCCGTCCGCCAGCCAGATCTTGAGGTCCCGCGAGCCGGTGGCGTTCATCACCTCGATGCACACGAGGTGGTGGTCGATCGCCTTCTGCCGGACGCCGGGATCAGCGGCGGTGAGGGAGCCGAACTTGTACGCGTCGTCCTGAAAAGTGTTGGAGTTGACGGTGCCCAGCTGCATTCCCTGGTCCTCGGCATACCGGCGGAGCGCGCCGTAGTCGTCGACGGCATCCCACGGGATGTGCAGGGCGATCTTCGGCGCGAGGCCGGTGTGGCGGTGAACCTGCGCGGCGTCGTCGATCTTCTCCTGCACCGTGCGGGGCGTGCCGGGCGTGGAGAACACCTTGAACCGGGTGCCGCTGTTGCCGTAGGCCCAGGAGGGCACCTCTATGGCCAGCCCGTCCAGCTGCGGCGTGATCTGCTCGAACGTGGTCATGGGGTGTTCTCCTTTTTCAGCGGGGAGGCTGAGTCAAACCGGGCGACCTGGGCCAACTGGTCCTCCAAGTGAAAAATCTCCTCCAGTTCGACGAAGCCGGTGTCCGGGCGGGCGTCGCCGAGGTCGACGAAGAACTCCCCCATCTCGGCCTGCCACCGGGTATTGACCTCGGTGGCGGCCATGCCGGCCCGGGCCTGCTCGAGCGAGTCGGTCTCGAAATAGCCGATCAGCAGGCCGTCCGGGCGCAGGAACAACGAGTAGTTGCGCCAGCCGGTCGACGCGAGCGCCCGGAGCATCTCGGGCCAGACCGCGCGGTGGCGGTCCCGGTACTCCTCAAGACGTTCCGGACGGACCTGGAGTTGGAAGCAGACTCGTCTCATCACAAGCTTTTTCGTCGGTAGGGTCGTCGATGGGTGAGACCCGGCCGGGGTCCGTGCGGGACGGGCCCCGACCGGTTGGTGGCTCTGGTGAATCAGACTCAGAACTTGAAGTCGTCGATGTTCGCGGCGTTGAAGCCGGTCGGGTCGCCGAGCAGCACCACGCTGCCGGTGCCGACCGTGAACGAGCCGAGGTCGCCGGCGGTGAACGTGTCACCTTCCTTGCCGGTGATGTCGCCCTTGACCAGGGCGGCGGCCGCGTAGGCGGCGAGCGTGCCCAGGTCCTTCGGGTTCCAGAGGTAGAACTCCTTGACCGTTCCGTCCTTGACGTACTTGCGCATCTGGTCGGGGGTGCCGAGGCCGGTCAGGGCCACCTTCCCCTTCTTGTCCGAGGTCGACAGGTAGCGGGCCGCCGCCGCGATGCCGACCGTCGTCGGGCTGATGATGCCCTTGAGGTTGGGGTGCTTCTGCAGCAGAGCCGCGGTCTTGTCGAAGGAGGTCTGGTCGTCGTCGTTGCCGTAGACGGTCTCGACCAGCTTGATCTTCGGGTGACTGGCGGCCAACTCCTTCTTCATCAGGTCGATCCAGGCGTTCTGGTTCGTCGCGTTGGCCGACGCCGAGAGGATGGCGATCTCGCCGGCGTCACCGATCTCCTTGGCGATGCCGTCCACCTCGGCCTTGGCGATGCCCTCGGGCGAGGCCTGGTTGATGAACAGATCGCGGAACTGCGGCTCGGTGTCGGAGTCGAAGGTGACAACCTTCGTCCCTGCGGTCTTGGCCTGCTGCAGAGCCGAACCGATGGCGGTCGGGTCGTTGGCCGAGATCACGATCGCACTGACCTTCTGCTGCGCCGCGGTGTTGATGTACTGCACCTGGGCGTCGGGGCTCGCCGTCGCCGGGCCGACCTCGGAGAACTTGCCGCCGAGGGCCTCGACCGCCGCCTTGCCACCGGCGTCGCTGGCGTCGAAGTACGGGTTGCCGAGGTTCTTCGGGATGAAGACGACGTTCAGCGGGGCACTGGCGCCGCTGCTGCTGCCGGCATCCGTTGCGTCCTCGCCCGTGGAGGCCTTGCTGCATCCGGAGGCGACCAACGTCAGCGCCAGTGCGGCGCCGACCATCGCGCTCCGTCGGGAGATGGTCCTCATTTTTGGAGTTCCTTTCGAGAAGTAGAAGATCCGACGCCGAGCGGCGTCTGTGACGGGCCCTTGGCCCTGGAGCGCCTGGCAGCGACGTCGGAGACCCACGCCAGGACAGTTGGAGAGAGCACGGACAGCACGAGGAGCAGCCCGATGATGATGTTGATGACATTGACCGTGACGCTCTCCAGCCGCAGGGCGCTGGACAGCACACCGATCAGCAGCACGCCGGCGATGACCCCGGGGAGCTTGCCGCGGCCGCCGAAGATCGAGACGCCGCCGAGCAGCACGGCCGCAATCACCTGCAGTTCCAGGCCGGTGGCGTTGTCGCCGCGGGCGGAACCGTAGCGCAGGGTGAAGTAGATGCCGGCCAGAGCCGAGACCGCGCCGGTCATCACGAACAACCGGAACTTCGTGCGCTTCACATCGACGCCGGTGAACTGCGCCGCCTCGCTCGACAGACCGATGTCGTAGATGCCCCGCCCGAACGCGGTAAAGTGCAGCAGGATGATGAAGATCACCGCAAGTACCGCGAAAAGGATTATCACGGTAGGGATTCCGGTGGTGCCGAGCACCTTGGTCGCCTGCTCGGTCCAGTTCGACGGGAAGTCGGTGACGGCGGTGGTGCCGAGGATCCCGACCGCGATTCCACGGTACAGGGCCAGGGTTCCGATGGTGACCGCGAGCGACGGCAGGCCGACGTACGCGACCAGAAAGCCGTTGAA
>Ga0307513_10001166_pt1 | contig 38062 bp, 45 predicted proteins | sample 15_EM_MG_FD_202174 | JGI IMG/M metagenome (GOLD analysis project Ga0307513, IMG submission 202174) | Populus trichocarpa ectomycorrhiza microbial communities from riparian zone in the Pacific Northwest, United States - 15_EM | ecosystem: Host-associated > Plants > Roots > Unclassified | place...
CTAAGATATATCCTAACAACTTGTTGGGAGCAGATTTTGCGATATCGACCTTGTCATTTTACAGTACTAGCTCCAAGGATTCTCCGAAGGATAATTTCCTTTTTTGATTTGGAATGTCACAAATTGGCGACATTTCTGGAGGGTTGATTGATTATGGATGTCCGCTACCTTAGCTCAGATAATACCTTTGTGAGTCAAAACTCTCCCTTTTTCTTCCTTTTTTCTCTTCTCCCTTCTTTTTTTTTTTTATTAATTAATTTTAATTTTGGACACAGGTATGAGTAGCGAGCCAAGTGAAAAAGTGAACATGACGTGTTATTTACTTTTGACTTTTGAATCAAATAAAGCAGTCGCGACCTGATTGGTGCAGTGGCAAACAGCGACTCGGAATAGTGAATATACACCACCTCAGTGGAATCGTCGAAGCCGCGTTAAACGCCGCACTCGAGACAAAACAAAACCTCTACCCCTTCGAACCCATTTCCAAAGAATTGCTCACCAGTGTTACCGTCGTCCTTCCCCTGTTCATCGACTCGATTCTTCTCTTCCGTATCCTCGTATTCTATCCTGTTAATATCACTCCAACCTCGCAACTCATCGCAATATTAGCACTCTCTGCCATCGTCAAATGTGGTCGGTTCATTGTCCTGGTCGTGTACCTCCGCCAGTTCACGCATTCTACTGGAAAGTTACCCAACGTGCTGTTGGCTGCCGAATTAACTTGGCCTAGAAACTTCTACTGTACATTATTTCCGAGTGGTCGCTACAGATGATTGATAGTGCGTGAGTGTTCCTCAGCTTGACTCTTTGATTTATTGTGATAACTAACCTTAATTGAATAGCTATTCGTCAGTTTTCTTCTCGTACAAGAGCTATCAGCTCCGAAGACATGATAATGGTTTTATCATTCGAAGCAGAACCGCAGGGTTCATGGTTACTGAAGTCCGGATATTAAGCGCAAAGGATTGATGAGCTGGAGCCAGCGGTATGTGCTTCTCTAATCACTTCCCTTTGCCCGCCGTGTATCCAATTGTTCCCGCCATACACCTATAGGGTCGAAGAGGCTTTCAAGGATTCTGGCCTCGAAGCGGAACCAGAACCCAACGGTTCCTTTCAAGGCATGCCTCCGTTCTTGTCTTTTATCTTTCTCGTCATTAATTTCATCTTGCCCTGGGTATTCTTTCCCATCAACCAACACCACGACAGCAAAAGGGCAATTTGCCAGTGACAGCGACCCCAACACCTTGAGGATCAGTAACATGAAACAAAAAGACCTGTACCCTTGTACCCTCAGTAAGGGTTGAACGTTGGGGAGTTATCCACCAGGATCAACTATGTTGATCACCCCCACAACATCACTGGAAACTCAACGAATACAGCAGGACGCGTTACAAGGTAAGTAATACATTTACAACCCTCTTACTATATGTGTATCAACCTCTTTCATTTTTAGGACCCTCCGTACCTGGCCTCTCTCTACTGAGCGATGTGGGCCACACTCCGCGACATCAATCGATTTTGGGAGGGCGTATGAGTTGGGGCAGGTAGGATACATGATGGGAGACCCAGACCCGCGAGGCCTTTCTTCCCACATACTAACATCAAAAACGCATTAGGACGCGCGTTGCTCACTTAAGCAGCACCCCTCTGACATAGGACATTAGGGCTAACGCTGTGCCTCCAGACGACAACAATGCATCAGGATCTTGTGGCACTTAGTTAAGCACGCAACAATACACCATTTCCCTGCGACGCCAACGCTCACCCCGGCCGCGGGAGTTCGGCTGCTGCATTCTGCGATGAGGTGGCTTGTGTACCGTGTCACTGTCTCCGCCTCATCGATTACACCCCGGTCGACTAAACCCCAAGGGTTAGCAGAGGAAACAGCTTCCAAAGCATCTTCGAACTGATATTTTTCGTCTCTTCCTTCAACCCGCCACAATACGTTGTAAATGCCTGTGCATTTTCAAGGTCTCACATTAAGGTGGAGCACTTATCCTACACCCCTTTTAGCGCATCTCGGGTTCGCACACATTGCTGGTGATGTGGTGTCAATCCGATACCCCGTTTTGTACCAATGATGGATATCGCGACGCACGCAACAGGACAGGAGCTCATTGAAGCAAAAAAATTTCGAATGCTGGATAACGGTATGTCGTTAAAGTTGCTGGCGCTCGTGGTTCGATGGATTTGACAGAAGCGAACAGAAAAAAAAAAACAACATTTATTACTGTATGTTGAACCCCTTATATAAGTATCGACAGATAAATAAATCACACCGGTTAGAACAAAACTAGGACGAACCGCAGTTGCAAATATACGTGTATTCCATGTTCTGACTCCGGATCCCCACTAGGAAATCACTGAACTCTCGAGCTCGTGAATCTTGCCAACACAGTTGCACCCAAATTCTTGCCCTTTGTGTCCATCATCCTTACTAGAACCCACTGGCAATTGACGATATCCTCGAGAGGTCCACAGAACACCACGATTATGATCGCCTTTCCCCTATTCGTCTTGTCAATCAGCAGTCTACGGCGGGAAAAAAGATGGATAAAACAAGGTTCTGAAAATGGATCGAAGGAAGGTATGAACCTCAGGAAAGTCATCTCATTATTTTCGTATTCCCACTCAAACTGACTCTGTCAAATGACATTTGCGCCCGTCTCAACAGAATACTGTGTTTTGTTTTGAGCGCCACTTGCACGGAATAACTGCGCCCGGACATAAGTGGAGAACATCTTCCTTGCGCGACCATTTGGTGCCGGCACTGGGAAGCATTCGTTGAGTTCAAACTTCCGACTGTGAAGCAAATAAAAATAAGGATGCACATGAATTAATTCCAACGATTTCTCCAACCAACTCCTCGCACCCCCCCGAAGGCTTAGTCTCTTCAGGGTCCCCAATCCGCATTTGACCGGGTTTCGCAAAAGTAGATGGGCGAGGAGGCCAACAGAGAGAGCAAATTTGAGTTGGTTGAGTGAAGTCCAGAAAAATCCCAATTAATAAATGCGAAATGCGAAGAATGCCAGTGGATTCGATGAATGAGGAATGCCCAAAGAATAATGCCAAAGTATAATGCCAAAGTCCAGCCCGAAAAAAAAAGCGGAGAGGGAAAAAAAAAACAATCATGGCGGTGACATCCTCCACACCGATGGCGCAAAGTTGAATAAGCTCTTGAGAGGCTCGATTACTTCCACTTCCGTCTCGACTTCGAAGAGCTAGATCTGTTTCTTCTTGAACTTTTTCTGTGGCACCTGCATGATGTCGTATGTCTTCACATTGTCGTGTGACCACGATCGAGCTAGGTGAGAGGGGGCGAGGCCAAGAAAGAAGGGATAGGGAAGAAGACGATATACTGTTCTCGACGGGGTGCCTTTTGACTGTTATATTCTTAGCCAGTGCGCTAGGACCCGTAGGCCTGAGAGGAGGCTGCGGACACTCCGCCAGGAGCTAGTTGACGGACAGAAGAAAGGAACGCCAGATAATTCATGGTATTGTGATCGCCATGAAATTCTGGAGTGGTGCGGACGCATGGGGACTGACATCTGGAAGGCTTTAGGTCCTCGTTGTTCATTGGGCCGCTGCCATATCTTGTTGGAAGTTTGGGCTCGGGCTATCGCATAGACATTCGCAGGGTAGAAGTCGTCGCTATTGAACCCAGATGTTGCTGTCGTTGTGGAAGATCCCCGAGATGAGCCGGTACGTTGAGACACCTTGATGTTCCATCCTTTCGTCGTCGTCGAAGCTGTTATATGGTCAGGGGAACTCGGGTCTCGCGGGGTTGTGGTGGTGAGGATTTGGGGCACGTCCTCGATAAATTATAATCGTGTCGCCACCATATCTAGTTGTCGACCCGCTCCATGCGGCATGGTCAATGCTCCTATCATGCAGGGGAGGGATCGAACGGCTCGAAAGCAGAAGGTGATAAGTAGCGCACATAGATCAAGATCGTTTCATTTTGAACCTACATGCCCTTCACAACTTCACAAGACAGGCCCATCTGAGAAACCCTTCCAGCTGAACTGACGACCCGAAACCCATTTTCCAAGAACGGTAGAGGAAACACTGTGCTGGCAGTAGAACTAAGAGCATCGGGGCATGCAAAGTGAGCGGCTGCATAACCGAAAGCTAAGACCACTCGCGAAAAGAACAGAAAAGCCTCGAAGTATTCAATGTACCAGTCACATTATTGGTAAATTTACTTGAGTCTCACTAGCCAATCCTACCACTTCACGGCTACTTGAGGGCAGCTATCAGATGGATATCCTAGAGGGGATGTTTGTGAGAGATGGTCTGGCAGATCCCATGGACATCCAGCCCGCTCAGGGATGTTGTTGATGGCAATTCGGTTAGGGCTAATTGACGTGGGACCACGGATTTCAGGTCCGGGAAACCGGGTCCGTGTTGTAATATGTAATCCATCGATGTCAAATCGATGTGCAGTCGACTCCCTCATAACCCACAACCCATAGCCCTCGGTGGACGGCCCAGGGTATGGGTTATCAGGGGTCATGGCCTTAGAGAGGCATACTAAAAATCGATTCAAAAAATTTTGAGCATGATAGCAACATGATAGGGGACAGATTCATGGTGAGATACACCACGAAAAGTATCGGAACTCTTGTGGGTTATACCTGCTCAAAATTTTCAGTTACACCCATGAAAAACGGGTCCGACATCATGAGAGCCGTGTGAAAAGCATGCGGGTGCTTGTGAGGCAAAAAGGCGATTCTGCGGGTGAAAAGGCTCAACGAGGCCATTTTTGAGCCACTTAGTGTTGCATCAATGATGAAAAATAATTGACCTGATATTATGCCTAATATGGTAGCTAAAACTTAGGGTTTTACGCCAGGAAGGGTATGGAATCTGTCAGGAGGAGACTCAGGGAGGCTCGGATGACGAGAGAAAAGGGGGAAAACGAGTGAGCAGTACAAGGTACGGTACAGGAGGGCCAGTACCGACTTATATGGGGCGCCCTGATACCCCATACCCTTTTCAGTCTACCAAGTTTGTTGAGATGTTCAACCTCGTATATCTGGTCACGTGTACTTACAAATACGTTCCTTTGTCACGTAGTCACACACGAACTATCTTTCCTTATTACCGTCATCTATTCGTCCTCGCGTCCACCTCAACAAAGTTGGTTCTCAGGGAAATGCATACCATAACCCAGACAACCGCGATAACCTATACTGTAATACATACTACGGATTCTGTTAGAGATCCCTTCCTTCCTTTTCCGTACATATTACCATTTCACCCACACCTCTTTCCGAAAACCTTGAGTTTTTTTTGCATCGGTCCATCAGCTATATTGAGGTACCAACCTGGAAAACCGTTGCCTCGCTCTTTTCAGTCGCAATCACAGCAAATGTTATCTTGGTCATTCATATTAGGGATGTTTTATCAATATGTAAGTCAATACATCAACAATCCTGTCCTTTTTTGCTTGACAAGAACCGTTTCGGCTTTGCGAGGCCACATTGCACTCCAAATTGAGACGGTTTTCCCTTGGTACCTCAAAATATTGATCCGGGACCAAAGCTTGACATGACAAGGTTTTCGGATCGGAGTCAGATCGGAGGTAAGTTGTCATTATGTCATTTGGATCGATCTGTGCTACTCAGGCTTTGGTCTGCTTTGGTCTGCTTTGGTGCTCCATGGACAAACTAGCACGCCTGCCGCACGTTGCATGAACGCTGGAAACGCGAGGTGGGGTCTGTGGAGTGGTAAATATGTAATTTCGAGTATTCCACATACCACTCTTCCCCCCTTTCCCTTCTTCCATGACGATGACACCGCCCAGTAGCAGTAAGCGCTCGCAGGTGTTCAAGTTTTTCAAACTGGGGTGTACCGCGACTTGCACATTCGATATCACCACCTCAAAACGTCGTGGCTCCCTCCCTCTCGTGCCATGGTTCCCCACGATAGTCTCCACAGAATCCCAGCTTGACCCTTTATATGGCGGCATTCCATCCCCCACCAGCACACAATATGGACCTGCATCCACGCCTGTAGATGGAAGCACCGCTCGGCCACCTAAATTGATCGGACAATTCAAAAACTGGGGCGGGAATTTGAGGCACTCCCTTAATAAACCACCGCGAGAGAATGATCGTCGTTCACTAGCACTCAATGGGAGTAACTACACCTCGCTGATAATACTCCATCCTGAAGACCGCACCTATCCGCTTTACAATCTCGACGCGAAACTCGGAGAACGAGATGGCTACAGTTCCATCGAATTTCTATGCTCGGCCTCCTCCGACAGCGTTTCATCTTTCCGGGAGATCACGCTCGAGGTTGAACTTTTTCACCTAGGTAATGCCAACTCCGAATATCATGAACATTATTACCCAACGCAGCGTTTCAGACAAAGCTCAAACTCCGATGAATGTCGCCCGATTTTATCCAGACGGGCCCCAGTTGACCGGGAATTCGACATTTGGTTCGGGGGGAACTGGGGTCTATGCTAATTTCGGGGTAGCAGAGACTAGGGAGATGCAGTACGCACACATAGAAGGCGTTAGTTTTGATGGAAAGCGTTCAGGCAAATCGAAGCTGACGTGGGTGTGGAAGGTGGATGATGCGAGCTTGGAGGATGGACTGGAGGATCCTTGCGAATTCTGGGTAACGATACCGCCGATGGAGAAAGGCGTGAAGGTAGATTTCAAGGTAACTTGTCAAGTGCGAAGTACCAGGCCTGTGAGAGATAAGCATCGTAGGCTTACATACCTTACATACGCTTCTTGACCGGCTCAAGAAGTTGCTAGCTGATGAACTCAAGCTCCACTACTAGTACGAGGCTGCTATCCAGACTTAGTTTGTTACCTTAGACCCTCTCGCCTACTAATACAAGAATGCTGACGTGGATATATTTAAAATATGGATTTGCGAATACTGTTGGTATGCCGCATCCTGCTTCCACTCTCAGCATTTTGGATTTATGAAGCCTCTCATTGACGAGATGGTGGATGATGACCAGGACAAGAGACGGACTATGGAGGAAGTGATCCAGCAATCAGATGCGCTCGTTGAGGGCCTGGGTCAATGGCAGTCGCGTGCATGGGCCGCTCCGCGAGGGGGTAAATATATTCAAAGAAAGCGCGCAGATTATATTTCATTGGGGGAGGAAGATTGTGTTTTTGACAATTTATTTGATTAAAAGGAATCCCGGCGATGCCAAAATAATACAACTACCTGTCGCCCCTTTACCCCTCGTGAAACCTAAGAATGCGATGAAAAGAACAAAGGCAGGGCTTCCAGTTCCGGTGTAGATGATGTTCACCTACACACATACACTACTAACAAAGTAAGTACAGTTACCTCTACCCCCCCCGAACCAAGCCCACCCTCCAACAACCTATTGAGATCCGCAAGGAGGTAGAGGCTCCCCACGGGAACGACGAGTCCTCGACGCTGTGATGCGAGATCCTCAGCCTCCGCTGGTCGATGCCTTGCAGCAGCCCAACGGAGAGCGTCGAAGAGAGGGTGGTAGATTCCTTTAGTTATACTTGTATTTATATTTATATTCTGAGGTTCCGGGGTGTTGGTTTCGGGTGTATGTGTATCGTCATCGAATATCCGGATTTCCACTAGGTTTGTTATATCCAATGATGCTTCATCGGGCACAGTGGACCGAAAGAGCTGCACCACCGTTTCGTGCAGGACGTGCGGGCCGACGGGGCGCACCCAGGGCATACCGGCGGGTGGGGTGAATGGGAGTAGGGCTATACTTGGTTTTAAATTGGGGGAAAGATTCCGAAGAATGTAAAGATGAAGATGAAGATGTGTTTTGGGTGGTGAATGGGGAAGCGCGAGGATGTATTGAGGGTGTAAGTAATGGGTACTATTGTAAGCCCAGAGGGTGCGTGCGGATGCGGGGTTGTGGGCGCCGTCTGCGAGGATGAAGAGTGGCGTGGCTGCGGCGGTTGTGGTATTGCCCACGGGGTGAATTGGGATATGCAGAAAGTGGAACGAGTGCCGGCCGGGCCATTGGACGTCCTGGACATCATGCTCGATCGTCTTGGTGCAAGGCACGAGAGGATGATCAGGGTTTCGATCATATCGATGCTCCTTGTAGCGGGAGGGAAGCACAGATCGGACGATATGTGCTGTGGGGGAGAGGGGAGACCAGATGCCGTGGGGTTCTCGTTGACTGCATGGGCGCGAAGGGAGCGTCGGAGTGTCCCACTAGCCTGGAGGACGATTTCCTCGACTACCTGTTGGATCGAGGCATTTTATTCTGTGGCCCGAGAGCGAATGGACGACTCGGTCCGGCGATCCCAGCTTTGTGTTGGGCGACTGTGGTGCCCAAGGTGGTGCCTAAAAACCTTGATGGTCGAGATCTACAGAGGTCAGCGCGGGGGAAGAAGACGGTATATGCGGGGATGACGTTCGTCGTGCACGTGTGTAAAAGACCATCCATGCCTACTTCCAGGATGACGATGCTGGGAGCATGGTGGTGAAAATGTAAACACGACGTGTTATTTACTCCGGGATCTCGTTGACTTCTAAATCAAATAAAGCAGTCGCGACCCAAGGGGCCGTTCCTTTCCCAATTTGGCATCCACCCATCATACACAATATCCGCGTAAGCGTACTACAAATTCTTCTTCCACAGTGCGCAACTTCCACACCAACCGGCCGGTCAACGGTGTGGTAGTGGAAATTTGCCATGTTCCGTCACTATCGCCGACGCGGTGCCCCTCCTCCATCATTGGACGAGTCTTAGCCCTATGATGGGGACTGGACTTGACCTGGTACGATCTCTGTCTCCTGCCCTGTGTCGTTGTGATGAGAGGGTTAATGTTTTATAGTTTTTTTTTTATGGTTCTTTCTCCTTGACTTATTATTTCCACGTTCTGTCGCCACGGCGCTTCTCCTCGTGCTTCTCGTTCTTTATTTCTGCTACTCTTGGATTTAGACCTCAGTCGATCTTGCGCTTCTAAATATGAATCAATAATGGCTACCAACACACAAAATTGTGGGGATGGAAGTAGTGGGATATTATCAGGCGTGTGAGAGGTTGGACGACACGGCGCCGGTGGGCGAGAAGGTTGAGGGGGAAGTGAAGGCAGCGTTCGAGGATGCTGTGGCGTTTGTGGTGCGTTTTTGCCCTTTTGTTGTTGATATTTGAAGGTGTTATACCATTTGTGCCGATGGATTTTGAGGGAGCAAATTGATAAACAGAAGCTGGGGAGTTTGATTGTGCATGTCCCTCTTTTCTTTTCCTTGCTCGAGTTTTCAGTCTGTGTGTGATGCCTATACTTACCCCTATCCCTTTCGAACAGCCGTACATCGACCCAACGCCAACCTCGAACTGGCGCCCCGCATCGACCGATCCCCAGGCATTCACCCTAGGCTCCAAGTTCCAGTTCAACGACGCTTCAACGTCGGCGGAAGCGGTGTGACTCGTACGGGAGCAAAATCTGCATTTCGCGTTTGGAGATTTTGTTGATCATTTGGAGGATGTGGCAATTGGTGAGTTGTCCTCTTTTTTTCAATGTTTTTGTTTTGTGTGTAAGTTGTTCACGAGTGGTTTTACTTACTTTATATTTTTGATAGGTTGGTTAAGGAACCGGACCTATTTGCCATAAGATATTGCCAATGTGTGTATTTAGGTGATGATGGTATGGGTTGCGAAACTGTCAAAGGTTTTCTCAGATCTAGACTCTGGGATTTATTGGAAATTTGAATCTCGTCCGTTGCTTTTGGTTTAGCGAGTCGGATATACCGACTTTGCAAAATATCCAAAAAAGTTGGATCTTCCCCTACGAGTTTTCAGGAAGCACGAACGACGATACCGTCCCCGTTTGGGAAAGCGGCTCACTTTAAGTGCGAGGCAGAAGGCTCTTGGTCTGCTCCACGCGGCAGCAGCTCCACGCACTCCTTTCCCAGTCCGTCCGCCTTCTCGAATGAATCTTGGCCACTCGCCAGCGACTGACGGACAGATCTTCGACGTGAAGAAACCCATTCTAGCGAAGACTGGATGAACTTCCTATTGCAGGGACTGACCTCGACGTACCCATCCAGATCCAAGATTTCTATCGGCGACGTTCCTTTAATCAGCAGCTTTGGGGCTTTCAATTCTCTTTTCAATGTTTGTCTTCCTGCCGATAACCCCGATAAATCAGTTTGCGATGAAACTTCCAGAAGATTTTATTTCGCCATAACCGACGGATCCTATGCACATCCGTGAATACTCGGAACTTATGCCTTATAGTTGTCTCGTTAATAAGTCTTTCACGAAAGTTCAGATCGATAGCGGTGATGTCATCTGGTTCAAAATGTACCACGGTTGCTTCTTCCAAACGTCGCACCGGATTTGTCCAGGTAGTTGTCCTCCGCCCAGGTTTTCTATCTCTTATCGACTACCAAATACGGTGCGTTTCACGGTTCACCAAATTTTTCATTTGCTTGAATCTGACGGGTACCCATTTCCGCCAACTTTTGCATCCTGCGAACTTTCGTGTCAATGCGTTTAGGTTGCTCAAATGGTGAGTAATTCTTCCCTCAATTTTGTTGAGCAAAAGTCGACAGCCATTCGCGTACATATAAACCCGGTGCAACTGTTGCTGTAGCGGAGGACAAAGGGTTGAAACCGGTTCGTTCATGGCCTGCACGTTCATACTATTTCCCATGAGATTCACCATCCGATACTTCACCACAGGCTCAGGCTGACATCAGTCAATCTACAGACCTCCCTTGCCCGACACTGATGCTGAGAAAGGGAACAACTTAAATGAAGAGGATTGCCCAGAACTATTGATTCGGGAATATCAACCTTCAGGTCAATCACATACACGTGTGTAGTTGTTCAGATTACTTGCAACGGCTCTGAAGACCGTTAGCTTGAGGTTTCAGAGCCCTCGTGGGGCGAGCGTGTCAGGGCTACCGCAAATCAGTGCCCGAAAAGGTGATTTTTGCCTGGGGAATCATATTTCTTTGGCAGAAACCTGCAACGCGACTGAGATGTAAATGTAGACCGATAAGGGAGAGGTCGTCACTAATATTCGAGTCTCATCAAACATCCTCATCCTCATCCTCTGTTCTCATGATCATTCATCTTGGCTTTCATCTTCGTTGTCCTCAGGCTCTTATAATTAGAGATCCATTCTACAAGTCGAAGCAGCCTGCTGGGTTCTCAAGAGCGAGGAAGACATAGATTAGCACTGATGCTAAGCGCAGTTGATCTAATCTTGCCGTGGTGGCAGGTGTGGGATAGTTCACTGATGGATAACGGTTCGTAACTGTTCCGTACCTTTGGTCAGCTTTGGTCACTAACCGCACGACACTGGATTAGGCCCTCGGCATTAAATTTCAGAGGACTCCGAGTCTGTGGGGGCTGTATTATGTATGTACGGGATGAGCCAGATTTTGGCAAAAAAAAATTGCATTGACCCGGCTGGATCCGCTCTTTTAAATCACCGGTTGGGTATGGCTGCTGGAGCCTGGTTGTCCTGGTTACTTACCCAAAAGTGTGTGTGCATTCGAAATGACTCCCCATTGATGGTGAGGCAGTGCTCGCGCCTGTTTGGTGTTATTGATCATGATCATGACCAATTCGATATCGATGATCTTTTATCGGACGAGCAACTTACATTGAACGCAACGTACTTAACCTTACAGAACGAAATTATGTTCGACCAAGCAATCATGACCTCTATTTCTGGTGGCAATTTCATCAACGTCAATAAAATCTCAACAGCTGAAGAGGGTGTGTAGTTATTCAGGTTTCCTCCGCGATTCCGAGTCCCTGCGATTCCTGAAGACTGCCCGTATTAGGTTTGAAGCTACTCCAAAAGCACGTTGTCGCCGGTGCACTGCATAACTCGGCTGAGCGAGGTGATGCGCCGAAATGCCACGAGAACACGAGGGTGGCGGTCGTAAAGGAGATCATGACCTGGGTCACTGCTTCCGGTCGACAACCCCAAGTCTTATGGATGAACGGACCAGCAGGCGCAGGGAAAACAGCGATAGCACATACCATCGCGAAAATGTGCGACAAAGCAGGGATGCTGGCGGCCAGTTTCTTTTGTTCTCGCAGCAGACCCGGGACGAACAAGAAGACATTTCTGATCACAACGATCGTCAGCCAGCTCATTGTTGTGATACCGGGGATGCGGGAACATGTTGGAGATGCACTGCACAAGGATTATTCCCTCTTGTCTCGGTCCCTCGAAGCCCAGTTGGAGGCCATGGTCGTAAAGCCATTCGAGATGGCCAGATCAAACACCAGCGACGGTGCCGATTTCGTGCACTCTCTCCCGAAATTGATCATTTTGGACGGCTTGGATGAATGTGGAGATTCCCACTCCCATGACTCTGTTTTACGACTCATCCTAGCTGCCGTCAGCCAATACAATCTCCCATTTTCATTCCTCATTGCAAGCCGACCGGAACAGAAAATTCGTGAAGTCTTCGACAAATCCACCATGGGACTTACTGTGCGGCGATTGGTACTTGACGACAAGTACCTCCCAAATGACGATATCCGAACCTTCTTGGTGTCTAGTTTCCAGGACATCAAACGGAGACATCCTTCTCGTACCAGCCTCCGTTCTTGGCCTTCCAAAGAAGACATTGAACAACTGGTTCTCAGGTCCTCAGGCCAGTTCATTTATGCATCAACTGTCATTAAATTCGTCGATTCGCATCGCCACTGGCCTCCAGATAGGTTGAATATAATCTTCGGAATATTGCCACCCGGGAAAACAACACCATTCGCTGAAATGGATGCTCTCTACTCTCATATCCTCTTCGCGGCATCGGACAACATAGATAAAGTCCTCGATATCTTCGCTGTCTTGTTATTCCACCGGAGTCGTGATCTCAACCGGCTCCCGACCATACAGTTCCTTGAATCGTTTTTATGTTACCGGCCTGACGAGGTCCTGATGGTGCTGAGTGATCTACATTCCATCATCTTTGTACCACCACCAGGTGAACAGGATATGCTGGTTCAATTCTTTCATGCTTCGCTTGGGGATTTCTTGGTTGATCATTCTCGCTCAAGGAAATTCTTTTTTCTTGACCCTGGCGTTAGTCATAGGAAAATCGCAACCCGAATTTTGGAAGAAATCGAAAGCATCTCACCTGACCAATGTCGCACAACAGTCAAAATGGAATACCTTGGGGAGGAATTTGCCTACCATTGCATAAAATCAACGCCAACGCCGGAGTTTCTGTTGAAACTACAGCACTTTGACACATCACTTTTACCATTTGGAATTGCCAGTGGAGGCTTTAAATATTCCACATCAATATTTGACGCTGTGTACTCGGAGAGCCGTATTCCTGAATTTTTAGTCTGGTTACATCAAAAGGTCAGCCACGGTCAACTTTTGCTAATATTTGAATCTAAAGTCATTCTATCTGCCTTAGCTTTGTCCTCAATGGAAGGAGGACAATCGTCCTCACCTTTACATGCAGAATATGGATGTGTGGATTCATGGACATCTAACCTGGGTCATAGAAACATCCGGTCGCCCCACCATCGTAAATGTGGTTCTTGCAGCTGTAACTTTGGTCAATTTCCCAGGATTTCAGGATGTGCATCATCTCATTTTAGAGGTGTTCGATGACCATGACGCACATCTATATGCCTTTGATCAATGGAGGACATATGTCAAGTACCGGCAATTCCTTGCGGAATTCTTGACGGACCAAAGACGCTCTGGAGCCCTTTTTGTTGGGGCGGCCCATTACATTGATCTTTCCATACTCCTTTGGACCTTCCTTGAGACTGTAACTGATGACACCTCTGAAGAGTAAGTTTCCAACTTAAAACTCATTCACCTCCGAAGCTTATGAAACAAGGTGCTGGAAGGCAGTGATGCGAGCCTTCCCAGAAATCCTGTCTAGGTGTGGACCCTCCAATGACCTCGCAGCCTTTCTGCAGCGCACTCGGTTACCCAAGCGGCCCTTGCTTCAGTCATCAGTCGGCGACGACTGGGAAACTCTCTCACGCACTTTGAACCAAGCTTGTGAAGCCTACTACTTGTCAATACCGGAAGAGAGGCTGGGGCATGATACAATGTTCCATAGAATCAAGCGTTTCTTCATGACTGGCATGAAACAACACCGGAACTCATGACTTGTTATTGTGTGGGTGGCCAATTTTCAACCAGACCGGGCGAGGACATTCGAGGCGGTCAAATTGCTTTCAACGCAGAAATTTGCTGCCCCTATGCGACTCGGTGACAAAACGAGAGCACTTTCCCCACTTTCAATTTACAAACACAAATGTTGAATGTTGTTTACTATGCGTTTCTTGGTGGATGATACTCCATTATTTCTAGTACCTAATCCTTAACGTGGCCGCTAAATCATTCCTATTATCATTTAATAGCTTACAATGCGCGCATTTACCAAATCGGAGATACTATCGCCAGCTTGGCATGATCAAGAAATGTACATCTCAGCGGGGTCAGTGGTCATCAGGACATCTTGGAACACTTTTTTTCCCCGTCCAGCGCTTGTCGCGCCATGCTTGGAGAAGGATTTGAGAGGTACCCATGGAGTATCAGTGATGAGGGCATAGGAATGCTGAACACATGTCCCACTAAGTATACTAGTTACAACTACCCGCTCCTTTACCTCTCGTGAGAGTCGAGGCTGAGGACGTGGGGTAGAATCAACCTCGTACATAAAAGAGCCCAGCTCGTCAATCTGCCTACGGAGGGACTACGTTCTCCCCAATGTGATCCAGTCCTCGCGCAATATCCCCATGATAGTTACATCCTGCCAATCGCCATCTACCCAACAGGATTTCCGTTGGTTGACTTCAGCCATGAATTCGCTGTACAATAATTTAAATGAGCTTTCAGTGGATAAAACACCTCCAAGAAACGGCGTACCATTTTTGATACACAGCGATAGCCCTCCCGTTCCCTTGTAACACCCGCAAGGTTATGTGATGCATGTTAAGGTGTTGGAATGCGTAGCCAACCATGAAGCGTGTAATTTCCGTACCATATCCTCTTCCCCAAAATTCTTTTACCAGTCCAATTGCAAAAGTCGCAATGCGCTCCCCAAGCTCCCCAGCTGACCAGAGAGCGGCGAATCCGACGAATTCAGGACATTCCTCTTCGTTTTTGTTGCTGGAAGACTTCTGAGATATCGTCTCGATAGTACACCACATTTCTGCATAGTTCTCTATCCCATCTTTCCAACTTTGCTTGCACTTTTCTCCCATGGGAATTGTGAAGTGCTGAAACAGAGAAGCCATCTCTTTGTCGTTCTCCATCCGCATGATGTCGTCCAGATCGCCTACTCGAAATGCACGCAGTCTCAGACCGATTTTTGGCAAGTCGAACATATCGGTAGCTACCTGAGAAGCTGAGGCTAGGTTTTTCTGCTATTTTAAGAACTTGACTTGGGATGACTCGTACTCCATGTGCATGATCATGAGCCTGAGGTCACAGTGTCCTTTTTGATCGCAACTTGCCGCCCTAGGGAGTGTAACGACGGGATCACTTGATATGGGAGATAACAAGCAATTGAATCGTCACACGGAAAGTTGGGGGTAGTGAACAGTAAAGAACAGTATAAAGCTCTTGAAATTCACTGGAGTCCAATATACAATCTAGCCTACTATTTATACGAAGAAACCAAGTCATAAAACGAGTCAGGAAGGGAGTCAAAGAGAGAGTCATACTACGAAATGACTACTAGAGAATAATAAGGAACCGAGACGAACATACTAGAGTATACTACAGAGTCTTGGAAGACTTTAGCGAAGTCATGAGAGAGGAAACTACTTATGGTACAAAGATAAGATAACAAAAAGACCAGATAAGAAGATAAGAATCCCGGTCGCTACAGGAGTGGTTCTTTAGATCTGTACTTGAATTCCGGTACCGATGAGAATTCCACGCTAACAAAGGAGTGTAAAACCCACCTTCATTTAAATCAAAAGCGCCATACATCTTCGTTCCCTGTCGATTTCACGTAACCCATTAAACCTCTGTGTCCCGATGTTCGACCTCACCTGTGGCGTTCGCTTGCGCGCCTTCCGCTCCGAAACAGATCTAGATCTTGACAGTATCTTGAGTCTCTACAACGACACCCTTGTGGCACCCCTTATATCAGAACTTTTTGTTATCCCTCGAGGACAGAAGCTTAAGGATGAATTCAAGGAACTCATCGAAAAGAGTGCGGAGATGTTCTGCATTATCGAGACGATCCCACCATCGCCGTCCGAGTCAGCCCCGCCGTCTGTCCATTTACCGCAATGTATTGGGATTACTGGGCTCTGGGGACGCCTGGAACGCGGTCATCGCCATGTGAACTACTCCATAGTCCTGATTCCAGAGTTTTGGGGGAAGGGCTTCGGCACAACGATCACCAAATTCATGGTCGATTATGCATTTCATCATCTGAATATGCATCGCATATCGTTGGAGTTGTACGAGGGCAATGATAGAGCAGCAGCGGTGTACAGGAAGCAGTGAGTGATATTACCATGCTTTTGTTACTGGGGATCATTAATTCGACATCCTTAAAGTGGATTCGTGGACGAAGGTAAACAGCGTCAAGCGAGATGGGTAAACGGTGAATGGAAGGATATAATTCATATGGGAATTTTGGTAGATGAATGGAGGAAGGAAAATCAATAAACCCGATGCCGACCAAAAGTGGGGGGTTCTATGAAAATATTAGAATAGCTAGGCGCAGGTTGATTGCATACCTTCACCAGCACATTCTCCATTCTACTCCAGAAGTCAACTATCTTTTTGGTTACTCCTCTATTTGCATCATGTGGCCCCTTTAAATTTGGCAGCTTCATCGTTGCTTCAGCATATACGTATACGGCTACGAGTCCGCCAATTACAGGTCTACACCATTAATTTAATATTGATAGATCTATTCTATCGCCCAGTCAAGTTTCAGTGATTACTTTTGCTAAAATATTTTACTAGGAGCCAAACAACGCTCTGGGCACTCTTTCCCGAAATTAATCCTTTTGGATGGCTTGGACGAATGCGGAGACCCCCAATCCCATGAGTCTTTTTGCGACTCATCCTAGCTGCCGTCAACCAATACAATCTCCCATTTTCTTTCCTCATTGCAAGCCGACCGGAACAGAAAATTCGTGAATTTTTCGATGAATCCGTCATGGGTCTTACCGTGCAGCGATTGGTACTTGACGACAAGTATCTCCCAGATGATGATATCCGAACCTTCTTGGTGTCCAATTGGTGTCTAGTTTCCAGCCTGACATCAAACAGAGACATCCTTCCCGTACCAGCCTCCCTTCTTGGCCTTCCAAAGAAGACATTGAACGACTGGTTCTCAGGTCCTCAGGCCAGTTCATTTATGCATCAACTGTTATTAAATTCATCGATTCGCATCGCCACTGGCCTCCAGATAGGTTGAAGGTAATCTCCGGAATATTGCCACGCGGGAAAACAACACCATTCGCTGAAATGGATGCTCTCTACTGCCTTATCCTCTTCGCGGCATCGGATAACATAGATAAAGTCCTCGATATCTTCGCTGTCTTGTTATTCCACTGGAGTCGCGATCCCGATCGGCTTCCGACCATACAGTTCCTTGAATCATTTTTATCTTACCGGCCTGGTGAAGTCTTGACGGTGCTGAGTGACCTACATTCTATCATCTCTGTGCCACTGTCATGCAAACAGTATGGGACGATTCAATTCTTTCATGCCTCGCTTGGGAATTTCTTGGTTGATCATTCTCGCTCCGGGAAAATTTTTTGTCTTGATCCTGGCATTAGTCATAGGAAAATCGCAACCCAAATTTTGAAAGAAATCGAAAGCAATTCAAGTAACATTCTTAATTTTTCCACATTTTTCTCACTTGACCAATGTTGCGCAGCATTCAGAATGGTATCCCTTGGGGATGAATTTGCCTACCATTGCATAAAATCAACACCAACACCGGAGTTTCTATTGAGACTACAACGCTTTCACATATCACTTTTACCATTCAAAATTGGAGACATTGACTATCGCACGCTGCACTCCGAAAGTCAGACTCCTGAATGTTTAGTCTGGTTGCATCAAAAGGTTAGCCACGGGTCAACTTTGGGTGATATTTGAATCTAAATTCGTTTTATCTGCCTTAGCTCTGTCCTCAGTGGAAGGAAGACAATCACCCTCACCTTTACATGTGGAATATGGATGTGTGGATTCATGGACATCTAACATGGGTCATAGAAACATCCGGTCGCCCCCACCATCATTACCGCAAATGCGATTCTTGCGGCTATAACCTTGGTCGATTTTCCAGGATTTCAGGATGTGCCTCACCTCATTTTAGAGGTGCTCGATGTCGATCACCCAAAATATACCTTCAACGATCAATCGGAGACATATGTCAAGTACTGGCAATTCCTTGCTGAATTCTTGATGGATCGAAGACATTCAGGAGCCCTTTTTGTTGGGGCGGCCCACTACATCAATCTTTCCATGCTCCTTTGGACCTTCCTTATGACTGTAACCGGTACTCCAGAAGTTGTCGCCTCTGAAAAGTAAGTTTCCAAATCAAAACTTGTTCATCTCTCAAAGCTCATGAAATAAGTCACTGGAAGGCATTGACGCAAATGTTCCTGGAAATCCTGGCTAGGTGTGGACCCTCCATTGAACTCGCAGCCTTTCTGAGGTGTACTCGGTTACCCGAACGGCTCTTGCTTCACATGGAATCATCAGTCATCGACGACTGGGAAACACCCTCACCCACTTTAAACCAAATTTGTGAAGCCTACTACTTGTCAATATCGGAAGTGAGGACAATATCCCACTGAGTCAAGCATTTCTTGTAGTGGTAGGATACAACACGGAACTCATAACTTGTTGATGTTTGGAGTTCTATACCGATTCCCCAACTGGGAGGGCGACTCTCGAGGGGCGGCTAATTTCAACCTGACTGCTCCAGTATTTATCTAGGCCAAGGACATTCGAGGAGGCAAGTTTGAGGCGGTCAAATCGCTTCAACGCAGAAATTTGCTGGCCCCTATCCGACTCTGACTTTCCCCACTTCCAATTTACAAAACAAATGCTGAATGTTGTTTACGATGCGTTTCTTTGTGGGTGATATTCCACCATTTCTAGTACCTAATCCTTACCATGCCCATTAAATCATTCCTGCGTTATCTAATAGCCTACATGTGCACACTTAGCAAATCCGAGATATTCCATCGTGAAAGTTTCGGTGTCAACGATATTATCTAGGTTCCTATATCATTCCGTGGTGCCAATTAGCATACGAAAAGGTAGAGATTAAACAGGGGGCAAGTAATAATTGGTTCAATCATAATAAATGAAATAGAATAAATTCACGGAGAAAAAAAAAAGAGAATCAAAGAGAAATAAATAGGTGCCGCTGTACGATCAATAAGTGTACATCTCAGCATTCAGCGCTTCAGGGCATCTTGCAACTTTTTTTTTTTTCGTCCAGCCCTTGCCGCAGGGCTTCATGCTTGGAGAAGGACTCGAGAGGTACCATGAAGCTGAACACATGCCCCGCTATACAGCTACCCGTCGTTCCTTTACCTCTCGTGAATCCTAAAAACGCGATGAAAAGAACAAAGGCAGACTTCCATTGACAGTCCCGAACAGCGTAGATGATTTTCACCTGCACACATACATCAACTACTAACAGAGTAAGTAAGTATAGTAACTCTACCCCCCGAACCAAACCCGCGCTCCAACAACCTGTAGAGATCAGCAACGAGGTAGAGGCTCCCCGCTAGGACGACAAGCCCCCGACTTGACTGTGATGCGGGATCCTCGGCTTCGACTGGTTGATGCCTCGCAGCAGCCCAACGGAGCGTGTCGACCGTGACGAGAGGGCGGTTGAATCCTTCGCTTGTATTTATATCTGGAGGTTCGGCGGTGGTGGTTTCGGGTGTATGTGTATCGACATCGAATATCCGGATATATACTTGGTTCGTTATTTCCAATGACGCTTCCTTGGGCGCGGAAGAACAAAAGAGCTGCACCACCGTTTCGTACAGGACATGCGGGTCGACAGGGCGGACCTAGGGCATACCGGCCGATAGGGTGAATGGGAGGAGGGCTATGCCTGGTTTTAAGTTGGGAGGGGCAGAAGGCGAGAATACCACGGGGGCGAGTATCGGCGTTAGAGTGTCATATAACGTTTTGGGTGGTGAACGGGAAGGCGCAAGGATGTAAGTGATGGGTGCTATTGTCGGTGATTGCAAGCGGGAGATGTAGGCCCCGAGAGTGTGTGCAGAATCCAGATGCGGGGTTGTGGGCTCCATCTGTGAGGATGGGGAGTGGGGTGGTAGTGGGGTTGCCCAAGGCATGCATTGAGATCTGGAGGAGGTGGAAGGAGAGCCGGCCGGGCCATTGGACATCCTGTATACCACACTCAGTCGTCTCTGGAGTTATCCGCGAGGGAAGGTTCAGTGTTCTGACCATTTCGATGAGAGAAGGAGGAGGGAGTCAATGACCCCTAGAGTTTTATCGAGCTGGTGGTTTCCTTGTAGTGGGAAAGAAGTATAGATCGGACGATCAGGGAACGATTCGAGTGTCACGTGGACGCGTTGTGGAGGAGGGGGGAGCCCAGTCGCACTGGAGGAGTTTCCGTTGTCTGCGTGGACGCGAGGGGAGCATAGGAGTGTCCCACCAGCGTGGAGGACGACTTCCTCGACTACCTGTTGGATCGAGTCGCCGTTCTGCGGCCCGAGAACGAAGGGACGACCCGGTCTGGCGATCCCAGCTTTCTGTCGTGCGATCTGGGCGACTGTGGTGCCTAAAAACGCTTGATGATCGAGATCCACAGAGGTCAGTGCGGAGCAAAGGACGGGAGGTTGAAATGACGTTCGTCGCGTCTAGGAGGCCGCCCATGCCTACTTCCAGGATGACGATGTCGACGGCATCTTCAAAGATACGAAGTGCAGTTAACGTGAGAAGCTCAAAAGAGGAGAGGAAAGTGCCATATATATGTCGGCATCTTCGACGTGACGCCGAGCGGTGGTATATGTGGAAAGGGAGACGGGGCTGCTGTTGATGGAAATTAAATGCAGTCAGAAAATACGCCTACTTCGCTTCACTTCCATCTCCGAGTGCCACATACAAGTTCTTCCTACTCTCGAACATCCCTACTGGACATGCGAAAACGGTGAGTGGTGAGTGGGCACCGTCCAGACAGACGCTCGCGACTGCTTCGTTTAACTCGAACATCGGGATTGGGAGCGAGAGGGTACGGGGGAGGTTATGCCCATACACATGTGGGGCAGTACGTTCGTGATAGCAGTGATGCGGAAGACAAGTGTGGTGGTGATGATTTTGGCTCCGAGTGGGAATGGGAAGGTGTGAGTATGCTGGAAGGACACGAGACGGACTGTTAGAGTGTGGCGCATTCGGCTTCTGGGACGTTGTTGGCGAGCTGTAGTTGGGATAAGACGGTGTGGATATGGGGAGGTATGTTTTTACTTTTTTCCTCTCCTTCCCTTTAGTATTAATGCTTTTTTTTTGTCTGCGCAGAGCATCCGGATGGTGATCTCGGTGCTCATGGAACATACTCAAGATGTCAAATACGTCGCTTGGCATCCTACCGAAGAGGTGCACTCCTCTATCCATCTATCCATCTCATATTTACCCTCTTGTGATCAGATCCTTGCTTCGGCATCATACGACGACACCATCAAACTTTACATCGACGACCCTTCCGACGACTGGTTCGCATTCGCCACACTCACAGATCACACATCCACCGTATAGGGTCTCGCATGGTCGCCCGCCTTTCCCAACCCAAAATCAAATTCTAGCTCAGGTCCGAACGCAGACGACTCCGGGAGATCACACTCGTACCTCGCCTCTTGCAGCCAAGATGCACAGTACGGATATGGCAGCGCACGGCGCAGCACAAATGGGAATGTGCGTTGGTGTTAGAGGATCATGAGCGAAGTGTGTATAGTGTTAGCTGGGTGGGGTTCGACCGTCGTCGTCGTCGGAGGTGGAAGGGAAGAGGGACAGGGAGAAAGGGTACCTCGGCTGGTTGGCTAGTGCGGGTGGGGATGGGTCGGCGCTTGTTTGGGAGCTTTGGGTGCATCCTTTCACTTTTATAGTTTTAGTTTTCCGATTACATCCATGTGATTTACAGGACATACCCTCGCCATCAGGCAACCCGACTCTAAATCACAAGCTCATTGCGCGTCTGGACAGTGCGCATGGTGTACACGATGTCAATGCCGCCGCTTGATGTCCGAGGACTGGACATGAAGATTTGCTAGCGACTGTAGTGGATAACGGGGGTGTGAGAGTATGGCGGGTCGTGCCTGGACTTGGAGATGTGGAATAAATTTATATACGTAAGATGGGTTATAAAAAATCCTTTGCATTGGAAGTCGATTTTTTTTAAATGACGTTGACGAAAGGGTGGTTGCCTGTTACACATTTGTTGTCCCCAAATAACTTCCCAGAGGGACGCAGAGCGATGCAACAAACTACGGGCTGTTCGGTACACTGCTGTGGTGGGACTATTCTGAGGGGGGGTCAAAATACGGGTCAGGATGTTTGAATTTTGATCAAGGCAAAAAGATCGTCAAAATGTCACGTGAATTTCCTTATAAAGAAATTCACGTGATATTTTGACGACTATTTTCCCTCTGTCAAAATTTAAACAATGTGCCTGACATTTTGACCCCCCCTCAGAATAATCCCACCACAGCAGTGGTATGCAGAGGGCTTGTCGAAATTTGTGTAAAGAATTATTACCAGTTTCAACCAAGTTTCAACCGCAAAAAAATACTGCTTGATGACCTCATAACCGGCTTCCTATGACAAAATATCAACAAAATAGCGTCTTTGTGAATTACTCAAGTAATTACTAGTAGCACATAAAATTTGCACTGCAACAACCAAGCCATAACCCTCAGCTTTTCCAAGGGCGACGCCACTTGTTGGCCTTACTGACTTACTTATCAGTAAGAATGAGGAAAGCTAGAAATCCAAGAATGGGGTCGACACAGCCAAGGCATAGCCACTGTTAGTCATAGCCACGATAACTCAGGTTCAACCAGCTTTACTCCTCGGGCCATCAGGACACATAATCTTCAGATGTCGGTCTATACCGATTGCGATGTCAACATACAAGGGTACTCCTCGAACGTTATTTCTGGAGACCAGATCATACATACCTATGGGAACAAACCAGGTGCGTCTAGAGGCACCCTTGACCTTGGGGGCTTGGGGGCGAGTTGAGCTGCTGGGTCTGAGCAGAAGTTTAGTCTTAGCAGGTTTTGAACGGCTCGAGAAAAAGGTCGCCGCAAACGCGCTCCACAATTCTGGAGGGGTATCGGACCAACCAAAGTGCCATCCAGGAACCCGCGTCGCAATCCTAGATCATCTTATCGCCTGGGCGGCAGCACTCACCTATACATATCCAATCATATGGCTTTATGGGCCAGCAGGAGCAGGAAAATCTGCCATCCAACGAACAATCGCTCAAATCCTCTCCGACAAAGGCCTACTTTTTGCCAGTTTCTTCTTCTTCCGAACAGCCAGTGGTCGAAACAGCGCAAAAAAATTCATCGCTACACTATCCTATCAGCTCGCCCTTTCCATCCCCGCCACACGTCCATACATTGAGCAAGCCATCGAAAAAAATCCACTAATATTCTCGCTGTCTCTTTGGGATCAAGCCATGGCCCTAATCATTTCCCCCTTGCTCGCTGTAGTCGATAGCCCTTCCTTTGACGCTAGTCAATGCCCTCGGATCGCCATTATCGACGGCCTTGATGAATGCCGTGACCCCGAGAAGCAATGCGAAATCCTCGGTGTCTTGTCTCGGATTTTACAGAATCTCCCCATTCCGTTCGCTATGGTGATAGCCAGCCGTCCCGAACATCATATTCGCAGTGCCTTCGACCTTGGGGATTTAAACGAGCGCTCTTCTCGATTATCACTCGGTGATTCATATAATCCAGATGCAGATATCAAGAAATATCTTATCGACAGGTTCAGTACGATCCGACAACAACATCCCCTCCGAGCATACCTGCCTACACCTTGGCCCATGGAGGGTGTCATTGATAAGCTCGTTGCCAAAGCTTCCGGACAGTTTATTTACGCATCAACAGTCGATAGGTTCATCAGTTCTATGCGACATAAGCCTTCTGAGCGTCTCGATATCTTGCTTGGTTACCTTGATGCCGGAGAGTTAAAGCCCTTTGAACAGTTGGACTCTCTATACTCCGTCATTTTCCAAGGCATTGATCAGGTAGGCCGAGCTGATAAGCTGCGCGTCTTGGGTGCCGCCATGGTCCTATCGGTTTCTGAAGAACGTACTCTTCCCCTTGGGGGATATTACTCAGGAATGATTTCTGGTCCCACAACTTATTCATCGCCGCGATTTATCGAGCGCCTTCTCAGGCTTGGGAATGGTGACGTCCGATACTTGCTGCTTGATTTAGAGTCACTTCTTACTATTCACAACGATGATGCAAATATCCGCTTCTTCCATGCCTCACTTTCAGATTATCTTTTTGACAAATCGAGGTCCATGGAATTCTGGATTGATGCGGGCACTGTTTATGCCGAACTCGCGCAACAGTGTCTCTTTTGGTTGCGGTCTGAACGAGAGTGGAGCAGTATGTACTACGAAAGTCATCTCTCCTCTATCTGTCTACTTATCAGTTGTTTACGTAGGCTTTAACCACTTTTTCTCGCAAACGGGATTCCTCTTCTTTTCCAAAGCGACACCAGGCCAGGGCCTACATGCAGCCATTAAAACGTTTGTCATGCCAATTGGGGTTAACAATCTCAGCCTTCAGCCACTGATTATGCACGGAATACGGCAATCGGTAAGGTTTATAATGTTTACTCTAGATGCTTCCTCTAATATCTCCTTACAGAAATTCTCCAATGCGCAAGAACTGTATCATGATCAACTGGTTTTATTCGCACCAGCCATTCGAACGAAACTTCAAGTATACTTTGAACATACTCCTGCTCGTTTCGCCTTCATAACAGCCATTACTTCGCAACGAACAGGCAAGGATTATTGGCCACTGAAGACTATATTCCGCGTCTCACCCGCGATGGTGCAAGACGACCAGAAGCACGGCTTTAAGCTGTTTTCAGAGTCTCTGGATGGGCATTTGGCGCAGGCATTGAACGATCTCCTTGATGATCCCCAGGGAGATTATTTCATTGACGACAATCACTATACAGATATTGCATTAATTATGATAAACCATATATCTGCCGAGATTAGGTATTTTCTACCTATTGGATATTTGGGCCTTCGTAATGACATTGCCTTCCAGGTCTTTTCGGAACTCTCCTTTCAACGACGTTCGTATTACTATGGCCAATACTTTGCCGAAAATCCTGTCAAAATCATCCATTCGTCATGATCTTATTGAATGCGTCAAAATTTTTATCAAGACTTCCTTGTTGAGTGCACCAAATCCGGAAGAGAGCTTAATCATGGATGCGATGACGGAATACATTTCAGTGCGTTGTTTTGACCTACACCACATCGACACCCGACAATTGATCCCTCACCTCCGCTATGACTTTGCTACCGAGCGAGCCTCTATATGCGAACAATCCAAGACCACCAACGTATGTCCTCCTGCCAAGCGAAAGGCCTCTCTTTCCTTTTCGCCTTCACCTGCCCGGCCTTTCCCATCCCTTCGCCTTCATGACACATATCCCTCTTCGCTATCACCGGCCCCCTCCTCATCTATCCCCCTTTCTCCACCCTCGATCTCTCCTCCGTCGCCTGCTGTTGTTAAGCTAGAATCGACCACGAACTACCCCGAATTGCTCTTCTCTGGCTCTATCAATGACCCCATTGAGATCAGCGATGACGAAGAACGCCTGTGGCCAGAGGATTTCTTTGTTAATGAGGTTGTTTCTGGGCTTCAAGAGTACGAGAAGACAACGGAAGGACAGCGTAAGGCCGTCTTCGAACAACGGTATCCTGGTATCATGTACTGTCGTTCGACTGTTTCCGATCAGGTCAAGAAGTGGAACGAGGCTCCCGCGCAGCTCAAGGATGCGTGCCTCGGTCCGGAAAGAATCCGATGGTCTGTATTTGTGAGGCGCCTGAAGAAAGGGAAAATGGTCGCCTCTGCGTCTGTTATTGACCTGTCCTATTTGGCGTAGATATTGTTTATTTAGTTAGTTTTATCTGCATCTTGATGTGCTCACTTGTTCTTTTTCTAGCAACGATACAATATATATTCGAGACAATGAACAACTTGTGAATTAAAAGGTAGGCCACTCTGTCGTGTTGAACCTGATCATGAGGTTGGTCGTCATATATAATTCCTCTTGGATTCGAGAGTAATTCTACTCCCGGCCTTCGTCGCAAGGATAAATCTAACCAAAAGCCCCCTGAAACCCAGACGTCCAACACCACTGAAGGAAGCCACGAGTAATACCAGTTCTCAAATTCCAGGGACACCTTTGAGGAGAACCAGCCCCGTGTCATTCACAGCCAGGGACCAAGCCCGGGAGTTGCTACAATGTGTCAGGACGCAGATAATCTCAAAAGTAGAAGTTCGGAGCGTCCTATTAGGCCTTTTCCTAATTACAAGCGGTTGCGAACACAAATTCTGGCAAGAAGCCAGGTGATACCCTGATGATTTCATCAAAAGGTGTAAGAGGTTACGGTCGAAAAAGGTCGATGTTGTTAAGACTACCCAAAAGCCGTGAGTCACAATCTACAAACCTCAAGTATCTTCTTTTAAATTAAATGTCCCCAGGGCTGGAAAGGATAGGAACATCTACCCGATATCTGGGCAACCCTCAATCATTATCGGAACCCGACTCTGAATCGTACCCCGCGCCAACCACATCTGCACTTTCCTCCTCGTCCCGAAAATGTCTCCATCCCACTCCAGGGACGAGAGTATGGGGTATAGTCGGCGCCAGAGCGCAAATCGGTATAAGGTGTGGGTGATCCTGCGGTACGGCCTTACCCCGCTGGAGGATATTTTCCCACCTCGTATATAGACCTCTGGAAGAATACAGAGGGGAGGAGGCGGTGTCGTGGGCGATTAATATGTGAGTAGGTGATGGGAGGAAAGGCATTAGGGGAGTAATAAGGGGCGTAGAATGCAACGGCAACGAACTAGACCATTTGGTGTTCATCCCCAAGTCGTTGTGATGGAGCCGTGCAACTTCTGCGTATACCTGGTTTTGGATCGAGCATGTTAGTTAGTTGGGTTTGTCCGGAGTAAACGAAATTCATAAGCAGAGGCATCGAAGGGGTACGAACAATCAAAAGAAGAAACAAAAAAGGGGTAACTGAATGGATACAACCTACCTCATACGCTGTCTTGCGTTTGGCCGCATGCCCGTTGAAATACGAGAATGGCGAATTCTGATCGCGAAGCAACCTTGGGACATGTTTTATAAAATAAAAATGCCCGTAATTACCCTCCTGGAAGGTATCTAAGTATACAAGTTCGAACTTGCCAATATCAAATGACTTGCGGTTGCCGGATTCGGGAGTCTGAGGTGAAAAGAAGTCTTGCCATCATCCCTTGAGGACGCGTACTCCAGGGCGATCGCACCAACCTTCGCGGCGCATCCAACCAACACATCCAAAGTGACCCCCGATGGTGACATGCTCTAAGGATTCGGTGGCTTGGAAATAAGTGTCGATCTACAACCCAGAGTCGGTGAGGAACTAGCATGTGGAGGTGGTGAGTCTGAAATGATATGCGCCATCCCGAGGCCAAAGCCAATGTTGAGCACGGGGGGGCTGCAACTGGGCATCTCCTCTAGGAGGCGCGCACTCTCGCGCACTCTAAGTAATCGTTATAACCAAGTCAGTGATTCGCCCGACAAGTAAATCGAAATAGGATGACTGCCCAAGACGGAGGTGAATTTGGAACCTGACTGATGGGGTGCTTCCACTCCATCATGATGCCAGTACGACTCGGGGCGCAAACAAGCGCGACCTCGTGCTCTGGCGCGTCGCTCGGGTTAGTGTAAAGAATGTTTATATATTGGCAGTAAAGCTCGTTCTTTAACTTCCTATCCAAGCGTAAAAACGTGAATGGTTTATCTGCATCCATGTGGTCCTCGCCCTGGCTCGCTTTATAATGCAGTTCGCATTCTAAATCATAGAATAACGTGAAATTCAATTTTGCATTCCATTCCTGATGGGAGAAACTGCGTTTACCTTTTTGTACCGCCCATTCCCGGCTCTCGTGCTTCCTTGTTTCCGTACATCCTCGTCACACCCTCAGCGAAACAACCCTCTGCGTCCTCTGCGTCCCAGGGGACGCCTTTTTCGAGCCAACGTACAGCACCAGTCACCACGTTGGTTCCGCCAAAGACGGCTCAAATGAAGATGCCAACATCCTTTTCTTCTACTCCACCCAAATCGGCTCCATCGCCAGTATGCAAAAGGCGATCGACAAAGACCCGAAAATGCTATACGCGTCTGATATCTTCCACCATCAATCAGCGCTGCATATCGCAGCCATAGGCCTCACTTTTTTGGAGGAAAAAAAAAGAAGGTAAGGTGGGGGTCAGTGGTGGAGTTTCAACCCAACGGAGCGCCTCGACGAGAAGGCGGTCATATCCTTGACTTGTATTTCTATTTCTATTTGGAGGTTCTGAGGGTGCTGAATTCACGTGTATGTGTATCGTCATCGAATATCCGGATTTCCACTTGGTTCATTATTTCCAATAATGCTTCCTCGGGCGCGCTGCACCACCGTTTCACGGGTCGACGGGGCGCACCCAGGGCATACCGGCGGGTGGGGTGAATGAGAAGAGGGCTATGCCTGGGTTTAAATTGGCCGGGGATGATTCCGAACATAAAGATAATGTGGAGGATGAGGATACACGGGTACGAGTATCGGCACTAGAGTGTGGTGTGGTGTTTTCGGTGGTGAATGGGAGAGTGCGAGGATGTAAGTGATGGGTACTATTGTCATTGGTTGTAAGCGGGAGCGGGAAATGTAGGCCCCGAGAGAGTGTGCGGATGCGGGGTTGTACACTGCGTCTACGAGGATGAGGAGTGGTATGATGATGGTGGAAGGAGAGCCGGCCTTCATTGGACGTCCTTTATACCACGCTCGATTGTCTCTGGTGTAAGGCGCGAGGGGAGGTTGAGCAACTCGATCATCTCGATGAGATCTAGGTCTGCATTGGATCAAGAGGAGGGTGGTGCTGATGAGAGGAGGAGGAAGGCGTCGATGACGCCTAGAGCTGCACTGAGGTTGTCGAGCTGGTGGTCTCCTTGTAGCGGTCAGGAAGCACAGATTAGACGATCAGGGAATGATTCGAGTGTCGTTGTGTCGTGGAGTTCCCGTTGTCTGCGTGAACGCGTGGGGAAGTTCGTAGGGTCCCACCAGTGTGACAACTTCCTCGACTACCTGTTGAATTGAGGCGTTATTCTGCAGCCCGAGAACGAATGGACGACCCGGTCTGGCGATCCCGGCTTTGTGTTGATCTGTGCGAATTTGTGTAGTGCCTTGAGATCCACAGCGGTCAGCGCGGAGCAGAGGTCAGTATGGGTGAGGATGACGTTCGTCGCGTGTAAGAGACCACCCATCCCTACTTCCAGGGTGATGACGCAGGGAGCATGGTGGTTCGTTCTGGTGAAAATCAAGGTGAAAATGTAAACACGACGTGTTATTTACTCCAGGATCTCTTTGACTTCTAAATCAAATAAAGCAGTCACGCGGGCCGTTCCTTTCCCAAATCACACATAAGTATATCCGCGTAAGCGTACTACAAATTCTTCTTCCACCGCGCGAAACAACGATGTGTCGATCTGGGCGAGCGTAGTGCCTAAAAACGCTTGATGGACCAGATCCACAGTGGTCAATGTGGAGGAGAGGATGGTGAGGTGGGGATGAGGTGGGTCAGTATGGGTGATGACCTTCGTCGCGTTTAAGAGACCGCCCATGCCCACTTCCAGGGTGACGACACTGGGAGGATGCTGATTCTCTGGGTTAGAGCGAAGTGAAGAATTTATGCCTTCCGTCCGCATAAGGATCGGAGATGAGACGATTTTAGGTCCCATTTCCGTCCGCATATGGATCGGACATTCTACCGCATACTGTATACCAGGGTCCTCTGGGCGCCCCGTTTTCAATCGATCACGACACGACTCCTTGACACCTGTCAATTATGGATAAATCGATAAGGGCTCGGTCTTCTGCTCTCATCCATTCGAAATACCGATGCCCTCCGAATGACTACTGCACTATCTGCCGGTGGGAAACCCAACCCTGAGGCTAAACAGCTCTTCCGGGAGGCGTTGAAATTGTACAAGAGCAGACCAGAGCTCGATCCTACCAAAGATTTCGAGTCACTGGACGAATTCGCGCAATGCACCGGCGCGGACGACATCATGCTGGCCCTCAAGAAACGGGTTGACGAGTTGAAGGGCTTCAGAGACGATCACTGGACGACACTCCGCGAGAAACTCAAGCCCGTTGTGGAGGTCCTATTGCGATTGACCACAATCGTCGGTGATGCTGCTCAGTCTATCGTATGCGGCTACATTCTACTCCCATCTGCGCGTACATATAACTTTGCTCCTCATAGGGCATCCCTGGCGGAAAAGGCGTGTTTACGGCCTTCGGACTTCTGTTGGCTGTGAGTGCTCACGATGATCAACTTCATTGTTGACCTAACGCCACACAGGCGACGCAGGCACACAGCGCAAGATACGGCGCCTTGGAAACACTTCTCGACCAGCTTAATACCTCCCTCCTGCGTTTCAACGTCCTGTATGACGAGACATTGTCCCAGCGCCGCCCTAGACTTGACCAGATCGCTACTACCGTCTTGGCCCATCTATTCTACGTGCTCGCCCTGTCCACCAAATTTCTCACGAAGTCTATATTCCGTTCGTCTCTTTTCATATAAATGATCGAGGCATCGTACTTGTACTTACTACACTATACAGTGCTCTATTTTCGCACCCTCAGTGGGTTTCCTGAAGACTTGAAGACATCTCTGCAGAAAATAGATAGCCTTATACTGGCGGGGGAAAGGATGATGAGGGAATATACTCTTGTGAATGCCGAGGATAACTTGGCTGATACAGAGCGACTTCGCCCTCCTGTTGAACGTAGTGTGTACCCGCGCGGAGATCCAAATGTCGAATTTCGACTACATAACACCCCCACCTCCATGCTCTCAGCCCCCACCGCCAGTATAACGGAAGTTGCTATGCCTGCCCAGACCCAATTCTTTCAAGGGGCTTCCAACGTTATGATGGAGAGGAACCAAATCAACATTTCGAACGTTCAATATGGGACCAGACATAGTAGTAAAGGTGATTTATGATGCAAAATTTTTCCACATCTCGTGTTAATTTGCTAATTTGTTCGAATGCACCCCATTTCTGTAAAAATCGACTTATTGCTTACCCACTGCACACTTGGCGCTCTCTTAAACTCCACAGACCGCTTTGATCCCCCACGATGCGACGAAGGTACACGGAAGGGGGTCATTGCAGATATCATGCGGTGGGTAGAGAGCACCGATGAATCTGCCTCTGTGATGGTGCTTCACGGGTCGGCCGGTGTTGGAAAATCAGCGCTTGAGCAAGCCATCTCAGAGCTTTGCTTAAAGAACGGGCTTTGGGTAGCATCTTTCTTCTTTTCCAGAGACGCAGGACGCGTTGATGGCAACTCTCTCATCCCGACACTTATCTATCAACTACGAAGCGCCATCTCGAGTTTGCAAGAATATGTTTTAACAGCCCTTGATGCCGATCCCGGCCTGTTCAAAAAGTCGCGTGCAACACAGATGGAGCAACTACTTATCACGCCTCTGGCCCTAATATTCGACAGAGCACGTTCCGACAGTGTTCTTCCTCCACTAACTCCTGGAGCATCGCCGTACCCGCGAACTTCGCCAATATTGATAGCCATCGACGGTCTCGACGAGTGTTATGATGACAAGATTCAATCTGATTTACTCAGTATCATCGCCGCAGCGATCCCTCGACTGACCCTCCCCTTCCGATTCCTTATTGCTTGCCGTCCTGAATCGCACATTATGCATACTATCAACCACCATGATTCCTTCAAGGCGATCGACGCCCAGCGTTACGACCTGAACCATATCGATGCCAATGCCGATATTCGCTTATTCTTTGGAAATGAATTTCGAAAAATTCGGGAGACGCACCGGATTGGCCAGAAGCTTCCTTACGATTGGCCAACTGACCCCGTGATTGAAACGCTTACCAGAAACTCATCGGGCCAGTTCATTTACGCATCCACAGTGATGAATTACTTGAAATACCTGAAGGATAGACCCGACCGTCGACTAGAAGTCGTTCTGCGTCTTTCACCTGCGCGGAAGGGTGAAAAACCTTTTGCTCAGCTGGATGCTCTATACAGCTACATATTTTCTTGTGTCGGAGACATCGACCTCGTATGGCGCATTCTGGGTATCATCAGGTTGCAAGCTCAGGGCGATATTCCTGGCAAGGACAATACCTTTATAACCCTGGATAATCTCGACAAGGTTTTGCTGCTGCGTCCAGGGGACGTAGAGCTAGCTTTAGATGAACTAGCCTGCGTTTTAGTTTCTTCTGCGGAGAAATCTATCCAAATTCTACATGCCTCGCTGATGGACTTCCTCCTTGACCCCACACGATCTGGAATTTACACCCTTGATCTTGGGTTAGCACACGAGGCATTGAGCAGGTGGATCGTTTCTGAATCAAGCGGTAAACAACTGCTTAATTTTTTCGAGCAGCACTGACTCGATATGTAGGTGTGGTTGATGACAAGGTCCAGGTGCACACTTGCAGAGATTTTCTGTATCACTGCCACCGTGCACGAAACATGTCCGACGAGCTCTTGTCATTTTCTTACTCAGTATCGAGTTTTCTCCTTTCGTTGCTTGACCAAGAACCTCCCCGCATCGGAAAGGACAGCATTGATGAGGCCTTGAGAGGGCTTGGTTTTCTATGTGACCGACAGGTGTGTTGCCTCTCATCCTACTATTCTGTATGTCCACGACGTATCCATTAGGAGTATCCTCGTGAGCAGTGGTTAACCTACATGTTCACTGGATTCCCAGGTGATCGCGCAAGGCAGTCGCCCTCCATACCATCCATCCTGCAAGCGGTCAGCGGGAAATTATTGGTCCTTGAAGACTTCAGCCATGATGTGCGTCGAATGAGTTTGCTATATTCTGCCTTCTTATACCCACTATACATCAGCATCAAGAATGTCAAATTGACTTGGTAAAGAGTGTTCACCAGGTGATTGCCGCTGCGCGGTTCACTAATTGGGCTCGAAACTTCCGTGATGAATCATGGTTTTATTCTGATCCTAACAACCTAAACCACTTCGTCACCCCGTGTAAATGGGATGGACGGACACCGTCGGACTCCATTGTGGAGGCTATCACAATGCGTTTTTCGCATGTCTCCGTATCTAAAGCTTCGACTGCGTTGTCACTATTGAGAACAGATGTGCGCCAACTTCTCCTTTGTCCTCCAGGAATGCAAGGGGAAGCCAAGATGTTGGGTCAGTTTCGTGAAGTGGCATTCAAATATGAGAGGATCAGTATAACCGATCCCCTTTGTCTGAGTCACTTTACCGGACCACACTGACATCAATTATCAGGAGTCTGAGTTTACAATCAACGATTTCAAGAAGGTTCATTGGTCAGCAAACCTTTCAGAATTGGAGACATTTATACTCACCTCATGTACATGACTTAGCTTCCGTATTCTGCTGCTTGGTGTGGTCAGTTTCACTTTCTGCCGTTTCTTCTCATCACTAAAAGATTAATCGCCCATCCTAGTCTGGCGTTGGGAAGTCATCACTGATCAACAGTGCACTCTGCTTGAACTATGCGGTAAGAGGCTATTATACCAGCTGAGTGTGGTCCAAGGCAACTGCAACTGACTGCCTGTTGGCATAGTCTGTGTGGGACGACAGACTCGCACAGGAAGAGTGGTATGATATCAGCCCAGAAATCATTGGACAAGAAAACCCATTTCTTGTTCTACATGAGTCTGATGGCATCGAACCAGGAGACGTTATCCGTTTTGAGACTGTATGTCAGTTTATCCTGCAACAATCACACAAGGAACTCTTCAGGGACCAAATCCATTGTTTGTGGTGTGTATATTTCTCTAGGAACCTGCTGGTGCTTCTTTCACCATTATCAGGCTCTGTGTAGAGACGCCGAGATTTGGGCGTCGCCCTTTCCATTCGGGCGAGGAGCAGCTACTCCAATTTGCCCATAAACGCCAAAGTGTGTTGTCAACGTCCCCTTGATTATACTCCATTCTAATCGGGTGGTGATCATCAATCAGTTCCCGTTGTGATTGTGTTCACTAAATTCGACTTACTGGTACTGGAGAAGTACATGGAGCTCAGGGAGGACAAAAACACTACTCTCGTAGATCAGAGTAAGAAGGAGGCACAGAAAGTGTTGGAGACCCACATGCAATCGCTTCGAGAGACGCTTGAGATCCCACTGCCGTATATTGTCAATGTTTCAGGTATATCCACTCATTTGCACCGTTTATCTGGTCTTGACTCCTCGCTAGTTAAGGAAGAATATCAAACACGTATTCGTGTTCTTGTAGAAGTCACCCGGAAGATTGTCGGAGAACAACTTGGGGTTGATACCTGGAAAATGTGGGCGATCTTTTGCCTCAAATATTTACCCAGGGCATATTGACGAAACGCAGGTAATAGAACAAGGCTTGAACGGAACTTGAAGGATATCATACCACGGCTCATTACCTTGCACGCCACGATTTTCTGACGTCGCCTCATTCCATCTCCGCTCTTTCGTGGTGTGGTTCGAACAGCAGAGGCTGGGAGATTTTTCGAAGGAGTTGGGGGTGAATGGAAAGTGGGTTGGGCTCTGCAGCCATATGTACTGTATTAGTTGGTGGGTCTGGAGGGTGGGATTTTATAATAATTTTATTGTGGAACGACCTTCATCCTTTTCGAGCTGCCTCACTGACATTGCCTCATGGCGGATTCGGAACCACAGCCTCTGTTTCTGGCAAAAAAAAAAGCTTCTGTCGAGCGCTGATGATGCAAAAGCATGTGATTCGAAATGACTCCCCATTGATGGTGAGGCAGTGCTCAGTTTGATGTTATTGACCACGACCAGTTCGATGTCCGTGAGCCTTTATCGAACGAGCAACTTGCGTTAAACCAAACATACAGAACGAAATTATGTTCCACAAAGCAAACAATATCTCTATTTCCGGTGGCCATTTCATCAACGTTAACACAATCTCAACAGCTGAAGAGGGTATGTTATTCAGGTTTCCTCAGCGATTCCCTGCGATTCCTGAAGGCTACCCGCATTAGGTTTGAAGCTGCTCCAAAAGCACGCTATCGCCGGCGCACTGCATAACTCGGCTGAGCGAGGTGACTCGCCAAAATGCCACGAGAACACGAGGGTGGCAGTCATCGAGGAGGTCATGGCCTGGGTCGCTGCTTCCGATCGACAACCCCAGGTCTTGTGGATGAACGGACCAGCAGGCGCAGGGAAAACAGCGATAGCGCATAGGATCGCTAAAATGTGCGACAAGGCAGGGATCCTGGCGGCCAGTTTCTTTTGTTCTCGCAGCAGACCCGGGACGAACGAGAAGACATTTCTGATCACGACGATCGTTAGCCAGCTCATTGTTGTAATACCGGGGATGCGGGAACATGTTGGAGACGCACTGCACAGGGATTATCTCCTCCCGGCTCGATCCCTCGAAGCCCAGTTGGAGGCTATGGTCGTGAAGCCATTCGAGATGGCCAGATCAAACACCAGCGACGACGCCGACTTCTTGCACTCTCTCCCGAAATTGATCATTTTGGATGGCTTGGACGAATGCGGAGATCCCCAATCCCATGAGTCTGTTTTACGACTCATCCTAGCTGCCGTCAGTCAATACAATCTCCCATTTTCCTTCCTCATTGCAAGCCGACCAGAACATAAAATTCGTGAGGTTTTCGACGAATTTACCATGGGTCTTACCATGCGGCGATTGGTACTTGATGACAAGTATCTCCCAGATGATGACATCCGAACCTTCTTGGTGTCTAGTTTCCAGGACATCAAACGAAGACATCCTTCCGGTACCAGCTTCCCTTCTTGGCCTTCCAAAGAAGACATTGAACGACTGGTTCTAAGGTCCTCGGGCCAGTTCATTTATGCATCGACTGTTATTAAATTCGTCGATTCGCATCGCCACTGGCCTCCAGATAGGTTGAAGATAATCTTCGGAATATTACCACCCGGAAAAACAACACCATTCGCTGAAATGGACGCTTTCTACTCCCATATCCTCTTCGCGGCATGGGACAACATAGATAAAATCCTTGATATCGCCACTGTCTTGTTATTCCTCCAGAGTCCTCGTTCCGACCGGCGCCCGACCATACAGTTCCTTGAATCATTTCTATCTTACCGGCCTGGTGAGGTCTTGATGGTGCTGAGTGATCTACATTCTATTATTTCTGTGCCTCCGCCAGATGAACAGGATAAGCTGGTTGAATTCTTTCATGCTTCCCTTGGGGATTTCTTGGTTGATCATTCTCGCTCCGGGGACAATTTCTTCCTTGACCCTGGCGCTAGTCATAGGAAAATCGCGACCCGAATTTTGAAAGAAATCAAAAGGAATTCAAGTAACCTTCTTAACTTTTCCCCAATGTTCCCAGCTGACCAATGTCGTGCAGCATTCGAAATGGTGTCCCTTGGGGAGGAATTTGCCTACCATTGCATAAAATCAACACCAACGCCAAATTTTCTATTGAAACTACAGCGCTTTGATATATCACTTTTATCATCCAAAAATGCATGCTTTAGAAGTCGCACACCAATATTTGATGCTCACCACACAAGGAGTCATATCCCTGAATTTTTAGTCTGGTTGCATCAAAAGGTCAGCCACTGGTCAACGTTCAACTTTTGGTAATATCTAAATTCATTTTATCTGCCTTAGCTCTGTCCTCAATGGAAGAAAGACAATCGTCCTCACCTTTACATGCGGAATGTGGATGTATGGATTCATGGACATCTAGTAACCCGAGTCATAGAAATATCCGGTTGCCCCACCACTGCAAATGCGGTTCTTGCAGCTGTAACTTTGGTCAATTTTCCAGGATTTCAGGATGTGCATCATCTCATTTTAGAGGTGTTCGGTTCCCAGGACGCACGCTTATATACCTTTTATCCATGGGAGAGGTGTATCAAGTACCGGCAATTCCTTGCTGAATTCTTGATGGACCAAAGACGTTCTGGAGCCCTTTTTGTTGGGGCAGCCCAGTACATCAATCTTTCCATGCACCTTTGGAATTTCCTTGTGACTGTAGCCACTCCGGGAGGTGTCGCCTCTGAAGGGTAAGTTCCCAACTCAAAACTCATTCACCTCTCAAGCTCATTCGGATACAAGATGTTGGAAGGCTGTGATGCGAGTGTTCCCCGAAATCCTGTCTAAATGTGGACGCTCCATTGGACTCGCAACCTTTCTGGGGCGTAGTCGGTTACCCGAGCGGCCCTTGCTTCACATGGAATCATTGGTCGGCGACGACTGGGAAACACTCTCACGCACTTTGAACAAATCTTGTGAAGCCTACTACTCATCAATATCAAAAGTGAGGACGATACCCCACTGAATCGAGCATTTCTTTAGTATTGGTGGGATACATTGGAACTCATAACTTGTTGATGTTTGGAATTCTATGCCGATTTTCCAACTGGGAGGGCGAGTCTCGGGGGGCGGCCAATTTCAAGCTGACCGGCGCGCCGGTATTTATCTAGGGCGAGGACATTTGAGGCGGTCAAGTCGCTTCAACGCAGAAATTTGCTGGACCCTATCCGACTCGGAGATGAAATGAGAGCACTTTCCCCACTTCCAATTTACAAAAAAATGCTGAATATTGTTTGCGATGCGCTTCTTGGTGGATGATATCCCATCATTTCGGGTACCTAATCCCTACCATCCCCGCTAATCAATCCCGTCCGTCGTCATCGTGCTCACTGCTTTCATAGGAATATTGACCGTGGTAGTATTCTGGGGGGTGGAGATGGCTCGTGGGATGAGCCAATCTCCAGGGCGAAGGGCCGATGAGGATGCGGGC